>Ga0308160_10001674_pt1 | contig 29711 bp, 24 predicted proteins | sample PhyFR1_FD_201036 | JGI IMG/M metagenome (GOLD analysis project Ga0308160, IMG submission 201036) | Phyllosphere microbial communities from UC Gill Tract Community Farm, Albany, California, United States - DLSLF.R1 | ecosystem: Host-associated > Plants > Phyllosphere > Unclassified | place: USA... | reverse complement strand
ATGATCTCTTGTTCGAAGTGTCGGCCCTTGAACAGGTCGCTCGTGCTCGCGTGACTACGCATGTTAGGCAAAGGCCGTCATTCTAGCTGAGCTGCAGGTTTGCACCAGAGCCTTCGCAAGTTCAGTCGGACTCATAAGCTTTTCCGCTCAGTGCGAAATGCGTCTGATGACTGCATCCCATCCGGGTCAATCGCTAGTCGCGAATTTGCCATCACCTGTGACTTGGCCACGTTCCCAGTCCGTCAAGTCGGCTTTCTCTTGTTCGCTCGACGCGGTGGCCGCTTTGATGATCCGTTCGTATTTCACAAGCTGTGCATCCATCAGCTTCTCCTGTGACCGGCACCGCGCCGGCCTTTTCAATGCCACAGCCGCATCGAGCGCGGCGAGAGTATTGCTGGGCTATTCCTCACAGTTCGTCAGCGGCGCCGACGCGCCGTGGGTAAGGTAACTACCTCGCTGCTATTCAATGCCAAGATGATAATTCCGACGACGCGTAAGGTTGGTCAGCTGATGCTATTCTACAAGTCTGCTGAACAACAAGTTGGAGAGGTTCTTTATGCGTTTGGAAACATTTAGGATCAAGAATTTTCGCTCAGTCATTGACAGCGGCCCAGTCGACGTCGCCGATCTGACCGCGCTCCTTGGGCGCAACGAAAGCGGCAAATCAAACTTGTTGCGAGGCCTTCAGAGCTTAAACTCCGCTGACGGGTTCGAGGCCATGCGCCCCATTAAGGACTTCCCGCGGCACTGGCGCCTGGAAGACTGCACAGATGACACTGAACTCGTATGGACACGCTGGCGGCTCGATACTGCTGACCAAGCAGAGTTAGCCGAGATATTCCCCCGCGCGGCAGAGGTTACTCATGTCATCGTGGAGCGCCGTTACGCAAAAAAGCGATACGTTGCTTTCGAGGATCTTCCGCCGCTCGTCGTGGATGAGAAAGACGTTAAGCCAAAGGTTAGGAAGATTGGGCCCTCTGTAAAGGCCGGCGGTGACAAGTTAGGCAACGAGGCGAAGATTCAGTTGGAGCTTGCCGCTGACGCGTTTGAAAGCGATATGGCCCTTGGGTCGAACAGACTTAAATGGGCGGAGAAGGCCAAATCCGCTATCTCTACCCTTCGCAAAGCCCTTTCCGCCCACGGTGCGGAGCTTAGCGAAAAAGAGGACTCGCTCCTTGATGAGTTGCAAGATTTAACGGAGGAAGTGCTCAACGACAAAGAAGCCGCTGAAAAAGCGCGCAGCTGGGCAGTTGACTTGCTTCCCACTTTTATCTACGTGGACGAGTATTCTGATCTGCATGGGCACCAAAACATCGCCGATTACGTAGCGCGGAAAAATCAATCAAAACTATGCGACGCTGACCGCAATTTTGAAAAGCTCTGCAAGGTCTCGGGCCTTGATCCGAAAGAGCTTCAAGCGCTTTTCGAGCAAGGCGATCACGAGACCCGCAACCAACTAGCGAACCGAGCAGGCTCGGTCGTGACGAGCGAAATCCGCCGCCTCTGGCGCGATCGCCAGTTGAAGGTCCGCTTCAACTTGGACGCGCAGTATCTGGACACTCTTATTTCAGACCCAACTGCGGTGTATGACGTCGAGGTCAACCTGAACGACCGGAGTAGAGGCCTTCAGTGGTTCTTTTCGTTCTATATTGGCTTCGCGGCGGACACGAAAGGCGGCAGCGCGGAGGACGCGATATTGCTCCTGGACGAGCCTGGGCTATATCTCCATGCGAAATCGCAGTTGGACCTGCTAACCCATTTGGAGAAGGACTTCTCCAATCAAATCCTGTTCACCACGCACTCTCCGTTCATGGTTCCGACTCATCAGCTGGAGTCGGTTCGAACGGTCAACATCGCCGAGAACACTGGCACAACCGTCACCAACGCGCCCACTGGCGACTCGCGCACTCTTTTCCCGTTGCAAGCTGCTCTGGGCTACAACATTGCTCAAAGCCTATTCATCGGGCCAAAGAATCTCGTCGTCGAAGGCGTCACTGATTTTTGGGTCCTATCCGCTGTGTCCGAGTACTTGGCTGACAAAGGCCTCGTGTCTCTTGAAAGCGAACTGACCATCACCCCTGCGGGCGGAGCGCAAAAAGTGCAATACATGGTCGCGCTTCTTACAGCTGAGGAGCAGAAGGTGCTTGTCCTGCTCGATCAGGAAAAGGAATCCGAGGCCACGCGCGACGAGCTGATCAAGAGCAAGCTCATCGACGAACGTAGTGTCTTGTTCTTGACTGAGGCTTTTGACGGGGAGCCGCCAAAAGAGGCCGATCTCGAAGACTTGCTTGATCCAGCGGTATACGAAGCCGCCATTCGCGAATGCTACGCGAAGGAGCTGACTGGAAAAGAGCTGAAGCCGAATGAGAACATCCCGCGGATCGCAAAACGAATGGAGCTCGCGCTTCGCCAGCTAAGCATCGACTTTCATAAGACCCGCCCGACACGGCTCCTGTTGAACAAGATGAAGACCAATCCAGCGACTGTTCTTACCCCGAAAAGCCAGAGCCGATTCGAGCGTTTGTTCAAGCTCATTAACGACAAGATGGCGCGCTTAACCGCGCGCAACGCGCCGCCCTTTAGCTAAGCAAACTAACGCTGAGCGTCTAGTCCGTCGCGCCTCAGACCTGTGTCGGCGTGACGGCGGCTGTACGTGGTTTATCAGTTTCCGTCGGAAAATTCGTTCGTAGTACTTCCGCAAAATACCCGTTATTTTTAATCCAGCCGTCCCAGGTGTCGTAAGAGATGCGTGGATTTTCCAATTCCAACTCGTGACGAATACGACAATAACCATTCCCTTTAGCCAGACTTCCCTATTCGGATCAACCTCAAGGTATTTTTTTGGCCCCAATAATGAGCTGTAAATCTGATCGCCGCCCTCTACCAAAGCACGTATTTCATGAAATTTCCTTCGGAAAAATTCCTAATGCGGATAATAGTGCTTCCCATGCGCGCCTGGTATATTACCCTTGCGTCCGGCAAGAAGGCGAATGCGTGTATATACCTATTGCGGCTCAGCTACATGCCTGGCTCCTTCATATAGTCGTCATGGGGTTCCACCTTCGTTTGGCCAAGACCAAGGTAGAGTGTTGTCCCTGTCCTTCGCAAAGTATCGTTGTTGTCCTGTCGATCCTCGACGACGCGACCCTGCACCGGATGGAAGCGGAGTGCAAACTGATCCATGGAACAAAGCCTTACATCGGGACAAAGCAAAGCAGACAACACATGTCTCCTTCAGACAACGCCTTTCTATAGCAGCCTATCTTTTATCGGCGAAGACACGCAAAATGTTCACAGGGGCAATATTCCGGTACGGAAATGGATGTAAGAATGTTGCGTTTTATTGTCTGCCGTTCAACTAGCATGGCGATTAACACATCCGAAAACATGCCTGCTGAAGCATGCTGATATGAAAATGTAAATACCAAAGTATTTACTTAGAATGACTTTCACAACGCTACGTTGCGGACGCAAAAGCTATGGAGACAGGTCCTGGTATTGACCGGATCGTTGTGATTGGACGCAGCGCGAGTGCCCTGCGCTGATCCTGATGAGCGAATATCAATTGAAAGTGCCTGACTTTCAAACATCATGGCGCGCGAGCGTTGGCAGTTATTAACCACCGCAGCTCTGCTGTTCATTCCGAGTCAACAGTTCGTCACAGTAGCAACCTTTGTCAGAATTTAAAAACCATTATGTCTCCAGTCCCCGACCACATTGCCGCGCTAGCTACTGCTCTCGCTGAGGCAGAAATCAAGCCGGCAAGAATGCAGATCGGCGAAATTAGTCTGAAACTTAAGAAATCAGGGAATGACGGGCAAGAGCAGCCATTTTGGCAACTCTTGCAAGGTAGTCACGATTACGAAGTAGTCATCGGCGACACGCAGGTTAAGCTCAGCATCCAGCTATTCCTTAACCCGCGAAACCACTATCGCTTGTTTGTGTTTGCCCGGACCGGCATGCTCTTTAGCGTCAACTTCACTACGGCGGAAGACGCCTCAGGTACGATCACGCTTACCCAGCGAATCAAGTTCGGCGAAGGAAGGAACCAGGACGGCGATGCCGCTACCTCGATCCGGCAAGCGAAGGCGAGGATGCTGTGCGACCTGCTGGTGCGAACGGGATTTACAGTCACTGACAATATGGAAGTGGAGTTAGGCACCTTCAGCGCCAAAAGGCGTACTTTTCTTGACACGACCCCCGAGGGATTTCTACTTAACGTCCTGCGAGTAGCAGTGCTTAAAGGTCATTTTCAAGGAAACAAGGGATTCCAGTTCGCGTGTATGCCACGCTTTGACGATACGTTTCAATGGAAGTGGAGCAGCTCCGAACAGGTCAGAGCTGAGCTCGTGCCAAACAAGAGCGGCGCACGGGGAGCACGAGCGATTCCGGCCGGCCTGCGCTATCAGGTATTGGAACGCGACAGAATCTGTCGCAGCTGCGGCCGAAGCCCTGGACAGGACGGCGCCCAGTTACATGTCGATCATATAGAGCCGTATTCTCTGGGCGGCCTGACCGTGCTGGATAATCTTCAGGTGCTATGCAACCAATGTAATTTGGGTAAGGGGAATCGCTCCAATACCCGGTTTTCTCTACCAACGACTTGAGCGGAGCGAGACCCGAGCATTGGTCACCACTGACGGTACGAGCGAGGAAGACCGGTTGGTAGAGTCATACAATGCTAATCGGCAGTCCAATACACTGTGCCAACGCTTAACAGAGACGGTCGATTTTGAGCCACCGTGTCACTGCAGGGTGCCGACGCGGAGGCCGCGATCGTGAAACTCGAGGTGGCGAACCGGCCCGTTAAACCGCTCGGCCAGCAATGCCACAGATTACAACCCGACCATTCGCTGGTAGCGATGCGTCCAGGCATAGATTGTGTCGAACAAAATTACGCCTGACGCGGACTGACTTGACGCCGGCATTTGACTAGCTGCATGTATCTGCGGCTCTTCGTTATACGATGCATGTGCCGCGCGCTTTTGCGTACAAAGAATACATCCTAATAAAGGAACATGATGTCTCTCTCATTACAGCGCGCAATCGAAGCCTGCGCTGCTCCGGAACATTACTCAAACATGTACGGTTGCCTGTCGGGCCAGGCCGGACTCACGGTGGACCTCAAATCCCAGGACGTGAGTCGTGCATTATTTCTTCATCTTTGCAAGATTAAATACGCCGCTTGGAAACATAAAGTATTGTTTAAACGGGGTCAGCGGCATAGCCTGGCAGAAGTCTTTCAGGATCTCTTCGCATTCTATTTGCGAGCTTCACTCCCAAACAATTATGAAATATCTCTGGAAGAGCCGAGAGTACTATTCCGGAATGGCAAGAAGTTGACAATAAAACCAGATATTTGCATTAAGCTAAACGGGAGGGTCGAATGCGTCATCGAGGCCAAAACAACGATCGGATGGGCACGCCCGGACTACAAGCTTCCAGAACACCAGATTTATCAAAAAATGCAGGATCGTATCGACGACGTGGCGGCTAGTTTTGAAATCGACCCCTGCCGTGTGCTGTTTGTACTCGAAGAACCGACGAACGTTAGCAGAAAATTTATTTCCGAATTTTGGGACATAAAGAACTCTGTTCCCACCCGCCGTCCTGTAAGCGGCACACTTTCGCACATCTACCCGCTCTATGTAGGGACTGATCCCTTCTACTGGAAGTGGCGAAAAAAACTGCCCGAAGGGCGTCAGACTTCGGATTGGTTCATATCAGAGTTATCCGACGCAGAAATTCTCGAAAAATCTGCCACCAGTATCGTGACGCCATTTGAATATCTGCTTCAGTTTATTCTAAATCAAAGTCCGATCGAGAGTCATCAAGTTAAAGCAGGCCCTGTTGATTACAAATAACGCATTGAGACCTCAATGGCGCTGAGAAACGGTTTGAAAACTCACCGGGAACGAATTCGGTGTGTCGCGTCATGGTCAAGCCCTCCCACAAAGGAATTATTGACGCAAAAACCTGCGTTCGAAGGTAGCTATTTCGCTGATGCAGATCACGAGCGGTTAACTGCGTGCGAGGGGATCATCACCGGATTTACTTTACCGCCTACGAAAGCGGAAGCACAATCCGCATTTGCAGAGCTGAAAGGCAAATGGATCTGCCCAGCAGGCACGCGCCAGGTACCGCCAAGGCTGAGGACGCGACGGGGATCGGAGCGTCATGCGGCGCGAAGTCGCTCCACCATCCGTCTGGCTACCAATCAGCTCGCTTCATCGTCAAGGCTTCCTCTCGTGTCGCGGCTCGTACCACTAATGACTCTTGCAGCGAACGTCGACAGACGAGACGTCACCGACGTTCTGCGACGCGGCTTGTCGCTTGTGTCCTTATAGTAAGCGCTTCGATCGACAGAAAGATCGCGGCATCGACGACGGGCACTGAGCGCCGAAGGCGGAGCTACAGTCGCCACATCGATCCCCTTCGCTGCCGGCGGGCAGGACGCTCCGATACCCGCAGTGACGCCGTCCGCGGCAATTGCCCGATATCGCCGCCTTTGACCCTGCGACCCGCTGGACCGGTGAGTGTCCACCATTAAATGGAGAACGATATGACTAAAGGACTGGTGCATTTCGTCCACGGCAAGGAAAGTGGTCCGAACGGCAGTAAGATCGCTGCGCTGGCGCAGGTGGCGCAGCAACACGGCTGGGACGTTGCCAGTCTCGACTACTCGCATACGGCCGATCCAAGGGTCCGGCTGGACCATTTGAGGACAGCCTGCCAAGGCTTTGACCAGCCGCTGCTCCTGGTCGGCTCGAGCATGGGCGGCTGGGTGGCCGCGGAAGCGTCGGCCTGGGTCGACGCGGACGGCGTCTTTCTGCTTGCTCCTGCCGTGTACATGCCCGACTACCCTACTCAGGAGCCCGCGATTCTGGCCACTCATGCGGAGATCGTGCACGGCTGGGACGACGAGGTCATCCCTTGTGAGAATGCGATCCGTTTCTCGAGGCGCAGTAATTGTACGCTGCACTTGGTACCAGGTGACCATCGGCTCAACGACCGTATCCCCTTGCTGCGCGAGTTGTTCAGTGCCTTTCTCGTACGCTGTGCCGGCACCGTCTGAAGCGTACGCGGCAGTCACTTTGGGCCGAATGCACGACCTCTTTCTCCCCGCTCGCACCGACAGTCGCTGCAGTGTCACTTACAACAGGGACGCAAGAACGCAGTCATCGTGCTCGATGCGTTCGTTCCGGTGCAACAGCGGGACTGCAAACTCGTAAGCCGTGATCCTGGCAGTCCGGTTGCGCCGTGTGGAGCTACGGGCCTGGATGGCGCCCAGGGACGGGAGGTACGGCGATAGAGACTATTCTCGCTGTCCGGACGGCTCGATGAGACACTGGGGACCCGGGATGTCACGCTCCTCCATGGCGTGCTTCAACAAGGCCGTCAGGCACCTCGTTTCCATCGCGACTGGTAATCCACAAGGACGCTGTCAAGTTACCGATGCCTGCCGCGTTTTTATAAACCAATGGGTTCGAAAACTCTCGACCGTGCATGACTTCCCGACCCTTCCGGAATGATGTCTGGCGCGTGTCCTTAAAATTGAATGGGTTGCGCTCGCTGTCGTTTTCGAGCGCAACAAGATAAAGATCGGTTCACGTTTCAAACCGGGGATAACTGCCTCCGCCAAGAATTCGAGTGCTATATTGCCGGGTCGCCGATATCATGCGATTGGTACCGCCCTGCGCCTCAGTACCACGTGGGGAATACTGCTGGCTTAATCGGGCCCAATTCATGCCTGTCGTCAGGTTCGTGTCGCAGCAATCATAAACTGAAGGAAAAAAATGTTCGAGCCTCCTGATCACCTGTTGATGTCTGCAGCCCAACGTTATCTGCGCGAATCGTTCCGGTTTCAAAGCGAGACGGGTTATTCGCCTGGTAAGGCCAATGAGCTGCTCTCCGCGCTGGCAGTGAACCGCTGGCTTGACACCAACGGTTACAGATGGAAGATCCAGATTGCGAGCAAACCAACCGGTGTCGATGGCACCATGGTCGGCGAGGTGGAAGGCCCGCGCGACGTCGAATTCAAGTCAAGCAAAGCCGCCAGCTTCCAGTTCAATCCAGCATTCGACTATGCCGCGCATGGCTGCATCGTGATGACGCAGTTCAAGGATGGCCTTCCTGCACGGATATTCGTCGCGATCGGCGCAGCTTCCATCGCCCTGATTCAGGCGATGGCCGTGGCGGACACGCGCCGCGACAATTTCAACAAAACCAAGATCGACATGGCGCAGGTCCATGTGACGGCCAAGCCGGGTGGGGACGCACAACGGCGGCCTGAGGCAGTAGAAGGCCTCCTCGACCAGTTGGGAAAGCCCGAAAGCAATCATGGTCCGAATCGCTTCGTGATGATCGAAGGTGATGCCCTGGCGGCCCTGTTTTCAGAATGATGCAGCATCATTGCTTTCAGCCAGGCGAGGCCTGACCATTCTGCATCGCCGCCAGCTCCCGGATCGCCCCTTCTGAATGTCCAACCTGACTTTTTATTCTGCCACGAAGGAATACGCGAACAGTAACAGGGACGGCTGCTCCTGCGTGCGCTGCCTGTGGCGAGCCTGTGACCGGAGCGTCAAGCTGCTCAACTGACCGATCGGTCATGACTGCTTTGCCCGGGTTGGGAACTGGCCTGGTCGGGTTGGCTCCCCCGCCCCGTGGGGTGAGCAAAGCGCCCTGCGTGAATGATCAGCTGACGACTGGATGAATCGGGAAGTTGAGCTCCGCGGCTTTCCTGAGAAAACGATCAATGTTGCCAATGCCCCATTGGCTACTGACGGCCACTGGACCATCCTGAAGTTCTATCAACTCACTGGCATCCAAAAAGTGGCGACGCCGTCCGGTGGTGGAGTAGATATGATTTGCCTGCGCGGCTGTAACTGCGACGCCATTTGATCCCTGAATTCTCTTCGGGAAGGTCTTCTCCAGCTGGGCGAACGTAATCGCGGGGTTCGCCTCGACATATCGCTTCACGACCGCCAATACCAGGCGGCCTTTCCCCAGGGTCTTACCTTCAAAGAGATACTTCGTCGCGTCGCGGCTGCCGAGTTGCCTGAAGTACGAGTCCGTCGTTACCAAAACGCTCCCGTCGGAGCCACGGAATCGTTGCAAGGTCAGTGCAGCGACAGGGATTCCGTCAGTGGTTTGATAGCCTTGTCTGAGCCGGTCGGCAAGCTCCGGATCGATCGCGGACCCGACCAGAATGCCGATCCATTTTGGGACCGGAGCCGAATCGACGCTGAGAATAGTCGGGAACTCCAACAGCAACTGGGCTCGTTCAGCCAGATAGTCTTCTAACTGTTCGAGAGATTTTTGATCCAACTGTCCGAGTTTGAGTTCGACGATCGCAATATACTCTTCCGAGTAGGTGGCCAGGATGTCGATTCGACCGTCCGTGTCCTTGCTCTTCTGTCCCCGCTTCAGCGGGACTTCTGCGTCGATGACTTCGACATTACTGAAAACGTCATCGTCCAGAGCCAACACTCGCTCGTTGTCGATGAGATAGGCCTCCATCGACAGCTCTCGTTTGAACGGAAACGCTTCCAGCTGCACGTCGTTCGCGGTGATGTGGCGATAAATTCTCATGGTTTCTTCAGATTTTCAGATTGACTGCTCAGACAGGCTGTTCCCGGGAATCAGCTCGACCAGTTCGCCCTGCAGCACATAGAAAATGGCAGTGCGCACCTTTTCGTTTCCACCGGCGTACAGACTGGCATAGCGTTCCAGCTGCTCCCGATAATGCAGCTCGGCATGTTCCTCGAGGTAGGCGCGCGGATGCGTCTCGTCGCAGCGCACGGTCTTGTAGTCGACGATCCAGCGCTCGCCAGCGGCCACGAACGTCCTATCGATGATGTGGTTGGCCTGCCCGGCGCCCTCCCCGAGGCGGCTCGTCAGCGGCTTTTCCGCATGCGCTTCTCCATGCTTACCCAGAATCCACCGGCCCGTGTCCGAGCGCAGCACCGTCTCCAGTGCGCGCACCGCGCGCGCCGCGCCGTCGACGGCACTCGGGTCGGAAAAGCCCTGACCGCGCAACCACGCAACACAGGCCGGTTCCAGTCGGGCGCATCGCGCGTGCGGCCATGCCGTCAAACCGTCGTTGGCGATCATTTCAAGGTAGCGGTGGACCAGTGTGCCCGTCGCGGCATCGATCGAGATATCGGATCTGTCCGCATCGCGTTGGGGATTCGCTGCGGTCGTCGTGGCAGGCGCGCCGTGACCGTGGTGCGTCGCCAGCTGGGCGACGATGGGACTGCGCAAACGCACCAGGGGCGCAGCGAATCCATCGTGGTCAGCAGCTGGCGCTCTCGCCGCGTCCGGCTCCACGGATCCGGCGGTTTGCAGAAAAGCATCCCTGGCCGGACTATTCCACAGCAGCGCGAGCAGGCTACCCTTGGCCGGCGCAGACCCACTGCGGGTTTCCTTCAGCGCGCCTAACAGGTGCAGGCTGTGGCGCGCGCGCGTTACCGCAACGTAGAGCAGGCGCTGGGCCTCATGGTGCTCACGCCTGCTTTCCATCCGGTGAAGCAGTGCATAGAGCAGGTTGCGCCCATTGCCAGTGTCCGGACCGTCTTCGGCATCCTCGGCGACTTTCGCCGGCGCCACAGCGGAAATGACGCAGGCGCCTGCCGCCGGGACGTCGAGACGTTCCCACAGGACCAGGCGCTTGTCGAGTGCGCGCGACGTCTGCCCAAGCCCGGGCACGATGACGCAGTCGAACTCCAGTCCCTTCGATTTGTGGATTGTCATCAACTGGACGCCGCGCGCGGCCGCGTCCGGATTCGGGCTGGAATACAGTTTATCCACCCGTTCGACGAGCAGTTCGGTATCGATGGCGCCGCAGTGCGTGCATTGCAGCAGCAGCGCGAAATAGGCGTGCGCGTCCTGCAGGTCCGCCGGGTCGCGCAAACACAGTGCGCCGCCGAGCTGACGCCATACCTGTTCCACCCAACGACATGGCGCCTGTCGACCCTGATGAACGAATGCCTCTTCCAGCACGTGACGAACATGGCGCAGCCGTTCCTGCCCGTCCGCCGACAAGCCCGCGCAGCGCCCTTCCTCATGCATCAGCTGCCAGATCGTGCTGTCGTGATCGTCGCCGGCCAGACGATGCAAGTCGTCGAGCGTGAGCCCGCACCATGGAGCGCGCAGGATCGCCAGCCAGTGAACGCGGTCGGCCCGGTGCGACAGCGCCTGGGTCAGTGACAGCAGATCCTGGATGACCTGTTGCTTGGACAAGGCCTCGATCTCGACCGCCTGGTACAGCAGGTCGGGACGAAGTTGCCGGATGACGGCAACGAGGTCGTTCAGGTGACGCCGAACCCGGACCAGGACCGCGATACTGGCCTGCGGCCGGGCACTCCGGCTGGCATCGATGATGGCGATGATGCGGTTCGCTTCATTGCCGCCAAGCGCCTCGGCGTCTTCGCCCGCTACGAAAGGATGCGCGCTGACTTGCGCGTGGCCGCAGGGTAGGCGGTCAGTCGAGCAGGCGGCGTAATCGACGGCACCGGCCCGGGCGTCCGCCTGTTGCGGGAAAACGGACGGAAAGACGGCATTTACCCAGTCGACGATGACCGGGTCGGACCGATTGTTCCGATGGAGGCGCAAATGCCCGAGGCGAATGCCGCCGATGCCTTGCTGCGCGACGTCGAGGAACAGCCCCACTTCCGCCTTGCGGAAGCGGTAGATCGACTGCATCGGGTCGCCGACGACGAACAGGGTACGTCCGTCCCCCGCTTCCCAGCCGCGCGTCAGGGCCGCCGCCAGTGCGACCTGGCCGGGACTGGTATCCTGGAACTCGTCGATGAGCAGATGTCCGATTCGATGGTCGAGTGCCAGTGCCAGGTCGGTGGGCTCGCCGTCTGCCCCCAGCGCGCCCAGCGCGTGCTGTGCAATCGCCACGAAGTCGACCACGCCGGCGTCGCGAAAGGCGAGCCAGAGCTGCGCTTCTGCGAGTCCCAGCAGGTGGTTCATGATGCCCACCATCTCCCAGCCATCGTCGATTGCTGTGAGCGGCGGCAGGCTGCGCAGGCTGTGAAGACAGGCGGGCGCTTTAGCCGGCAATTCACCAAGCAGCTGGAGCAGGTCGCGCGCCAGCGCCCGGGCTTGCGCGTTCGCGGCAGGAAAACCGTCAGTGCTCTTCAACACAGAGCGCGGTTCGCCTTTGTTCGTCAGAAGCAGCGAGGCAAGCGCCTGCCACGCTGCCAGCTCGCCAGCGTCTCCAGTCAGAACCTCGTTCCAGTCAAGCAGCGCGGCGAGCGCATCATTGCTGGTCGCAGCAAAGCGCGCCGCAGGCATGATCCGCTCTTGTGCGTGCGCGTCCAGGATGCCGGCGGCTTCGTGCAAGGGGGCGAGCACCAGCATCTCCAGGCCCGCTCTCGCCAACGTGCGCGCGTCCTCCCCCTGCCCGCCGTGACGGTGCCACTGATCGCGCTGGCCCAGCATGTTGACCAGCAGTGAACAGAGGGTATTCGTATCGTTATGGAAGTAGCGAAGCGCATCACGCACACAGTGCGCATTCTCATCCGCGTCCTCCACCAGAGCAAGCGTTGCTTGCGCCGCGATCCGGTAATACCGTCCCGCATCGGTTTCCACCTGTGGCTGGTGGCCGAAACGGCTCAAATAAGGCATCTGACGGACCAGGCTCCCGCAAAGGGCGTCGATCGTCAGAATGTTGAGACGCCCGGGATTGCCAGCCAGGTCCCAGCGGCGCATGCGATCGCATTCGAGGACCGCCTTTGCCAGTTCATAGGTCGTCTGGCGGTGCGGTGGCGCATCGGTTGGGCATACGGGGGATGCCGCCATGTCCAGGCTGGAGAGGATGCGGCTACGCATTTCACCCGCGGCCTTGTTTGTGAAGGTCAATGCGACTACTTCCTCGGGATGCTCCACGCGTGCGAGCAGTGCGAGAAAGCGCTGGGTCAGCAGCTCGGTTTTTCCTGACCCGGCCGGGGCCTGGACGATAAACGATTCGGGGTCGAGCGCGCGACGGCGCGCGCGCGCGTCTGCCTCGAGCGCCGTCTCGGTAAGTGGGCTGTGCATCCTCAGGATTCCTGTCGTGATAGGTAGGCGTCGTGGCCAGCGGGTAGCATGAACATGCCCGCACGGCAGGCCTCGCGTTCGGGCAAGCGTAGCAGCGGCAACACTTCGCAGTACTCGATCCCGGCGGTGTCCTCGAGATCGACAGCGGCCACTCCGCGTGCGAATTCGTCGGCCACGGCCGCGATCCGGGTGCGCCAGTGCGCCTGCAGGGTGTCCCAGTCGGGAAAAGCGGCAAACCGTTTACCCACGACCTGATGCATACCGCGCACGCTGCCGACGAATTTGTCAGTCGCACTCAGACCGGTAAAGCCGGCCTCGCCCAAACCTACCTTGCCAAAAACAAGCGCCCCGATCTCCTCGTCGGACGCCGCACCCGAGAGGGCGAGCGCATAGATCGGCAGCTGGGGTTCGACGATCCGGACCGCGGCCCAGCTGCGGATGCCCGGCAGGACGCCTGTCTTGTAGTCGATAACCACCAGCTTGCCGTCCTGGCGATCGATCCGGTCGATCCGCAACGTGAGCGCTACCCGGCCGATCTGATGTTTGATCTCGCGCTCGCACTCAACGACCACGAAGTCAGCGCGGCGCATTTCCAGCTCCAGCCACTCATGCAATATGCGGTGCAAACGTAGCACTTCGAGTTCACGCGAGGCTGCCGGCAACGGACCCATGGACGACTCATACGATTCCAGGCTGGCGCTTATCGCCAACGAGATACGCTCGTCGAGCGTGCCCGGTCGGGCAGCCAGGTCCACGAGGGCTTGTTTACCGTCGACCTGGTTCCAGAACGATTCCAGCGCGTCGTGGACGAGCGTGCCGCGCTCCTGGGCACCCAGTCCCTCTTGCGGTCGCTCGAGTGCCGCTGCCCCCAGGCGGTAGTGGTAAAACGCCCAGGCTGGACAGAGCGCCTGGGCACGCAGCAGCGACACACCGCCACGCACACGCTCGTTTTCCCCGAGCACCGGACCGACGGCGTCTACGAAGCACTCGAGAACCTCACTCCATGGCAGTGTTGGCGCCGCTGCCGTAGGAGGGCTGTCGGGCTTGTCCGTACGCAATTCGAAGAGCGGGCTGTGACGCAGTTCCTGTGAGCCATCCATCAATGCGCACGAAAAGTGGACGCGTGGCGCCTGGCGCCGCAGACGGCGCAGGACCGTGCGCGCATAGTCCAGTTGCACCGCGGCGCAGGAATTGGTAATACGGTGGGCGCGCTGCAGTGCGACGGAGAGCAATGGGTTTGGAGACGGCGCTGGCGGCCATGCGCCGTCGTGCATCCCCATTACCCATAAGGCGTCAAACCGGAGTCCTGTGCTCTCGAGTATGCCGACGATATGAACGGACGGGTTCCCGCGTGTCTGCGGTTGAAACACGCGTTCGCCGCACAAGGTACGCAGATGCGTCACGACCCGTACGAACCCCACCTCTCCGATGAGCCGGTCGGCGCTCGCAAAGCGGTCGAGCAATTCGGACCACACTTCGCGCGCCTGATATTCATGGCTCGACAGGACGCGGCATCCCTGCCCCGCACTGCCGGCCCAGCCCACGTCGAGCAGAATGGTTCGCACGATCCTGGCCCATGCCGAGGGCAGACGCACCACGCCGGCGTAGTCGTCGGCATGGCGCAACAGGTGCGACAGGTGGCGTACGGCCGCGGGACAGCGCGAGGTGGTCCGCTTACCGCCCCGTCGTGCCAGCTCGACGAGCTGGGCCACGTTGACACGGCGTTTCATGTGTTTGCGCATGCTGGCATCGACCAGCGCGCGCGCGTCGCTTTCTTGCGCACTGTCCGACCAGTACGGGTTCAGCAACAGGCAGGTCAGCGCCGGCTGATCGACCGCGTCCACGCCGCCAACGAGCCCGAGCAGGTGTAGTGCGCAGGCGACGACGGGCACCTCTGCCAGCGTGCGGCCAAGCGAAAAATTGTAGCGGCGTGGAAGCTCCGCGCAGGCAGGGACGGCAAGTTCAGGATGAAGGGCATGTTCCAGCTCATACCCGAGACGGTCGCGCACGCCGTTCAGGTCGGGCACGACAATACCTATACGCCAGCCCGGATTGGCCGCAAGTTGCGTTTCCGCCCAGCGGGCAGCGGCGTGACACTCGGCACCGACGTCCTCAAACGTCGCGATCGCGCATGGGCCTTCCTCCACGTCCGGTGCGGCGCAAGACAGCATTTCGGCGTCCAAGACGGTGGCTAAACGCTGCTCGAACGGGTTAAGCGTATCAAAGCCGACAAATACGATACGCGACTGCACCTTCAGCGTCCCCTGCCCGAGGACATGCAGCACCGCGTCGCGACGATCGACGACGGTTGTCCAGCCGTTCTCCCGGAGCCTGCTTCGAAACGCCGTTCGCCACTGTGCGAACAGTTCGACCTCGCGCGACATCGCGTCCTGCCCGGTTTCGAGCGCCCAGACCGTCGCGATCGCATAAGCATCGGCAGCCCTAGCGGCCATCGCGGCCACGTCGAAGAGCGGCGCGTCATCGAGCGAGATACTGTCTTCGATGACCTGCTGCCAGAGCATCTTTTCCGACAAGGGATCGAGCAGTATCGATGCCGGCAATGCCCCGGACAGCATGGCCGCTTCGGCTGTTGCATCGATCCAGGCTTCGAGGGCGAATGCCTGCGGCGTCTCCCAGACGGTGACGCCGTCGGCAGCAGGCGCCGTGCGCAGAGTTTGAGCGAGACGGGTCGTCGCACAAAGAAGAACAGGACTTGTCATGAAGAGGGAGACTGGCCCGCGCGGCCTGTCTTGATTGCTGGTGGGAAAGTATCGCCGATGCTTTTTGGTTTGTCCATGTGGCTGTCTCTTAAACGACGTAAGACTTCCCGATGCACCGGTTTTTCTCTACGCGCGTTGTAGAGGCGAGACGGCTCAGGGCCAACTCAGCATTTATTGGGAGCTTCAAGGCCACTTATTTCCACCTAAAGGAATGGCCGTGCGCGATGAGCGTCCGCCACCGATCAGCGCCGTGTTTTACAGGCGCTGACGACGTTCCCCTCGGACCAGTCGTGGTGCGACCTGCGCTGTCGCATTCGTTCTTATACTGACTACGTCCAGGTAAGTGATTAGGCGTACATCTGATCATTTTCACGATCGATATTAATAAACCGAAAGCCGGGGAGTCGACCATGGGTTGCTATGTAAATCCGCCAAACGAAAGTAAAGAGGCGTTTCTGGAGCGAGAAGGGCGCGCGATCAGCGTGGAAGAGGCCGTCATCACTGACGCCGAGATACCGGTCTGCCTTTTTTCGAACGGCGCCTGGACGGCGGCGGCCGTTTGTGATTACGATGAGGAGCTCGCCAGATTCACCGATGAGGTCGGCGGCCGGTTGATCAGCTGGTATATGGTGGACGCTAAGAAACTTTTTGAAGTGAGCAGCTACTCTTATCCGGAGCCGCGGCCGCGTCTTCCTTGACGGTCGATGAGCCCGGCTGTCTCGCCTCGCTGTCCATCGCTGGCGCTGTTTGCAACAACGAAACACGCAGACAGGCCCATAAGCAACGACCCGCGACAGGCGATGGGAAGTGGCTTCCTTATCCCGATAAGCCCGTATCGGCCATCAAAGCGTTGGCGCTGATCTCCGCCGGGTCCGGCTCGACAGCCTCGGGCGCGCAGATGACTGCGTGTGACTCGTCGAAGGTTGCAGGAAGACTTCGTGCTCTAAGAGATATCGGCGCTCGACTGCAAAATCGCGTGCAGCAAGGGCAAATCATTGGGATGGGTTAAAAACGCATGCAACGCGGCGCGTGGGACCAGGTGCACTGACTGCGATTCCCACCCCATGTCAGCCGGGGTTCCGCCCGTTCGAACGGCGCCGTAGTAGCGAGTGTAGCTACGAGAGCGGTTGGAATCGGCAAGGTAACCAGTAAGCCTTACTTTCAAACCCGCTTCTTCCAGTGCTTCCCGAATGGCGCAGGCCTGCAAGTTAATGCCCGCGTCGACGCCCCCCTTTGGGAAAGTGTTCCTGTAACCACCAAATGCATTCGATGGTGAGACTAGCCAGATCCTGCCATCGGCTTCCTCTATGATGACACCCGCCGCGGCCCGCTTCCCGTCCGGGACATGGAAGGGTGGCTCGTCGTGTGCAAACTGACCAGGGACATTATTCCATCCTTCGTCGGTCATCGGGACGTCGCGCCATGTCGTGAAAGCCGTACCGTTGAGTGCATCCGGCACATCGCCTTGTGGGACAAGCGTCGCAACCATGTCACGGTTTAGCCAGGTAGACAGCGGAGTGCTGGTGTCCGGTTGGGCCAGCAATACCCGTTGACCCTTGTTGTTGAGATGGGGATGGAAGGTTGTCATTTGTTTCGTCTGTTAGTTTGAATGCATTGACCCATTTATTTGCGCAGGCAACCCGCATTGCGGTGATCGTTGGCAACCGTCAAGCTGCTCTCGTTGAGCCGGCGTCGAGAAACCATGCGTCAAACACTGCGGCCCCGGTTGACATCATGCCCTGCCCGCTTTCGCGCCGTGCGACGTCAAGGCGCCCGCGGGCATCTGCGGCTTTCGTGGCGACCGCCACGTCAAACACCAGGGCCGCAGCGCGGCACTACTGTCTTTACTGATCCGACGAGGGCTCGGGCAGCACCAGCGCAGGTAGTGCTCGCGACGGCTTGGCCGTCCGACCCGACCCATCGATCCAGGCCTTACGCGTGAACGATCGCGGCGTGTCCCGGACGACGGCACTGTCGGGGCAGACGGAGGGCGCAATATCCAAACAAGCCAATTCGTTGCGCAAAGTAGCCGCAACTTGTGTTGAAGATGAAACCACCCGCACCTGACCTTGTGATTGCTGATGTGCAAGTATCACTGAGGCGGTTTCTTTTGTCTATGTAACTCGTTCTCACATCTCGCAAAGCATCCCATTGTCCCGCTACTTATCCGGTCGCGTTGTAGAGGCGAGACGCGTTGATGCAGGTCCTGCAATATGCGAAAGTCTGAAAAGCCAGCTTTTGAGAACGGAGAGGTTGGGTACACGTGACATGGTTGGCGCCCGTCTGGCGCCAGCGCCGCCGTCGTTTTGAGTCTTTACAGTGATCGTTGTCAAACGGACATCCATGCGACGTAACCTGTCGCATCATTCCTTATGATGAGTATCTCTTAAGGAGGCTTCATGAAAACGCGCCGTCGCACCGCATCCCCTACTTTTCCTGTCAAGAAGATTGAATCGATTACCGAGCTCTGGATGTTGCGCATGCTGGTTCCCTTGTCTGGTCACAAAACCTTCGTCATGCGCAATGGCTTCTCGGAGGACCGGGTCGCGTATTACCTCGGGGTGGGCGACTGGCTGGATAACGATGAACTCGACTTCGACAGTGCCGCGGTCCGTACCCAACTGCGTGAGCTGCACGTTGCGGCCGAAGAAAAGACGGCTCAGCTCGAGGCCCCAGCTGGATTGCGGGCGAACATGGCGCGGCTTTCGCAGTTGGTGGGGTTGTCCGAGGTCGATTGCCGCATCCTGGAGTTCGCCGCCATGCTGCACCATGATCGTGTGTTGGACGATTGCGCCGACACGCTTGGGCAGCTTAACTCGTTGAAGGTGATCGATGCACTCGCGGTCGTGCTCGACCTTGACCGGCGCTCGGTGCAATGCGCGTTGGGTTCGCAAGGCGTGCTCGCGCGCTCGGGTCTGCTCGCGATCGACCGCGGCAATAGCGGCTACCTGCGCGGCAAACTGGACCTGCTCTCCGACAGTTTTGCCGACCTGATTCTGGGTGGCGAAGCGGACCCGCTGACACTGTTGAAAGACACCGTTAGCCCGAGTACGCCGCCACAGCTGAGCTTGAAAGACTATGGTCACATTGCGGACTCGCTTGCACTGTTGCAGCCTTATTTGGAACGGGCGCTGGTGGATGGGCGGGTCGGCGTTAACATTTTCCTGCATGGAGCGCCTGGCACCGGCAAAAGCGAATTGGCGCGCGCCATGGCAGCGCAACTCGAATGCGAACTGTTCGAGGTGGCCAGCGAAGATTCCGATGGCGATCCAGTGTTGGGCGAACGGCGTTTGCGGGCGTATCGCGCCGCACAAAGCTTTTTTGGCCAGCGCAATGCCATGATTCTCTTTGACGAAGTGGAGGACGTGTTTAATGACGGCGACCGGACCTTCGGTCGCATGAGCACGGCGCAAAAGCGCAAAGCCTGGCTCAACCGTACGCTCGAGCAAAATCAGGTGCCTACCTTGTGGCTGTCCAATTCGATCGACGGCATTGACCCGGCTTTCCTGCGGCGTTTCGACATGGTCATCGAGATGCCGGTGCCGCCGCGCGCTCAGCGTGAACGGATCGTACGTCAAGCCTGCGGCGGGGTGTTGGACGATGCCGCGATCCGCCGTATTGCGGCGTCACCGCAATTGGCACCGGCAGTAGTCAGCCGCGCGGCTGATGTCGTGCGCACCATCGGATGTCGGCTCGACTCCATGAAGGCTGGCCGCGCCGTCGAGTTTTTGATTGACCAGTCGCTCGAGGCCCAGGGACATACGTCACTGCGTCATGGCGAAGCGGCGTGCTTGCCCCGGGAGTACGATGCGGCGCTGCTCAACGCGGACACGGATATGTTGCAGCTCGCCGACGGGCTCACCGCGAACCGTGCCGCCAGGTTGTGCCTGTACGGCCCGCCCGGTACCGGAAAAACCGCCTATGGTCGCTGGCTTGCCGAACGACTGGGCATGCCGCTCTTGCTGTACACCGCCTCCGAGTTGATCTCGAAGTGGGTGGGCGAGAGCGAGAAAAACATCGCCGCCGCGTTTCGTCGCGCTGAAAGCGAAAATGGTCTGTTGCTGATCGACGAAGTTGACAGCTTTTTGCAAGACCGTACTCATGCGCGCCAGTCGTGGGAAGTGACAATGGTGAATGAAATGTTGACCCGGATGGAGATGTTTTCCGGTGTTTTCATCGCGTCTACTAACCTGATGAGCGGTCTCGATACAGCCGCGCTGCGCAGGTTTGATTTGAAAGTATGCTTCGATTTTCTGTTGCCGAACCAGGCTGCACTGCTGTTGAGCCGATACATCACGAGCTTTGGATTGGCGCCCGCGAGCGCCAGCGACTTCGATGCGCTGCGCGCGCTTCGCAATGTGACCCCCGGCGACTTTGCGGCCGTCGCCCGTCAGCATCGGTTCCGCCCGATCGTATCGGCCACGGCGTTTGTTCTCGCCCTGATGCAGGAATGCAAATTGAAAGCGCCCGTATCGTCAGCCATTGGGTTCGTGCGCTGACGGTTGACCGCGAGCGGCTAAGTGCATTGCCATTGGCATGAAGCTGCCGCTCGCCTGCCCATAGGTAACGAGATTCCGCTCAAATTCGTCGTCGCGCATCGCGTTGGGAACTCGTGCGCTCTGTTGACGAGCGTGTTCGTCCTGTAAAAAGTAGGGTGTGCGTCGCAAATATGGCATGGCGAGTGCGGAACAATGACCGATATTTTTGATAACGGAGTTATGCCAGTTAATACTCAACCAGGGTGTTTTCCCCAGACTGTAGCGATCGCGCCTGCAATTGCACAGCTCTCAAATCGCGAGGCTGAGCGCCTTCTTGCCAACCTCGAGCGCTCACGTCTTACTGAGATCGATAGTTACTGGTCACTCTGCCACGCCGAACCCGACGTTGCGGCGGGTTTAGCAATCGACGTGGCGCCGATCGTGAACGACCTCTTTCACCTTGCCCGCAACACGTTCACCGCTCCATGCCCGAGGTCGCTCCCCAGCTTGTTGAAGGCTGCGGCGCGACTACGCGAGGTGGAGGCGATTCGCGCGTCACTGGATGACATTTGTGAAGCGTCACCCGTCGACTCGGCCGACACGTTCTGGGAAGACGGTCAGGTCGTCGCTTGCAAACTCGTGCGAGGACAGCGGGTTTTGGTTCTCCGGTATTACGGCCCCTTGTTTAATCCAGGTACTGTCCCCGAATCAAGCCTTATCGGGACCGAAGATTGCTATCTCGTTTGCCGACCAGGAGGTGATAGTGAAGAAGAAAATTATGAGTGCCTGGCGGCCTACCTGACGGGGGGCGTGGACGCGAACGGACTCTGGCAAATACTCGATATCGACCTGGCCTCAAAAAATGAACTGATGAGAGACCTGCCGGGCATGGAAATGCTGGTGGACCGCGGAAGCGTGGTCGACACGCTTCTGGATGCGAAACCATTACCGACCTTCCCTGGCAGCAGCGACCTATTAGTGGAGCAAATTGACGCGCACAGAGCTACACTGCGCCGCGTTGGCGCAGTCACATCCGAGGAAGAGGCTTTGGTAGAAAGCCGTACCGGTCCTTTATACGCGCGCATGGTCGAACTGCGCCAACAAGCGCAGCGTATTGAGGATGAGCTCTATGAAACACGGCGGCGGATCGTCGAAGTAGAGGCTTGCGCGCTGGAAGAGGCACTAGGCTTTGCGCGGGGCGACTGTGTTCGACATCGATCGACTAGGGACGAAGGGGTACTGGAAATTGTTCATTTTGGCGCTGCGCAGTTCAGGCTGATTGGTACCAGTATCTATGTGACCGAGGATATCCGGCGCGGAGAGTGGGAGCGGGTGGATAGGTCGCCCGGCAACACCCGTTCGCTTCTACCTTAGGGACGATAGCCGGCGATCAGCGCGCCCGGTGAACTGGTCCCATCCTATCGTGTCAACTAAGCTTCAACTACTTGCTTAACGAAGAACCACTATGTACATCTTGATCCTGACGCTTGTCCTTAGCCGCTCGATGCCAGCCAGCATGGTCACTGCGGAATTCACGAGTAAAGAGACTTGTGAAGAGGCGGCAAATGCTTGGAAACTCCAGGCCAAATTCACGTTCAACAATGCGTTGGCGACGACGGTTTGCAAACCAAAATAGTTGCTTAATTCCAGCCTGCACGCGTAAACCAAAGAGTTAGAAAGCTGCCGCAGTGCGTTCGGCCGTATTACCGGCTTATCGTTTGCAGCCTTGGCCTGGACCACAGCGGCACGCCGACTGTCCGCTTTGTGCGACTCCACACTAGACCTTGGCAACTTGCAGTGCTTACGCATTTCTCAACACGATGGCAACTCGCCGGTTTTCCATGTCGGAAAACGGGCGATATCCATCACGCTCTCTGGCGCGGGTGTCTTTGGCACCATGCCCGATCCTCATGCCACGGAAGAGCCAAACACAACCGTTCGTTGCAGCGTGGGGTTCTGCGAACGCACCCAGATGGCGATGATCCCAGCAATCTTTGCGCCTCCTCGCTGCGACGGCTCGATCGGTGACGCCGCAGAGTAGTCGGCGGGGTCGTCACAGACCACCCGCAGGTCCAGCACAGGCAATCGACGTGCCACAGCTTCGCGCAAAATAACGTCGTTGAATACAGCCAAGGCTGTACGCAAGCCTGGTGAGAGTCCCGGTACGCAGTCGTATATTGTTGAGATCGCCACAGGCAGGCCCAAGGTCAACACTTCGTCAAGCATACGGCGATATTCAAATCGAAACTCGGCTTGCCAAGATGCCAGCATCTCTGTTGCTTCAAGTACCGATTTCACGTTCGACTGCATGTAGCCGACAAGCCCTAATACGTCGTTACCGCCGCAGCTGACAACCAGTGTGCCAAAGCCTGTTTTCATTTTACGAAGACGCGCCACTTGGGCCCGAACGTCCGCCAGGACGTCGCCGTCACGTGCCAGGAGAACGACCCGATGTTCGTCTCCCAAGAGCGCTTGCAGTTGCGCTCGCACTTCGGTGTTTTTCGGTACATAGGGGGCGTTGTCAAAAATTGAATCGCCCAGCAAAAATACATCCTGCATGTTCGACCTCCAGAGTCGATGGAATATGTCGCGGGTTGGGGAACGTAAGAGGCACACTTCGGGTACGTGTCACTTAGCAGAGCGAAAAAAGCCGGCCTCGCAGCGAGGCATCGGCCAATAGTCTGCAAGCGGAGGTCAGACGGGATGCAAGCGATACGCGTTGCCTTCTTCGATTTCGAAAAACAGTTCGCCAGAGGTTAAGTCTGGTGTATCAGTCCACAAGGTGACAGTCGAGGCAAGCGTGTTTACGAAATCGCGCAAGGTCGCGTTCTGCTTCATCGCTTCAGCCAATTCATGACGCGCGATGCCGGGTAAGAACATCGGCGCAAGAGCCAGTCTGGTCTCAAACGCGAGCGGGGTGCGCCCGGCGAACCGATCGTGAATCGCCTGCCGCAGGCTAGTGAGATCCGGGTGGCCACGTGCATCGCTGACCGAACACTGGAACGTCTTTGGTGGCGTGAGGCATTCCACGTGGCAAGCAATGAATCCTTCTTTGGGTCGGTTGACGCCGGAGGCCCCAGCCAAGGCCAACTCAGGCGTTGGACTGGCGTAGACAGCATAACGGCGCGACGGTTTATCGTTTGGACGCGTGAATTCCCACAAATTATCAACGAAATACGGCACATTCGCGGGTAAGCGCGCCCCAGGATGACGCGTGTGTTGGCGCTCTGGATCGAAACCGTTGCGAGGGACTGCACGGTATAACTGCATAAAAAAACTCCATTCATTTTTGAGAGTGGCGTAGCGCATTGCATGAACCACCATGCCGCTAAGAAAGACGGTAAGTAGTGCCGTGCAACGAAACTTCTAGTTGGGCATATGCCAATTAGACGTATTCAGTTGCGTTTAAGCGCATCTTTTGAGGAACGCAGCAAATAGTTCGCACAGTAGGGGAATCTGCCCGGTCAGGCGGTGATTGGCCTGTACCAAGTGCAAAGTACACTTTCGCAAATGTGCAAAGCGAACCGCATGCTCGTAAGGAATCACCTCGTCATCCCATCCGTGCACGATCTCAGTGCGTTCGCCAGGGACCAACGGATCTTGACTAGGGTAGCCGGCCATGAATACAGCGGGCGCCATCAAGAACAGACCGTGCGCGCCGAGCTGATGAGCGGCCTCGGCCGCGACCCAGCCACCCATGCTGGAACCAACTAGCAATAAGGGGCGACGTTCGCCGGAGCACGCGCTCACGAGTTGCTTGAGGCGCGTGGCAGGATCGAATGTGTGCGAGTAATTCAGGGCATTGACCTCCCAGCCAACGTCGCGCGCAACGTTCGACAGCGCTGTGAGTTTGCTGCCGCTGGGTCCACTTTCTTTACCGTGGATAAAGTGAATGACACCTGTTTCCATTGATTTTTCTCCAAGATAATTGGTCGAGCACAGGCAGAGGCTCCCCTTTCTTACCGACTTATTGCCGCATGTCTGGTCCCATGCAACACTGGGACAAGCACTAGGCGCGGCAAGGCTACCGCTACTACGCCTTCGCATGTAAAACCAAACGTCTGTTCGCCGTTCTGCGCTTGAAGTCCAACAGCTTACAGTCGGTTGCGACAGATTGAGTCGCACAGGTGTTCACTGCGCTTGAGCGTCGTTCGCGGCCGCTGTACGCGATTGCACGTCATGAGTGTCGTCATCATGCTTTTGAACTGGGTGGTTGCTTAACACTGCCTGTCTGGCACAACGGCGGTTGTTTGGCAGATGAGCGGAGCAACTGTGCAAAGCGTTCGAGTAATCTCGCAACCTGCCCAAACTTTACGCGTCCGCGTCGGCGTAAATCGCAAGCTCGTGCGCGCTTCGTCCCATGTCAAGATCAGGCGTACATACAACAGATGCGATCTGCGCAATATACCAAGCCGGTAGTTGTTCTTCCTGGGCACCTGTCAATACGTGATACAGATACCAGCTGTAAGGCGTTGTCTCAGTGCCGATGTCAGTGGCGAAATAGCATTCGGCTAAAATTGGAGATCTGCCTTCTGCGGTCACTGCGACGGTCCTCCGCTCATAACCGGAGCCCTTGCCCTCGGCCATGTCCAACCGCGGTAACTCGTCCGCGCTTATCTCGTATAGGACACCATACACGCGGTCGTCTTTCGCTCCCGTTTCGATCACGTCGCACTTGGCGGAACCGTCGAAGCTTCGTTTATGAAAAGCCAGTCGATAACGATCCAGTACGGCAATGCCGACGGTTTTACCCGACGGCACTCTGACTTTGAAGCGCCTTGTAGACATATTTGAACCATAGGCGAAATAGCACACGGTCTCCACTGGTCGTTACTTTTTCTTGAGTGAGCTGCGTCCGCCGCCAAGCATGCACAGAGGCACACATTAACGCGCTAGCCGTAGATTGCGGCCATCCCGAGTGCCGCTTTTTTCAGTTCGGTACGCAATTTTGCGGGACTATGCACTTCAATGGCAGCGCCAAATCCAGTGAGCCAATATACCAATGTGCGGGTAGAGGCGACCGTGGCTGTCACGAGGACCGAGCCGTCTTCGCATGGCGTGAGCGTTTGATCGGCGGATAGCGGTGTTTCGAACAAATGCTCGGCGACAGGGCGCTGGAAGGTTGCGCGTAGTTTGATAGGTGGGCCGGTTAAGAAACCGAAGGCGCCGGACGCGATGAATGCGTCCACGTCAAAGTCCCTTGGTTTCCTGACTTCCTCATGGACTAACTCTGCCTCATGCACGCGGTGCAGGGCCAACGTGCGTATGTCGTCATGATTGGCGAATGTGCAAACCAAATAAACGATGCCACCGCGTTGGACAATCGCCAGCGGGTGTACTACGGGGTAATAGGTGGCTACTGCAAGATCGCGCTTTTTGTAGCGCAGGCGCAGTTGCAGATCCTTCATCAAGGCCAGGTAGACCGTGCGCTGGCACTCTGCTTTGAGTGCTGGCGCTTGCAGAGGCTGCAGCGGCGCAATTGTGCGTACTTTGCCTAGCCAAGCCTTTGACGTCACCGACTCATCCAACTCGTTGAGGACGCGGGCAGCCGAGCGAAACTGCGGCTCTAAGGCATCGAGCGCTGTAGGCGGCAATTGGTTGCGCAGGTGCTGCTCGACAAGGGTGAGTGTCAGCGCGTCAGGCACAGACAGGCCGGGCAGATCAAAGCTCGGTGCCATGCGCTGCCAGCTCCAGCCGTACGGTTTTTCGCGGTCGTCAGATTCCAGCGGGAATACCGTGGACAAGTCGATCAGGTCACGTTGTATCGTGCGCGTGGTCACAGTGAAGTCGGCATCGCGTAGGCGCTGCTGTAAGTTTTTGACGTCGATTTTCGCCGGTGCGCGCGGGATCAAACGCAGCATCGTCCACTGACGCAGGAGAGTTAAATTTGTTGGCACGGGATGTACTGGTCGGCGCGAGCGGGTGTTCGTGACTACCCGTATTCGAAAGTTGTGTGTATTTGCGTAACTGTGTGGGTGTAGCTAGGCATTGTCAAACGTAAAAAATTACGTGAATCCCTCGTTTCTCAATGTGGCGATGAACGTTTCGGCGTCCATTGGTTCGGAAAAATCCGCATCCGTGAGCGCCAGGACCTCCAATAGTAAATTGCCATCGAAACCTTCCGCGTGCTTTTGGATGTCGTCAACCAGAGCATGCGCTTCATTGAGTACTTCTAATAATTTTTTCACACCAAACCTCTTGATAATGACGGCGATGTTGTCTCGACATCGCTGAAGGATGCTGCACATAAATTACTTCGAGCGAGGCTGCCCATACCGTAGTTCAGCAATTGAGCCAGCTTCTCTTCTTTTTCGTTTCAGCCGGACGCAAGTAGGTTTGCACACTACTGCGCTCTGGACCCTGTCACTCCGAGAGGTGCCAAATGGCCATGCCTGCGTCTTCGCCAGCTGCCCGCAAGCGCGCTGCCATTTCGCGGTAACGCTCCAACACCATCGTGGAATCCAACCTATGTGCAACGACTGCGATGTCCGCGAGATTCGCTCCAACACTGCCGGGCAAGCACGTTTGACGCAACCGGCAGTGCATGCTTGCTGTCGGTTGTGTGCACGAATTTGCGCTTCCAGACTGGCTTCAGGCTGGCCTGTTGCATCAGCCGGCGTACCTTGTAACGGCCGACCTGAAGGCCGCTGTTGGCCAGCGCTGTGACCAGGCGACGGCTGCCGTAACTTTGGCCGCTGCTCATGAACGCAGCGCGCAGATGCACGCTCGCTTTGCAAAAAGTGGGCGCGGCGGCACGACGCCTGGCTTCGTAAAATCCAGCCCGGCTCACGCCGAGAAGGCGACAGGTTTGTGCGACAGGTACGGCCTTCGTTTGCAGTTCGTCGATGAGCCGATAGCTCACTTGAGCTCGCGGGCAAAGAAGGCCGATGCCTTTTTTAAGACGTCCACATCACTACGAAGTTGACGGTTTTCCTGCTCCAGCTGACGGATGCGCTGCTGCTCAGCCGTCAGTGGTTTGCCGATGCCTGACTGGCCTTTCTGCTCGGCCTCGTACTGCTCCATCCAACGACGGATCGCGGTTACCCCGATATCCATTGTCTGGCTCACGTGCGAGATGCTCAGGCCTTGTTCTGTGATCATACGGACGACCTCGAGCTTGAAGCTGGGGTCGAAATTGCGGCGCTGCCTGGTCATGTAAACTCCTTCGAAGGTGAATTATCCACCTATCGAGGTGTCCGGGGACATTAGACCACTACAGGCCTTGTTTGAGCCTCCACTGCAGGTGATGGGCTTAGCCCCAGCAGCTTGATCGCCCGAGAAGTGGCACTTTTACTTCGCTCCACCGCGGAGCGGCATTTTAGCTTCACTCAACTGAGCAGCTAAGTTTGCCACTCCGGGCGACTCGCAGCCCGAGTTTTGCTCTAATGATTAGCTAGTGAGGATGGGGCAGATTTGTTTCAACGGACGCTCACCGACGACCAGGCCCGCGACCTGGTCCAGCGCGTATCCCCACTGCTCGAGCGCTATCCGCTCGACCCGAGAGATCACCGGCCCTTCCTGCGCGCGTTTATCCGCGTCGTCCACGCCGTCACCGGCAAACTGTATGGCCCGGATATCTATCGGCGCCTGCTGCGCGCGTACGCGCCGGGCCGTAGTCCATCGACGTCGACGATCGCGACCGAACGCAGTGACCTCGAGCGCGAGCTGGCTGCAGTGGTCCCATCCGGTGGGCCAGCCCCGGCCGGACCTGCCTTGTTCCTGCCGGCGGCCAGCCCGCCGGCGCTGGACTTTTCTCTGATCCGCACCGCATTCGCCGAGCAACTGCCGCAGTTCGCGCGCCTCGCCGCTCAGGCCGGCCGCGACACCCAGGTCGAATATTTACAGGCGCGGCTGCAAGATGCCGAGTGCTCCACGGCCGAGACAAAAGCCGCCGCGGCGCACCTTGCCGCCGAGCTGCAGGAACAGACCGGGCGCGCCGTTCTGCTCGCCCGCGAACTGGAAGCGAGACAAGCCGCCCTGGCGGCGCAGCGTCAGGTTGTCGCCAGCCTCACGGAAGAATTAAAGGGGCAGCGCCAGTTCGCGATGCAGGCCATCGAGATGGCGCGCGGCGAATCCCGGCTGGTGAAAGAGCGGGTTGCCGAGCTGCAGGCGAAAAACGACCGGCTCGAGACCATGGTGGATCAGCTGCGCATCGCGCGCGGCAATGCTGGAGGCATGCGATGAGGGATACCGGCGATGACCTGGCGATCAGGAGCGAGGGCGACCTTGTCGTGGCCGCGGGCTGGCAGGCGGTGGATGTTTGGCTCGAGGGCGTGCGGCACAATGGCGGCGACTACAGCCAGGAGACGGCCAACACCTACAGTTATCACGTGGCGAAACTGCGCTGGTATTGCGCGCGCATCGGAGTGCCGCCCGTGGAATGGACCCAGGCCCACGCCAACGCTTTTATCGCCTTCCTGCGCGACCTGCCGGCGGACTGTCTGTGCCGCAAAGTCGAGACGGGGAAAACGCGCCCCGGGTCGGATGGCGAAATGCAGCCTGTGCTGCGCTTTGTCCGCGCTGACGAGCCGGGTTATACGCCCTTTCGTACGGCGCCCTCCCCCGGCAGCCGCGATGACATTCTGCGCTGCGTGCGCGCCTTATTTAATGAGCTGCACGAGGATGGCGTTATCCGCCGCAATCCGATGGCGAAGGTCAAAACGCGCAAATCGCGACGGATCAACGCGGAACGCTCGCTTGACCTGGACCTGTATGCCTATGTGTTGGACTACCTCGATACGCTACCCGTGCTGGATGACGCAGCGGCCCGCTTGCGCGCCCGCGACCGCTTTGCGTTCGTCGCGCTGCGCGAACTCGGCCTGCGCGCCTCCGAACTGGTGGGCGTACGCATGCGTGACGTCTATCCGTTGACGGATCCGAAGACGGCCCGCACATACTGGGTACTAAAGGTTGGCGAGGAACATGCCAAGGGGAGTACCGCGCGCGACGTGCCAATGACACGCGCCGTGTTCGAGGAGTTGATGGCGTACCGCACTGCCTTTGGCTTGCCATCGGTACCGGAGCGCGGCGAAGAGTATGGCCTGCTGTTGTCGGTGCAGACGCGACCGGTGGCCATTGGGAACCAGTTGCTGACTGAGGCGAAGTCGCGCCGTTATTTCCGGGCGTGGGCGAGTCTCACCTCGCGCAAGAGCCTGTACCAGATCGTAACCGACCGGCTCGACCAGGTCGCCCTGTCGCTCGAGCGCGACGGCCGCGGCGCCGAGGCCATCCAGCTGCGCGAAGTCTCGCCGCACTGGCTACGCCATACCTTCGCCAAGGCGTTGATCGTGCGTGGGCGGGATATCCGGGTGGTGGCAGAATCGTTGGGGCACGCCAGCGGGTTCTGTCGCATTGGCGGAGCCCCGTGGGGATCGGTTAGACTTTCACGCCCAAAACTGTGACTGACTGCCATGCTTAACTTCAAAGGAATGCGTTTTCCAGTTGACGTTATCCTGGTGTGCATCCG
>Ga0308160_10001673_pt1 | contig 29780 bp, 37 predicted proteins | sample PhyFR1_FD_201036 | JGI IMG/M metagenome (GOLD analysis project Ga0308160, IMG submission 201036) | Phyllosphere microbial communities from UC Gill Tract Community Farm, Albany, California, United States - DLSLF.R1 | ecosystem: Host-associated > Plants > Phyllosphere > Unclassified | place: USA... | reverse complement strand
CTCGACTATGCCAGTCACTCACAAATCAATTCCGATAGTGGTAATGAACGATGGTGTCCACGAGTCATCACAGAACCGCAACAGCAGACATGATTTGCCGACACCTAGGTTTATCAGTGAGGAAAAATACGATAGCGATAATTTCACTAACCTGAGTCACCAATAAGCAAGAGCTTAATCAGACTACGACAAGTCAGCAAGCGGCAAGCGGGCAGACGCGTCGACGATAAGGTCGGTGCGTTCTTCTTCCAAACGCGCGATCTTTGTTGAATACTCACAAGTCGTAATGAGGTCCTGCCATTGTGTCTATTCTACGATTGGGTATCCGGATATGTGAGTAAGTATAGATAAGAGTGAGTGGGTGTACAAGAGGTATGGTATAGGTGAGGTCATTGGTCTGTCCCCCCCGACTGGGACACGGCTGCCCCTCGTCTCACACCACTCCACCGGAAACAACCGAGACAACCATCAGAGCACGTGGTTCGTCCCATAGGTATCGGCAATTCACCAATGTGGCACTCCAACTCGCGCTTGCTTTCTGGGATCGTCACCGTTAACTGTTACTACTGTCTATACTATATACCAATCATGTCGTCCTCGAACCTATATAGGTCACAGAATGGCAACGGATTCGGAGCATCAACGAATAGAGCATCCACTCCGACAAATTTTACCGGTCTCTTAGCGAGATCAGAAGCGCTAGGAGCCAACAACTCGAACCAGGATTCAGGCAACTCTTCAGAGCTACCTCAAATCCATTATGGCATCGGCGAAATCGAAAGGCAGAGTGAGATGGTAGCGGGAAAGGGAAAGAGAAAGGCAGTCAGAGGTGAAGGGTGAGCTCGATGTCTACCACAAAAGTATACAGATACTGATCAAGCCTTAGTCAAGCATTATTGTCCAACTTTGGCGTCAACACTTCTCAGCTTATTCACGATATCGGCAAGCTACCTTCGAGCGAGCCGCCTAAATCTAGAAGAAAGAGACATGTCGCTCAGGCGTCAAGAGTCGCTCCGGCCGAGGTGGGAGGAGCATACGGCACGAATGACGGGGACGTCAAGGCTTGGGGAAGGAACTGGCACGAGACGGTGATTCTCAGTGGAATTGAGATGCAGCGTCAGAGGGTAATCTCCCTCGCACTTCCGGCAGTATCGAAACTGACTGTGTAGACGGTCAAGGCGTTCAATGATCAATTTCAACAGAGAATGTTGGCAAACTGGGAGCTGGAGAAATCTCGTATCCTGCAGGACGAGCTAGGAGTTACAGAGGAAGAAGTCGCCAAGCTAGCTGCATCCGCTTCGCAAGCTGGTCTCGGATCGTCATCGTTACGCCAGAGCTCATTGGGGCAGAGTACACGAAGAGTGAGTTGTCCGAGGTAGATTCGTGCTGACGAAAGTTCCCCATGTCTTCATCTGTCTATGGCAGCAAGGCGTCAATCGCAGACCGGGAAGGAGGTCTGGCTATGCATACCAAGATGCTCCGATACTCGCGGGTTGTCAGCGTAAGCTACGCTGGCCTCGATTTGGAAGCAAGCTGATCAACAGGGACTCAACCACAAACGGCTAAGAAAGGAGACATTTGGCTTGTGTCGAGCATTAGAGGAGACAGTCAAAGACGATACGGTACGTCTACCTTCCGTTTCCAACCTCTGACCACAGAAATTCACCTCTCTACCGATCGCCTTCCGGATACTGGCTTTCCTAGTAGGCGAATTACACCATGGAGAAAGCTCCCAGAATCCACCTCCTCCGCAGGAAAGGCAATACTCTCGGGCTTATCGTGAGGGAAATGTTGAATTGAGGCAGAAGCTGGTCGTGGCTGCCAAGTCGTTTCTCGAGCAAGAGTACGTTGAACAGGTTCGGAATGCTGAGATACAGCTGACAGATCAGCTTCGAGGAAGTCATGCAGGAGGTCATTGACAAGAACCCAAAAGAGGCTGCACCAGGTGGAAATCCAGAAATCGATGCTCGAGTCAAGGGATATGTCGCTGTGGTTCTCCGATCTCAAGAAAAGATTGACGCCTACAAGCCTCAAGTGAGTCGTGCTGTGTATGCTTGAGCTGACGACAGACTCTCAACGGCCAGCACCTATACGCCCAGATGTACTACCTCCTCCGGGCAGGCTACCCAGATGCGGTAGAGAAGGTGGCCTACGCCAATGAAGCCCACCTTAGCCGAGATGACCCTTGTTTACTGGGTGCTATCCGAGAGTACCGCGCTTCGCCAAACCGACGGATTTCACGAAATATCCGTGAAGGTCTACAAAATGACTTTAACGCTCATATCCGAAACAACTCGAATGCCGATCAATACCGATACGCATTGTACAAGATCATCGGTCGTCTGGATGTCAGCCGAAAGAACTTGAAAGTGGCTGCTACCACCGAAGATTGGCTATGGACTCAGCTCTGCTTGACTCGAGAGCAAAAGGAACAGGATACGCCCCAGGACAGATATGATCTGCAGGAACTCTCGACTGTGTTAAACAAGTATGGTAATGAGCGATATGATCAGAAAGGCACCAGACCTTTTGCGTGGTTCAACCTCTTGCTCCTGACTTCCCAGTTTGAACAGGTGAGCAGTACTTCGTGCGATACAGGATCCAACTAATGATAGGCTATCGGATATCTACACTCCAAACCGCAACTCCGCACCGAGGCCGTTCATTTCGCACTAGCCCTGCACTACTACGGTCTTCTCCATCTGCCCAAGACCAATGATGCCGATCTCTGTGAGTTGCTTGCGATTGACCGTCGCGGACGCTGATTCCAGTGTCATACGAGGAAACGATGGACAGGGGAATATTCTTCCTGGATTACTCCCGCTTGATCAAGCAATACATTGCACCTTTCCACATCGACGACCCAGAGGCGGCTCTCAAATACGCTTATTCAATCGCACTTGGTGGTGATGCCCCCGCGCCTATTGGCGACAAGCAGAAGCAGATTGCTTTGGAAGTGGTCAGAGATATCGCGCTTGCTTCCAAAGAAAACAGGCGAAAGCTGCTTGGCTCTATCGCTCGAGATGGCTCCGTCAAGGTCAGTGCCCGACTTTCCCCTCTCCGTATATGGCTGACCCGTATAGGCTGGTGTCATTCAGGCTGACTTACCCCTGCTGAAACTCGCTGGCGATCAGGACTACCTTCGTCAAGTGGTCTTGTCTGCTGCCGATCAATCAGTTCTCGACGACACCTCGGAAGATTCCATCAAAGACTCGATCCGCTTGTATCTCCTCGCTGAATCATACGAACAAGCTGTAGAGACCGTGAACCGCGCCATGGGTCACTCCCTGGTTCAGTCTGTTCCTCAGTCAACCCAGACCAGCGCCCAGCTCGGATTCGACGACGTGTTTGAAGGATGTCAGGATATATTCGATATCGCTGCCCGACTGAAGTGGCTATACGACAAAGACTACACTAAACGTACCAAGGTCGAGAACCGATCATGGGAAACCATGTCTACCCTCGTCACGCTCAAACAGGCCTTGCGAGCATTCGACGCCAACGACCCAGCTGAGGCACTAAAGATTATCAAATCTACAAACCTCCTTCCACTTGATAATGACGCATCAGCGATCCCAGCACGAGCCGAAAGCTTTAAATCACTCCTCGACCAACCGACCATTCAGAATCTCGACGTGGTCATTCTTACAACGATGCGATCTTTGCATATGCTATCGCAGCAACTCAAGACATCGATGTACGAGGATGCGAATAGGCAAGAGGCGTTGAGGCAGTATAAAGTCCAGGCGCAGGCTTTGATCAGGTTTGCAGGATTGCTGAGATTGAGGCTGGGTGCGGATGTCTATAGGCAATTGAGCAGTTTGAGTGAGTCCACTTGCCGCATTCCTCTTGTGAGAGGCGGAACTGACATATAGGCGCTTTCTTCTAGACCGACGAAGGTGAAAGTCAATAGGACATGATGCATCATAATGACACCGAGTTTTGCTTATAGCTGCTGTATTTCGAACCAAAGCTCAGCAAAGCAAGACCCCGCCAAGGAAGGGGCCCGCCCTGTTGAATGAGAGAACCTCGTGCCATCATTCTGACTCGTGTCCGGGAGAGAATTATATATAGATATTGGTCCGGAAGTTCGACCACACCGACACGAGAGATCGCATTCCTGGAGGAGGTCTCCACATTCCACGGCTAATGATTTCGTCACAGGCGAAAACGAGCCCCAAATGCAAAAGTAATCGCCGTGCAGCACCCTGGCACAGTCCTGATATCCCAGTTAGATAATCCCAGCTTTACCTGTTCATTTCGCTAGGGTAGGGTGTAAGTGTTCTTAATTTTCTCGAGAGACATACATTATACTGAAGATTTGCCGTGCTATTTGTCCGTGATTATGATGACATAACGAATGATGCAAAGTGCTAACTAAACAAGCAGGTTGGCAGCTACCACATATCTGCTGATTAGCGCTGGATATGACAGACCGAGCGTGCAAATACTCACCCTTTATCCTCTACGATGTTCCTGCTACTCGAGACGACCGTATATCCCAATACCCATTTAACGCTTACTGCCGGTTTCGTCTCGTCGTCCCAATTGCCCTCTGAGTTCAAGGGGATCAAATGTGTGAGCGGTTGTGTTGGTTGCGAGGGAAGGTGTGATGCAAATTCCTGTAGGATGTTGTGTAGTTCGGCTGAAGGTAGTGGATCTGGAGTATCAGCCAGACACCGTTACAAAAGGGATACTCACCCGAGCCTTCTCCACCTCCTCCTGCCCATAGCTGAACCGCATTCTCCTTTGCCCATCTTGTAAAGTCTTTTGGCAGATGGTGACAATCTGGCGTATCGAGCGAGTTCACTTTCACGCTCCCCGCTCCCTTTTCTGCCTCCAATGATTTTAAGCGCTTGAGAACGCCAAAGGGGAGATACATTGTTCCCAGCGTCTTGACCTTGATTCCTTCTTCTTCTTTGAGCCAATCGACCAGATGTGTCCAGAACTCCACAATGTGTTCTTCCACGTCGGATGGGACGGAATAATCGGTCGGTGGGACGCTGTCACCATTGACCTCGGATCCATCAACCGTTTTCTTGCCCTTGTAGTCGACTCCCTTGAATCCGATCAAGAGCGTATCCGCCCCTCCAATGCCAAGTGCAGTCTGAACCAGACCTAACGCTTCCTTCACCCAAGATGCCTGATCTGCCGAACTTCCAGGACCGACTAGATGTAACTTGAGTGTGATTTCGACATCCTCGCGGTCCGATGCGGAAGGTATATCGTGTTTCCTCAAGTGGTCGATATGCGGGATCGTAATCTGCGCAGCAGCATCTTGAGAGACGGATAGTGATGGTGGATCCTGGTCGAGGGCTTGATGAAGTGATCGGTGAATTAAAGGGGGTACGATAAGGACCGGTTTAGTCGGACGGGGGTATCGACCAGGTAAGGGGTTTTGGGAGGTCGTAAAGAGGTACAGGGACTTGGGCGAGCTCATCGTAGTTCAGGTATCGTTTCAAAGGGCTTAGCGAGTGATCATATGCGGTCTGAAAAAGATCTATATAGTAGAGAAGCGTGTATGGAGTGGACGATATGAAAGAGGGTGATGACGAAAGATGAATTCTGTTTGATTAACTATCGTCGAAATCGCGCCCTGATTCCGGCAAACGTCGGGTGCTTGATCAGCAAGTGGAGTACCACGAGGCTGCACGTTATGCATAGCAGATAGGATGTATTATATAGACAGGTATGATCCGAGTACATACATAGACATTCGAGCAGCAGCATGAAGGCACAAACGATTCCTGATTTGCTCTATTCTCCCTATCTCTTCCCTGTGTCACTCTGCGTGTGCTCCAAATCCTATCAGACTTCTCGGGTTTCGCAACGCATCCAACCCCGGCAGTCGAGGTCACGAGCAATCATCTCTGGAAAGCCTGTGGTGTTGCCGAGCCAAAATCCACATTCGGCGATCCCCATGCAAGTGTGGGAATATCCCCAAATCTTGTATCCCTATATCTCTCCGTACCCAGTATCGTTCTATGTCCAGGTGTGATAAACCCACTAGGCGATTCGACGGGGTTAGGTAGACCATGAAGGGCTACGTCCATATACTCTCTAGCCGGCGTCGAGGTCTGCCTAGGGCGTGGTCCTTGTGGTACGAGACTTGATCCTCTAGACGGGTATGAAGGGTGTTGGAACCCTCTCTCGGTGATGGAAGGCGAAGGAGATAAGCGAGGAGGAGTGGTCGTTCGATCGCGTGATCTCGATGGTGGGAACAACACCGGAGGTGTCTGATTCCTGCGTAGATGTATAGGCGCTTCGTCCGACTCCGTGATTGTCGACAGGTCCATGTGTGCCTGTGAGACCGCTCGAGGGGCTACTTCTGTCCTTTTTCGACCGGGTGTGAGCATCTTTGGCATTGAATTCGATGACCATGCGCGCTGTCGAGAAGCCGAAGGAGGTGCGTCGAGAGTAGGACTACGTGGGTCTGCCGGTTTTGGAGTGGTCGCGAATACGGGATATGGGAGACCAGTCACTCCATCTCCTACTCCAGGTGTACGTGACATGTCTTCGAGCGTCCCTTGATGAGACGCTGTTGGTGTATGAGGATCCGGCATAAGATTTGATGGGGTAGCATGCGTTTCGTCGTTTGAATCGGCTGGGGGAGGCGTGCTGGCCTCACTAGCGGTCACTGAACGCAGGCGTTTGCGTGCGGGTCCATCTGCCGGTGATGATGAGGCCGCGGGAGCAAGTGGTCGCTTCAAGGGTGAGGGGTCGGTGATCACAACGCGGGGAGTGCTGGCCGGTGGCGAGGGGTGTATTGGCAAGTTTGGCTTGACGTCAGCTTCACACCTGTATTGAGACCGTGAACGTACCTGAGCGCTCGTCCACCTGGCCTCCCATTTCTCCTCGACCAGTCTCAGCTTCTCCTCGAAAGCTGCTTCCGCCTGCTTCAGACGTTCCGTCCATACCTCTTCCATCCTTTGTAGTCTTTCTTCCCATTCTGACGGTATTGTCGATGTTGAAGCGACAACGACCGGTACCCCTTCAGGTTCCGGCCTCTTTGTCAGCCTTGAAGGAACACGTGCGGGTGCTTTGACGACCCTCGAGCTAGACGCAGCAGTAGCGGGTCGTTTAGGAACATCCTTTGTAATCCTCCCCGTCCCCGTTGTTTGCAAATCGATACTCTTCAAACGTCGATTGGTAGCGGCACTCGGCGATTCTGGCGCAGTGGCATATGCAGCCGAGGAGAAGTGGACGACGAGCGTATCGATTAAAGCATCTGATTTCTGGTTGGCGCCTTTGAGACCATGTATCTAAGGTAGATCAGCGTCATCGATGATTTAGCATTTAGTGATTATGACAAACCTTGTATAGATTCTGTAGATCTGCTCTTCTCAATGACTCTAGTTCTTTCCGGGTATATTGTCTATTGCGAGACATTGTTGTCTCTCTATTATGTTTAGTTTTATATTATATGTACGTATGACAGTAGTAAGGAACTCCGTTGCTGTTGTTTACGCCTTCCCAAATCTATTCCACGGTCAGCAGAATAGACCATCGGAGACATCCGATGATATATACGGGAAGTCTCATGTCGAGTCTAACACCATTCGATCTCCGTCTTTCTCATGCATGCATACATCTTCTCGCCTTTACAACGACATCATCCAAAAGCTTTAATGATGTATGACGATACTGGCCTTTTCATGTTACCTGGAAGAGGGCAGACTTGCTGGCCCTCAGTTGTTAAAAGTCATGGAGATGATGTCAGATCTCTCCCTACCATTTACGAGGTGTAAGAATGAAACCTACTACGAGCCCTTTATTCGACTCGATAAATGGCTAAATGGAACTGGATAGTATAAGAAAGATACTCACGGTGGTATTTACCCTCTCATCATCTACTAACTTCACTATTACAGCCAATTCATACATATAACGAATATAACGAAGAAATGACCGAGACAAAGGCGGAAGAGCTTCTCCCCGCGGCCTTGGACGCGTTTACGACATCTTATCCTAAACGTAGTCTAGCCGAGGCAGAGCTCGTATACGGACCCGAGCTCACGACCTCATCGTACTCGCTGCAGTATCTACTGCGAGGTAAATACAGAGCTTCCAAGACAATCAGATGGTGGCAAGCCAACCAAATGGTTGCGTCCGGCACGACTCCTTCGGGAACCCCAGCAGGATTCGGCGAGAGGTACGGAAGGTGGGAGCAGGAAGTGAGGGATTCGGATGAGGGGTATATGGATTGGCCGCTAGAGGATATCATGGAAGATACACCCCTCGTGAGTTTTGTCCGAGCCTCGGACACCCCTTGCGAGGGTCGAGACGAGCAAACGCTGACCCCAGGCTATCCCCAAAGCTCTGCGTGAAGCCGCGGAGCTGGCGACACGTATACGAGGCGCTCAGACACTGAGGGATGGTAACCACCGGACATCCCTCATGATGTTTGTGCTCAGTCTGGCCGAGGCGCATGTCATCCTTCGTCCCAACTTCTCCTTGTTCCGGGCATACATCACTCTATCCGCCCGTCAGCATCCCGAAAACAGGGACAACGTGTTATTCGACAGTGCTCTCACCGACACTTCCGCTGCCCTGTTCCGCTATTCTCGACGACGCATCAAACGAGGAAAGGCAGATTGGGCATATCTGGATCACTGGAGCCGGGCGATCAGAGCTCTCCCAGTCTACGTGGCGCATATAGAAGCCTCGTATGAGTGTGTCAGGAAGCTGGTTGACTCAGAGACTACCGAGAGGAGTTACGAGATGCAGCTGGAAAGGTGGAAGGCGCTGAGCGAGGAGGAACAGCGGCATATCTTGCTGGCCCATCCAGAATTCAAACCTGGGGTATACAGGAAGAGATGGAAATGGAGCAGGTAGAAGATCAAGAACATATTGTATTCTACCGGGCCAAGCGATAGATCAGAGTGATGCAATAGTCTCTCTCTAACGTTTCTCGGTCAGCTTCCATCAGAGGCCAGCCGGCATTGTTGCGAACGAAGGCCTTGCTGGACGCCATAGCAGACATGATGAGTCTTCAGAATAGAAGTCGACGACGATATACAGTTTTCGAATAGGAATATAGAGTGCTAGCTGGCTATATACCCATGAACGAGGCATCAGGATCCGACTCCTACGGTCCGTCGTGGCTCCCATGATATGTCCCTGCTCGATTTCAGCGAGCGAGTCACCATTTGGACCAAGGGTTCCAGTCTGCTCGCGATGCTAATTCTTTTTTGGTCGAGAAATGATATAGGCTTTAGGCCTTCAGCCACGTATGCAGTACGAGTAGTGGTCTAGACAGTGTGTATGTAGAGCGTTGGAGGGGCATTACTCATGTTATCTGATATAGCAAAGCTGGCCACAAAATACTGCCCCACGCAGCACCAAATTAGATGAAAACACAAGTAGCGCTTGGTACTATCTACTCGGTCGAGACTGTCCAGCCGCACCCGTTTTGGGTCAGATCGACCTGCCTGAAGATGTCTGTCATCCTCTAGACCGCTCAGAGAGCTCATGAAAGCTGCAGAGCCGACGACTTCGTCTTCAGTTGAAGCCAAAGGTGTACTGCACGTAGAATGACGCTCCCTGATCAGCAAGCAGGAAAGCTCAGGGGCAAGGAACGGCTTCTCTCGCTAGTGCTTGTCAAATCTTCCAGTCCCACTTCCTCTTGAAAAAACATGACCGAGAAGCTCGCTGCGCCTGATCTCAGCTGCATGGACAACGCCTCACCCCGGCCATAACAGTCGGTCATGGGAGAACGTACTCCGGTGTGATAGCAAATCAAACGGCAATCCCGTCAACTAGCCTCGGCGGAACATGCTGAAAATAGCATTGACCGAAATTAATTTACGGCATAATCGTCACCAAGCCACCTGGCCGCATTACAACCCCTTTGTCGGATCATGGAGCCCAGTCGATCCCACCTTCACATCACGAGACCCTGCTCACACGGCTGAGCCGAGGATAGCATCACCTCGCTTGCATGGGCTGTTTTGGAAAAGCCAGAGCTGGAAACTGGAAGCGATGAGACATGTGCAACGATAAGACACCTCGTATTCATCAATTCCCATACCGCTCACCGCTATCAGCAGATAAGCCTGAGTGTCAATCTAGATAGATAGTCGAGGAGACGAGTTCAAGATCGATAATGCCCGTTGAATATCGAGAAGCAATGAGTGGATCCGATTCAATTACCATGGCCGAGCCCGCTTCACCTTCTTCCTCGAACCCTGTGGACGTAGAGAAACATGGCGCTACGACAGTTGATGGCAAGGTGCCAAAGACGGATGTCACTGTGGACGCAGTCTGGGGAGACGTAGGTGCAGATGGACCAAATTATCGGAATCTTGGATGGTGAGTAGTCATTCCTCAATCTGGGCCATTTGTTGATGTGACCAGGATCAGAGCAGCTGTACTCGAAACCAAGACCCAGATCGGGTTGGGTGTATTGGGTATCCCATCGGTCCTTGACACCCTTGGACTCGGGCCAGGACTTACGCTCATTGTCGTCGTGGGAGTCATTACTACTTGGTCGGACTATGTCATTGGTGTCTTCAAGCGTAACCATCCAGAAGTCTATACTCTGGCCGAGTGAGTCCTATGGTACAACATAGAGGCAGTGCTGATCATACAGTGTGGGATACATATTCATGGGACCATTCGGGCGGGAGTTCTACGGGTTCCTTTACTGGGTATGTCCTTTGTTGACCCGGCGTAAATTTGCTAACAATGCAGCTGATGCTCACCGCCATCGCCGGTTCTGGAATGCTATCATTCTCGATCGCCATGAACGCCATCACCGTACACGGCACCTGCACAGTCGTCTTTGTTGTTGTCGGCGCTATCATCGCCTTCTTAGTATCCAGTATCCAGACGCTCGACAAGATCTCCTGGATCGGTTGGGTTGGAGTCGTCTCTATTGTGTCTTCCGTCATCACTTTGGCTGTCGCATGCGGTGTATCTGAACGACCCAGCGCCGCTCCTCAGACTGGACCTTTCGAGATCGACGTCAAGGCATCTGCAAACCCACCCTTTGTCGACGCCATCAATGCCCTCAACATCATTATCTTTGCATACGCCGGAACACCCTGCTTCTTCAACATCGTCGGTGAGATGAGGAACGTCAAGGACTACACCAAAAGTGTCCTCGTCTGCCAGAGTGCAGTCACCATGGTCTACCTTGTGAGTTGACTGAGGAGTATGGAGCTGACTGCAGATTATCGGATCAGTCGTGTACCACTACACCGGTCAATACATTGCCAGTCCAGCCCTTGGATCTGCCGGTGTCTTGATGAAGAAAGTTTGCTACGGTTTGGCCATTCCCGGTCTATTGGTCGGATGCGTCATCAACTCACACATGCCGGCCAAGTACAGTAAGTGGGACCAAGTGGTTCCTGCCGCTGAGTCGCTGATCATGCAGTCTTTGTGAGGATCCTAGGTGGTACCCGACACTTGGCTAGGAACACCCCAGTCCACTACATTGTTTGGTTGTACGTCGAGAGTTACTTCCTGGATCGGTCGTCGCTGATGGTCGCAGCTCCTGCGTCGCCTTTAACTGTTTGATGTCGTTCATTATTGCCGAGTCCATTCCGATCTTTGACGATCTTTTGTCGGTCATTGGTGCACTTCTCGGCTCTTTCCTCTGCATGTAAGTTGATCAGTCCCCTGTTGAGGTGACGAGCTGATGGTAAAGTATCACCGAGGCCCTCATGTACCTATATGACACCTGGAGAGGCGAGAGGACACGTAACTGGTGGATCCTAACCTCGATCAACGTTCTCTTGGTCCTCATTGGTTCATTCACCATGGTCGCAGGTATGCTTACCCACCGTTTGCAAAATTCTTTCTTACGTGTCAGGAACGTACGCATCAGTCGTACAGATCAACAACGACATCAATGCTGGCTCAAGAACAAAGTATGTGAAATTTTTGCGTTTTCCTGGGAGGAGACTGACCATCATAGCCCATTCTCATGTGCCGACAACTCAAATTCCGTATGATCGTAACGAGTAGTGAATATGCAAGGTATCTGAAGTCCAAAGGATCAAAGGAAGCCTGGTCGGGATTACGCCGGAGATGTTGCTAATCCCGTTGCGCTGGTTTGTCAGAAAAAGACCAACTCAATCTAACGCGATTTAGCGGGAACGGTGTTATGGCCAGCATGAGTGATAATGCCGTTGTCCTGGCTTGCGAGAATTATTCCCCCTTAACCGCTTGGCCCAGCCTGGCGTTATGTTCAGCATAGATGATAATGCCGTTGCTCTTACTTGCGATTGCTCCGAGCGTCAGCGCACTCTCGTTTCCATCATTGCGCACTCCACATGACGTGGATTTCCGTTCGCTTGGCGAGCTCCCGATCGCTTTGGGTCCCCAGAGCGCGTCGTGTGATCGCGCGTGTGATGATGGGGTTACATGTCACCCAAACCTGAACATTTCATCCGTCGTCCTCTGCGCTGTAAGCCAGCTGCTGTCAGGTTTGATCTTGACAAACCGAAGACTCCTGCACCCGACATGAAGATCGTGCTGGTGGACGAATCTTGAAGTAGGGAAATAACATCTTCATCACCTGAGGCAGTTAAAGAAGGCGGAAGACGTCATCGGTGGAAGCCTATACCAAAATCGACATTGACGACCGCCCCAGGAACGTATCAAGCGCTACGTTGAATCTTCCATAGATCTGGTCATCAGTCGAGATGAGCCACAGTATCCCGGACCAATCCCGACGAGCCCAGTCTGGGCTGTCCCGCCCTCGAACGGAGCGAGCTCCCACCACGTCCTCAACTGGAAGTCGTACCCGCGAATCTCGACAAGAAGCACCCAGCCGTTCATCTAGGACACATCGTGACTCGAGCTCATCTCTTCGCTCAAACAAATCACACCGCGAATTTCTCTCATCAAGAGCCCCCAACCTACAACCTTCAGCGGAATTTAGTGACGAACCAGAAGAATGGGAACGCGGAACGACAGTACAGGGAGGGGCCAAGAGGAGGAAGAAGAAGGACGAACCCATGAGTCCGATAGCTGTGGTCTGTTATGTGGTATTTTTCTACGTAATCTGGCAGATCCTCACCAGGTCAGATGAGACGGAAATCCTGTCCCACCTCCCGATAGCACACCTCCAATCACTATCCTCGAACCTACATTCCGACTTGCGATCTCAACCTCAATCGCAATATCACCTACCGTATCATCTCCCCCAGATCCCTTCGCCTATGCCCAACACCGCTGGTGAATCCGCTTCTACCTCTCGAACCATTTTTGGTATCATCATGTACCCATTCTACCTCTTGGTCACGATCATCGCTACTCCATTCCCGCTACTACTCAACGTCCTGCATTTGTTGTTCCACGTCCTCGTCACTATTCTTTACCCCATTACCGCGACCATCCGATTATTTGGACGAACATTCATTCTTGCGCCGTTTGGTGTCGTCAGCAATGCCGTGGCTGTCTTTTATCCGCTATACGTCTTCATTGCTGGGGTCATTGGAGCAGGGTGTATCCTAGGGCTAGGAGTTGGATGGGCCGGAAAGTTTTTCTTGGACGTCATATTTGGTCGGAAGAGAGGCTCTACAGGACGTAAAAGGTCGATGCATGGTTCGCGACCACATACCATCGGATCAAGAACATCGGTCTCCGGCCTGTCCTCGCAACCTACCAGAAAGAAAGCTTTGACACCTTCAAGTGGGGAAGAGAGGGAACATCTACATACGCCAAAGGATACATTTCGATCATTGCAACAGGAGGAGGAGGAGGAGGAGGATGAAGTACAGTATGTTTCCGAGCGATATGCTGGAAGCAGAGTCAAGGTCAGGTCGGGAATGGGGGAGGCACCAGTCGTAGGCCTCAGAAAAAGGGGAGTTAGGTGATCGCAGTCTTTGTAGCCCTCCATCACGTTGTAACGTAGCAAGTATTCTGGCATAGGTTTCCATAAAATTATACTATGCATATATATGAGTAATTTCAAAGATATTTCATCTTGTCTAGTACGTCCTAAAACATCATTCTCCCGTTCTTGTACATACCCAGCATCGGGCTGGACCCATCCTGCACAAGTGTCGGGCCAACCAGTTCCTTTCCGCCAAATTGTTCGAGGAACTCGGCATGATCATATATACTGACTTTACGGCGACGGAAGCCCTTGACACCGGTACTATGTGAAGGAGTGAAGAAGGACCCTAGACCGTCTCGAGGTGAAACAGTGGAGGAAAGCGGTTGTTGATTGTTTGAAGAAGTAGTGGGTGGGCGGGATGAGAAGGATGAGGAAGGCGAATTCATAATGAGGGAATACATGTCCTTGAGTAGGTCGAAATCTGACGATTAGCTTGACAATCAATGGGAAAGGGTGAGTTGGACTTGCCTGTCGGGAAGAAGATATCAAAGAAGCCTTGTTTGACCAAGATTGTCTCGCAAGGAATCATACTACCTCCAAGTCGAGTCTGAACAACCGGCCCATTACGTCCCTCGACCGTATCGGGCAGCTCGGAGAAATCGGCAATCATCAATCGATGACCCGGTATCGTCTCGCGTAATTTCTCGAGGAAAAGCATTGCTTTAGTAGGGATCCAATCTGGCTTGGATAGATTTGGAGCGAAAGGTAGTGCAGCGTATAGCGAGCGGATAAAGGATGATTGGATGAGTGGAGGGGTCGTTGAAGGGGATGCCGGCAGAAGACGCTGGTATGCCAGATACCGGCGAAGGAGAGGGTCGGTGAGAGGTTCGTAGAGGAAGCTGAAATCTCCGTGGGCGTCGATGGCGACTACAGCCTGGTATGGTGTGAGAGTCTTGACATCGTAGCGGATCATATCATGAGCCAAATTGTCCTATCTGTCAGCCACTGTGAGTGGTCAGTGGATATCAGCGTAGACGTACAAAGACTTCCAATGCAACCACATAGCTGCCCTCTCCCGTGTCCTGTACTCCAGACCACTTGAAGAAATCCTCATTGATCACTTCCACCACATCGCCCAGACCTTCCTGCTTTGCCCTCTTCCTCTGGGATTTGGCCAATGAAGCGGAAATCTCGACAATCTTGTACTTCATATTCTTGTAAATCTCCGGGTGTCGTTCTTTAATATATGTCACAGAATCGACCATGAAAGATCCATTACCTGCTCCCACCTCATATATCGTCAAAGGGCGATTGGGAAAGTGGTTGTGCTTGTACTGCTGGACGATGGCTGCGGTGAGGGTATGGGCGTAGTATGGCTACATGTCAGCTTCGGCAGGCAAGTCTAAGGCCAGGCCAGGCATACCTTGAAAAGCTCTGTGGGTGTATGCCAAACCTGCCTTCCTAGCCCTGGCCGGTTGTCGTCATACTCGGTATCATAACGCTCCGCTACTGCTTCTTGAAATGCGGTTGCGTCACGGAAAGAGCTGAAGTCGAAACCTTTAGCTGGAGGAGTGAAGATAGTAGCGTTCTTGGGGAAGTATCCATAGTGCGGCTTCTGTATCAGACACCGTATTTTGATAAAACACAAAAGGCTCACATTATACAGCGAGTCATCAATAAAGTCCCGAACTAGCATCTTGACTTTCGTAGGTGGTTCTCTTCGATTCGTCAAGTCTGCAGCAGTGACTCTACGATAATTGACATGCTAGGTCGGATCAGCGCCCCCATTGTCAGCCAGTAGGATCGTAGACTCACATCCGGATCAATCTCATCCGAGAAGGACATTGATGTGTTGTAATTGTATCGCTCATTCTCTTTGCCTTTGCCAATCTGTTTTGGCTGACTCGACATTGAGCGGACTGGCACAGAAAGACGACCTTGGGCCAGCGCATCGCGTTGCCAATTTGGAACAGCACTAGGCCGCAGCACACCGCTTCTGCTCCTTCTAGAGATTGCTCTCAAGGTAACCCGAGATGTCGAAGCGCTCATCGCAAGGGTACAGACAGTTGATAAGGACAATAGAGTCAAATTGGCGAATTGATACATCATTTGGGGACCCCAGACGCATGACGGAGATCGAGACAGCTCCGCTCCGTTAACAGACGCGTCGAAGGTGATTTCTTTCTCGCTCATGTTCAGCATCAGTCATCCAACTCCTGTTTTACGCGATACAACCGTCTAGAGCTACCTCGCGCAACGCTTTACCCATCCGACAATATCACGAGTCAATCTGGGGTCTGTCTATCGAACCCTCTTCCTACGAAAACGACGTTATCCCTTCGGCGAGAGGGTGCGATCTGGAATCGCCACGCAAAACAAACACTTTTACAAATACCAATAAATAGCTTGAATTCCGGACCAAGAAAGACAAATACACATCAGGCAAGATGGTCGGGCTTCCTTCTGGAAGTGCGAGCCCTCTCAAGTCAGTAGGAGGGTCGCGTGGGTCGAATCTAGATAGTGTAAGCAGAGCACGAGCAAGGTTGGACGCAAGGAGCTAATTAAGCAGTTGAGCATGGACAAGCTCAAGTCTAGGCTAATCATGAATCAAGAGAAGCGTATGGAGTTGATGGAGAAGCGAGAAGACATGCGAAACAAAGCCGATGATGACGAGGAGGATGAGGATCCTGATATGATGGAGGTTCAAATGTACGTCCACCTCTCTAGATTCGGAAAGGGGTTGACAGACAGAGTAATGTATGGGGATCGGATCAAAGAATTGAAAGCCGTAATATCAGCTAGGACAGCTTCACCCTCTGCGGGCGTCTCGAGGATCGCTGGGCCCTCGTCATCTGGTTCAAACGCACCGCTCAGACCGCAAGCCGTGTACCATACCCCGGAACCCAGTGACACCGGTAGTCGACGTATCACTGGACCCAATCTGAACCGCATGTCATCCAGCTCACACCTCGCCAGCGACGAATATCAACAACCTCCACGCTCTCAACGCCCCTCGAACCCACCCGCCAAGAAAACTATCCCAACGCAGATGATCCCGGATGAATCGGATTTCGATGACGATATCGCCATGGCCGAAGCTATGGATAATATGGTCACATCTCGCGCACCTGCTTCGCCTTCCCAAAAAGTACAAGGAGCCTCTCGTCGTCGCCAGGCCCTACAAGATGAAAATTACATGGCAGCCTTGGCCGAGATGGAGGATCTGCCCGTAGACGCCATCTTCTCCTCTCCTACCGCACCTCCACCTTCACGACCAATCAGGATGGAAGCTTCCACCGCTCGCTCCGTCATGGGTGGACCTGGACCTTCGACCCAGCAAGCACAGCTGGCTAGAGCTCAGGCGATTCGAGAAGCTCCGCCACCTCCGGTCCAATTGGTCAAGAAGTATGCCTGGACGAAGGAAGTCGAGAAGAAATTGCGCGATATCTTCAAGCTACCTGGATTTCGACATCATCAGAGAGAGGCTATCGATGCTACCATGGCTGGACGGGATGGTGAGCTCTACATCTCAATGACAATGTTGACGTGCAGTATTTGTTCTGATGCCGACTGGAGGAGGTAAAAGTTTGACCTGTAAGCTGGAGGTCCTACTACCGAAGGGCAATAGCTGATGATACAGACCAATTGCCTGCTATTTGCTCCGACGGCAAGACCAAAGGGGTCACATTCGTTATATCTCCCCTCATTTCGCTCATCAACGATCAATCCCGCCACCTCTGCAACCTCAATATCCCAGCTATCGCATATACTGGTGATCTGACCCAAGGAGACAAGAATCTCGCACATGAGCAATTGAGTAAACGCGAGCCCCATACAAAGGTGGTGTATGTCACGCCAGAGATGATGAGTATGGGTGGGACCATCAAACACATCATGAGGGATCTCTATAGGCGGGACCGCCTTGCGCGCTTTGTTATTGATGAAGCGCATTGTGTCAGTCAGGTGAGTATCTTCAGTATTTCCGATAGATAGAGTGCAATTCGCTGACATTTTAGTGGGGTCACGACGTGAGTGATACAATAAGTCCAATATGTAGCAATACTGACGAAATGCTTCACAGTTCCGCTCCGATTGTAAGCCTTTCATGTCACCCTCTAGCGGTTCAGCTAACCAGTCAGATTTGAAATTAGGATCTCTACGCAAAGAATACCAGGGAGTCCCCATCATGGCTCTGACCGCTACAGCTCAGGACAAAGTCCAAGACGACATTATCCGCTCATTGGGTATCGAAGGCTGCGAGAAGCTGAAGCAGTCTTTCAATCGGCCGAACCTCAATTACGAAGTCAGGCCAAAGAAGAAGGAACTCTTGAAAGAGATTGTGGGCTTCATCGGTACCCAAGAACAAAACGCCAGTGGCATCATCTACTGTTCTTCCCGTGACAAGTGCGAGGAAGTTGCAAAACAGCTGCGCGAAAAGTACGGTATACGCGCAAGACATTATCATGCTGGGATGGAAAAGGGTGATAGACGGAAGGCACAGGAAGATTGGCAGGAGCATGTGTTTGAGATCATTGTTGCTACTGTAAGCTATCTGGTTTACCTGCCCCCAAAGCTAATGTACAGGTCGCTTTCGGAATGGGTATCGACAAGGCCGATGTCCGCTGTAAGCGAGGATTGGGCTGCACAATGGGCATCGACTGACAGAGATCTAGTTGTGATACACTTCTCCCTTCCGCGATCGCTCGAGGGCTACTACCAAGAGACTGGTCGTGCTGGTCGAGATGGCAAAAATGCAGATTGCGTTCTCTGTGAGTACAACCTCCATTGTCTTTGTGAATGATGCTGATGACTGGCAGATTACACTTTCGGAGGTAAGCTAAACCTGGAACTCTTGCCACTTCTAGCTGACAGTGGACAGACTCTGCGAGCATGCTCAGGATGATCGAGTCGGACCGTGACATGACAAAAGACCAGAAGGATCGACAAAAAGCGGCCTTGCACGAGGTACTTCGATACTGCGAAAACAAGACCGATTGTCGTCGATCTCAAGTCTTGTCTTTCTTCTCCGAGGTGTTCGACCCGGCCAAATGTAATGGCGGATGTGACGTTTGCCTACACAAGAACAAGAACGCCTACACCAGCGAGGACGTCACGGAAGATGCGATCCTCATGATCAAGATGGTCCAGTCATTCGACCGAGATGATCGAATCACCAGAAAGAATGCGGCCGATTGTTTCCGTGGAACAAATGGGAATTCGAACAAGGGTTTGTCGGCGAACGAGTATTTCGGCTCGGGCAAAACTTGGGGAATTGGTGAGGCTGAGCGACTCGTTGCTGCTCTGGTCATCAACGTCGGACTTGACGAATTCAATGTCCAAAATGCTGCTGGCTATTCCAATTCGTACCTCAAAGTGAGTCTCATTGTGGGATCTGCTACATCTTGCTGACATGCCTTAGCTAGGGAAAAACGCCAAGGCTATACTAGCCGGCCGACTCAAGGTGATGATGGACTTTCGACAGGCTTCACCCAGAAAGGAAGTTTTCAAGACCACCAAAAAGCGGCAGTCTGCTGGAGCCGACGAAACACAAGGCCAAATCAAGTTTACCGCCAAGAAATCGAATCCGGTATCTCGACAGCGGTCGATGCAACAGATTCAAAAAGAGACTGAGGCGTTCGACAATTCTCATTGGGGCGATTCGGACGAGGATGGCGAGTATGCGCCAGACGACCCGAATGAAGTGGACGGAGAAGCTACGGATGTCGACGAAGATGTACCGCTCAAGGATGCCAAGCGTAGGCGGACATTGAGTGGACCGGTCACCACCGCTGGTCCGTCTCGGAGCGCGGCAGCGAACAGACAAGTGGTGGATCTGGCGAGCGCCAGTGATCTCGATCGCAGCGACACCGCCTCTCCGGTCGAATGGGCTTACAAGCAATTGAAGGATATGTACACCAAGGTGAGTCTCTTGTAGTACGCATCGGTGTATGTGCTGATGAGCTAGAAACGAGCAGAGAGCAAGATGGTCCCTATGATGGACGACGGTATGCTTCAGGAAATCGCCGCTAGACTGCCAAAGAGTACGTCGTGACTGCAATCCCCGCCCGACTCGAGCTGACGAGTAAAGATGAAATCGCTCTAGCAGAGATTGAAGGGCTTACAGCTGCTCATCGAAAGGCGAGCTTTCTATTGCACAATGTGATTGGAAAGCTGACTGAGCAGAAATTCGGAACCCTCATACTCGGCATCACTGTCAAATCCCTAGATCGTGGCAACGCGGTCCAAAAACGTCGAGAAACGGTATCAGCACTGCAAGACTTGCGATACGTCCCCAGTCGATCCAATTCGGCAGCTTCGAATCGACCTTCCGTGTCGGCCGCGCCAAGTAGACCAATCACTCAGCACGCTTCAGGTATCAAGGAACCTCGAACGAACCTGGAGAAGCTGTCGGCTATTGCGCAAGGGACGAGTGGGGGCAGGTTGGCGCAGAGATCTGGGCTGGCGAATGGTGGATCGGGAATCAAGCTCGCGAAACCTCAGACTGCCAAGTCGAAGTTTTAGTTGTTTCGCTGTATTCAGGTTGTACCGTTAGTATGTGCCCCGTGATGTGACGATTGTGTCTGTTTCTTCGAGTATCTGCGCTGGACATGCGTAAGAGATCGATGCTGCATATCACTTGAATCGATATTAGGGGTAGTAGCTATCAGGCCAGAGCCTCGTGCGATAGACCCTTAAGATGCACCCATATACGCCTGCCACCACCCGAGAGGACCTCCTTTTGCAATGCCCCACCACAATGCCTCCAGAGCCAATCCTCTGCCCCATCCCATCGTTAGATCCGGCTCGACGCCCCGCCCAATCCTGCACAACTGCCACTCGTGCCAGAAAGTCGACACGCCCGCGCCAATCAACGGTATACCGGAACTCTTCGGCGCCTCCGCTTTATCGGCTTCCACGAGAGGACTTGTCTCGTCCTCTGCATATGTCGATGGTTGCACCTTCTCCGCTGGGGCAGGGGAAGAGCCTCCTCCCCCTCCGAGTATCCGTTTCCACATAGCTCCTCCTGGAATATCGTACCCTCCCAGATCTGTCTCTTCATCCGGAACATCCTCGTTCATAATGATGTCATTCGGTAAGGTTGGAAACAAACATGCAGGTCGACCGATACCGACCAGATCACAAGCCCTCTCTCGGAGCGAGCTGGCGATGAGTGGACGAGAATGAAGACCACCAGTAAGCATGATAGCCGGTCCGTCGGGTGGTGATGGTAATGAAGGAAGTAAAGAAGTGGTGAAGCTCGAGAACAGGGCTTGACGAGGTGATGTCGACGTATGTTCCAAATCGCAGAATGCAGGACTTGAGTAGTTTCCACCGGAGATTTCGAGCATATCGACCATTTTCCACGAGATGATTTCCTTGACTACTTTTGCTGCTTGTTCTTCGTCTAGTCCTGCTTTATCAGTGATGTACTCTGCCACTCGCTTTGAATCGCATACCTCCCTGTACAAAGTCGGATGAATTGATCTTGATGGACTTGATGAAACTGCGGTCGGTTTCGTCCCGTAGCCGAGATAGGATAAGGTAGAGAAGGTGTAAGCGGTTTGGGATTTGGGCCGGGACGCCTGGCAGTGGCTTTGCCGCTGGATTGGTCTAGATATCAGAAGCCATACCTTCATCTGATGTTCTCGGGACATACGAGTGGCGACAGGAACTCAGCTAGCAAGTAGCCATGCGCCGAGTGGATCTGTACCCCGTCCCATCCAGCCTTCTCTGCCAACTTGGCACTTCCCACAAACATGTCAACAATCTCCAACCAATCGCGGGAATCGATCAATTCTCGGCTCTTCGTAGGCCAGATCAGTCGTCCGCACACCCATCCAAGTAGGGACGTTCCGGTATCGGGTCTCGCGGAACAAGGGCCGAGCGCCGGTGACCATGGTGCTCTCGAGAAATTGATGGTTGACGATGATTGTAGACCTGCATGAGATATTTGAATTAGGCAGATAGGGTCTGGGGAGTCTGAAGGCGCGTTTGAGCGTATTGATTGGAGGAGCTCCGTCCAGGCTTTCAAAGACGCAGGAGTTTGGGGTATTGTCCTATCGTGCGGTGTAGCCAGATATCGTTCGTCCACTTGGGCGTTTCCTGATCGTGTCAGAATGGAATTCACTTCGTTATCGCCCAATGATCATACCGGTGATGATCATACCCCAATCCCCTCCATCCCAGCGCGAGTACAGCCTCTGATGGTGTTTGCCAGGCAGTCCACCACCGGTACCAATCCCTTCTTCCATCGCGGCCTTGACCAGCCTATTTGGCACACGCACGCCATTTGGAAGCTGCACCGCGGAGGAGATCAGTTCAATGTCGGAGGTCATGATACGTGTAGGTGATTGATGTGTTGCATGCATGCATATAAGGTTGTCAGGTAGAGGACACGCTCTTGATAAAGGCGTTCAATGTTGATTCTACCCCGCATATTTGCTTCCGTCTCCCCGTCCGCCGCTGAATGAACTGACTGAGTAGTAATCACGATTCAAGCTCTTGTACTCCCCTTTTACCATATACCCATATCTCTTACAAGCGGAACCTGAAAGCAGGCTTAGAGGGATGGACGGCGAAGATGACTTTCTCGGCTCTCTGGGTCTTGGCAAGCTGCTCGCCTCCGAAGGCGTGGATACCAGTGGCCTTTCCAACATCTTGTCGCGAGGCGGGAATGCTTCATCTTCAAACGAACTCGCCAATATCGACAACGAATCAGACGATGACGCAAAGTACGAAGACGATCTATCAGATCATGATCTACTCCCAGAGACTGAAGCTGAGAAAGCTGCTCGTGCAAAGGAGAAACAGGAAGAGGCGCGATACAGGCGGATGGCATTACAAATGAACAAGGAGCTGGAAGCGAAACGTGCAAACAAGGGTAAAGGAAAGGCAAAGGAAGATCCGAAAGATGTAGTCAAGAGGATATGGCCCGACTTTGAGCCTGGGAGGAGGTTGAGGATGACGGACATCATTTACGAGACACCGCATACGAGGGAACAGTACAAACAGGCATCGTACAAGAGAAAGAGGCAAAAGGTGGTGCACGAGTCGATACGTATGTTTGGCTCTGGTAGACCGTGTCAGAAAGCTGATATTGTAGATCCGTTCGCCGCTACTCAGCCAATGGCAGAGGAAGATGAGGGATTCTTGGCGGACCTACCACCACTTCGCAAATCCAAACCAGGGCAAGCACCATACGAAACTCCACTTGGTGGATACTTTGAACGAGAATGGATTCAAGGAGCTCGCGATTTACAAAGAAAGGCTATGAAACAGACGCCTGCGGATGTCGATTTCAGTGCACTGGCGAGATCAGATTGGGTAGCTCCGGAGGCCAAGACGCTCGATTTGGCGGATTGGGAAAAGGATATCGTCATGTACTCTCTGTAAGCTAATCTTTCATGCTCACCTTCAGAAAGAGCTTCAGCTGATCAGCAGGGATCCACCCAAAGCGAAACCTATCTCCACCCCGCTTGCCCCTCGGAACGATTTTCTTGCATCGGGTGAATGGCTCAGCGATATCATCTGGGACGCTACCAAGATCTCGCCCAATCTCTTTGACGACGAAGAAGATCAGGTCACTCCGGCGCAGAAGCGAATTACCGAAATTGTCGAGTCGAAAGTGACCGATGGTTATAATCTGTCAAATGATGGGGTGTATGAGCATTCTCGAGAGGCGAGATTGAGGATTCGACAGACCTTTGGAGCTATCGAGGTGTTTCACTCCATGCCAGCTAAAACACTTCAAATGCCTTTTGTAAGATCCACTCTCTTCAGATAGCATAGGCGCTAACGATTTAGTACAAGACATCCCTCAGCAAGGCGGAGACAAGATCATGGCGCCGTCCGGCCATTTCATTCCCAATCGGCGTACCCATCACTCTACACAAACTCAAGAACAATCCTTCCGCCTCGGTCAGCTCAAAGAAAAAGCAAGTACTGGCAGATCCAAGTGAGAGGTTCAAGACGACCAAGGATCTTACCATGTCGGAAAAAGGTCCTTGTGTATTGCTGGAGTTCTCGGAAGAGTACCCGCCGATCATGAGTGGGTATGGGATGGGTACGACTATTGTCAATTACTATCGTAAGAAGGACGACAAGGATGAACATGTTCCAAAGGTAAGCTTGCGGATACGCTCGGTGGCGGGGCAAGAAGCTGACTGGCAGCTCGACTTTGGCCAGCCTTCGATCCTGAATCCTAGTGATGCCGAGCCGTTCTTGCTGGGCTATGTGGATCGCGGGAAGGTCACGCAGATCATCCATAACAACCTAATCCGAGCACCCATTTTTCAACACAAACCGCCTTCGACCGACTTTCTGGTTATACGGTAAGTTTCCTACTTCCCCAATCTTGACAGTAACAAGCTAATGTCTAGGCAAACCATCAACGGCCATGCGACCTACTATATCCGGTCCATCAACAACCTATTCACCGTCGGTCAAGTGTTACCCAACGAGTCCGAGATCGCCGGTCCACACGCTAGGAAGAATACCAATACCGCCAAGACACGTCTCATGATTGTCGCCTGGCTGCTCATTCAGAAGTCTAAGGATAAACGCATTAAACTGGCGACTCTGATGAAATATTTCCCTGATCAGAGTGAATTACAAATGAGGCAACGATTGAAGATCAAAGGCAACGTGAGTCGTAGATATTCCGTAGTCATGGACGACGCTGATGATTAGGAATTCTTGATTTACGCACGCCATCCTCATCCTCACGTCGGATACTGGCTGCTGAACGAGGCGTACAGCTTTCCCAAAGACCGTAAAAGTGTCATTGAGCAATGTACACCGGAACAGGCGATGCTCTTCGAGGCAATGCAAGTGGGACAGCGACACCTATACGACGCAGGATATGCCAAGACAGCGGAAGGAAACGCCGAGGATGATGTCGGCGACGACACCACGCTCGATATCGAGCAACAACTCGCCGTCTGGTCCACTACCAAGAATTACAAGCTCGCTGAAGCGGCCAAAGCTTGGATGCTGCTGCATGGGGAAGGTGATCCGACGGGTCGTGGTGAAGGATTCAGTTTCCTCAGGACAAACATGAAGAATTACTTCTTGCGTAAAGGCGAAACTGAAGCAGGTCGAAGACGTAAGTGAGGCCCTTGCGGTTGTGACTAATGTCTAGTCGAAGGGGAGCGCAGTGGAAATTTGAAAATATCAAACGCGGAGCAAAACAGGATTTACGAAGAGGAGAAACGTAAAATCTGGGATCTTCAAGCTTCAGCTTTATCCAATCCCGTACCGCCAGCTTTGGATGTACACGAGGATGATCGACCGGTACATATACCTGGAATGACATCGCGTGTAGGCAGATCTGAGAGTCGACGAGCAATGTCGAGAGGTCATTCGCTGGCTGCTACTCCGTTCGGGGAGAGTCCCAGGGAAATGAGTCCGTCTCAGTACTCGATGGATGGGGAGTCACAATTCACTGGCAACCCATACGGAGGCAAGGTATTGAGGATCAAGCGAATCGTATGTCATTCGTGACGGGCAATAGCTGACGATTCAGGTCAAAGGCAAAGAGCAGTTCGAGATAGTTCGAGATCCAGCAGTCATCCAGAGCTACCTGAAACGAGTCGAGGAACGAAAGATTCTAGACTTTATGCGAAATCCAGAAATGCTCAAGCCAAGTGGTAATCCCGAAGAGGACGAGCTGAAGCGTATTGCGTGAGTCGATTTGCACGACTCAAGATGCTCATAGCTCATATCCAGACTCCTCAAGGCGGTTGAGAAAGTCAAGAAGAACCAAGAGAGACGATTGGCTCGAAAGAAGTATGAAGCTCGTAACCGACCTGACTTCGACGGTGAGCTGGACACTAGTAAACGTCGATGTGGTGCTTGTGGTCAAGTCGGTCACACCAGTATGTCCCCTCCTTTTCGAATGTAAAGATACTGACATGATGGCAGAGGCAAATAGGAATTGTCCAATGTTCAACGTCAATTCTGCGGTCCCGTCGCCAGTGGCTGCTACGCCTGCTATTCCTACTCCCGGAACAGCTGCTTATGGCGAGTACTTTGCCCAAAATCAAGCTGGTGAAGCGACTACTTCGTCTCAGCCTTCTTTCAAGATCCGGCTTAGCGGTCTGAAGTAGGGAGGGGGTCTAGGAGACATAAGGCATAGCCAGGTTCGTATCCTATGTAAATATGTCATGTTGTCTGGCTCCGAAAGGGCGCCTTGTATCTGCGCCGGATGGATAACCGCAAAGCTGAGGAGAAAATTACGCATCAAATTCAAGTTCAATAATCGAGATAGTGCATTTCGATATTGTGATTGTGTGACTGCTTTCCATGTCTTATTCCTTCGTTCATCCTTCTTTATGTTAAAAGATCTTCAATCACATGCTAGCTCCACCGGCCTGACCTCGCTTGGGTCCACCCTCCTCTCGACCTCCAGGGACATCGCCAGTCTAATGATCGTCAGTTCAAAGTTGGAATTGCGATCGACAAGGGATCGACGTACAGGCTTCTGGCTGGTATGAGCACCTGCAACAGGGTAGAACACTCCCGCTCCACTCTGTGTGGGGGCGTTAACACGCTCTCCTTGAGCGTTCTTGACTACGAAATCCTGCTTCTCGGGTGGTGGAGCAGCTGGGTGTTGGGCATCAGCGGCGTTGGCGGTGTTGTCATAAGTGACTGAAATGTTGTTGTTGGCGGCTCCCATGTTGTGCTGAGTTGTAGATGCGATAAGTGGATATGAAGATAGTTTTGAGAAAGTGGATACTTATGTATGAATGAAGTGGTGCCGATGCAAGTGGGATGGGATGAAAGGAAGTTGTCAGAAATAGGGTGATGTCATATCATGTGATTATGTGAGCAACAGAGTATGTCAGAATTGCTAGATTTCGCTTAAACGTAGGGTCTTAGATGTATACATCGCCCTTTTGTATCCGATCTCGGACCGTGAGTGACGTCTAGCAGAGACTAGGCTTGAGCCCACATGCATGTCGACTTCGCCTAATGGCGTCGGTATGACAGGAGGGACTCCCTAGTCGGTCCCAGAAATCCATGATCCTTCTAGTATCTGCTCGGGACTAGCGGTCGGACAAACGGCCTGATCCGGTGGATTTGTCGTCTTGTCGTTCCGTTTCCGTATGATGGTGGTGGTACAATGTGTGGTCTGTGGTCTTGAATTCTACATCTGGCTCGCCCCGCCCGTGTCCTCATCTTCGTCCCGTCTAGGTTCCAGACCCTGCATCATTCCCATCGCTTTTACGAGGAATGGTTTCAACTCCGTTAATTCCAGAGGTGTCAGATTCGTCACCTACAAATCAGCTAGCTCTTCTCGGTTGGTGGTCGATAGGCAGTGAACTCGCCTGGAGGTACGAGCCTCTCATGACCCCTTCGGATTGTAAACCTATGCGTATCTTCGCTTGTCTGACCTCTCGAAGGTCTTTCAAAAGGGATCGCAATTGCACCGGCTGAGAGACATCATCGGCCGCGCTGAGCAGATCAGCAACCAGATTCATTTCTAGACTGAGAGTGACGCACATGTCCAATAGAACTTTTGACGTTTCGAGGAATCGCCGTGGAAGGGGTTCGAAAGCTTCCGCATTCTCCTTTTCGTCTTTTAGCAGTGCTTGCAGCTTCTCTATTCGTATCAGCTTGTGAACAGTAAAGCTGTAGTCGAACAAATCAGTGACTCACCCACGACCAGCCAGTCTGGACAGACTATACGACATTTGCGTTTCCGCTTAAGCGATAATGCCAGCCATATAGGTACACTACATGCCGAAGGTGGTTGGAATGGTCCATATATCCCCTGATATCTCAGTCCATCGCTCGATCCCCGTCTGCTGAAGGGCGACTCACGCTGAGGAGTCGAACTCGGGTCATGGAGAACAAGGGGACGATATCGATAACATCCTCTTCCGCCAGGAAAGTGAGCTCATCCGGTGTCAAGCTAGGCTGCAAGACTTTCGGTAGTGCCATGGTTTCCCGCTGTTCTTTCTTCCCCGCGAGATATTATGAGTTCAGTAGGCTAGCCCGAATTTATGGTCGATACAAGATTGACTGTGGCCGGAATGTCATGTCTGTGGATGAGATTGACGCGTCTTGCTATTTGTAGTATCATCCACGTGCTATTACCCTGAAATGAGAAGCACAATCAAAGTGTCCTCCCCCTCAAAGAGTGAATCAATGGATTCTCACATTAATCTATCATCTCTCCATTGCTTCTACATAGTCACAGGTCGATCTCGAATCCCCAATCGGCATCTTCTTCACGCTTGCGATATCCTGCTTGCAGCAACGATACATCTTTGACATACTGCTCAATACACTACTGGGTCGAATTTGACGCGACGAATTGGCTTTTGGGATCTCGACTTGCCCGACAAAATCGCATCAACTCGACAGGAGCGAGTAATCGGATAATAGACGATCGAATAGCAATATGCTGCGCGAAGTGAAGGGCAGAGACGAGGAGAAGCCAGGCAGCTTTTACGGTAAGCGCCCTATCTCGGCCATATGAGCAATCCTGACAATCAGGTATACCGCTGAGAGTATGGTACATTGTCCTGGCTTGTCTTGGAATCTTTTCATTCACACGATTCCTAGCGCGTGAGTCCACTCTATGGTAGCGATGGGATTGATGCTGACCATACAGCAACATCAGACACTACATCACCCTACTCGAGTGCATCAGGTTTCCTCACGCCCAAGGATTACCTGAATGCATCAGCGACCGACCCGGCACCTTTTGACTTTTGCCCAGTCTTTGGACCTGGCGATACGATAGCTGAACGGAGGGGACAATGGCCATTGTTAAAATCAAGAATACATACAGGGAGCGGAGCGAGAATTCAGAGGGTAATTCAGAAAGCGATGGCCGGTATGCCCATCACTGTTTCGGTTCTAGGTGGTTCGGGTGAGTCCTTCTTCTTTCGGTCATAAGACCTCACTAAGTGAGCAGTGTCCGCATGTCATGGAGCTGGGGATGACCCTATCTCGCCACGTTGTTACCCCTCCCGGTTCTTTGAATGGTGGAACTCGGTTTTCCCACACCCCGCATCGGAATTGACGAATGGAGCGGAACGTCGGACTGATAGTGCCTACTTTGCCTATTGCTCGACGCATCACTTGCCTGATCAGACCGATCTCGTCATCTTGGAGTTTGATGCTTCGGATCCCAAGTGAGTCGGGTTCTACTCGTTCTGGTACAGGGGTTGACGCAGTAGCGACCCTCAATGGCTGGATCACTTTGAGCTGTTGGTTCGATCTATCCTCGTCCGACCAGACCAGCCCGCCGTCATCATACTCGGACATTTCTCGCCACAGGTCCAGGCTCAGAACGGATTCGCAGGTCCAGAACTACTACATACGGTCGTTGCCCAGTTCTACGACGTCCCACATCTCAGCGCAAAGGGAGTCTTGTACCACGACTACCTCGCCAACCCTGAGGAATCGCGTTCACTATTCTACGTCGACCCAGTACTCGCCAATCCATCAGGTCATGAACTCATTGCCGATGTCTTGATTTCGTATTTCCAATCCCAAATCTGTGCAGGATGGGCAGCGACAATGGGTCACGCATTCGATGTCCCATATATGGGTTCGCCCAGCGCGGATCTACTCGGAGGAAGTGATACAGGAGACAAGGCGGAAGATGGTTCCTTGGCAGCCAAGATGAGGGCTATCAAAGTCCCACAAGCAATGTTGATGGATCGACCTTCGGACATCCTCAAGTTCCGTGAAGTCTCGCCATTCTGCGTCAGTGCCAACGACTTGATCAACCCTCTTCCACCTTCGCTATTCTACGGGTCGGGCTGGTCGGCTCATCATCCGTCCAAGAATGAGGGGTGGGCAGAGGAGAAACATTACTGGTGGGCAGAGACTGCGGGGGCTAAATTCCGAGTCCCCGTAAACCTCAGCGCGGGAGATGTTGCTATATATTACCTACAGTGAGTCATTCCAAACGCACGAAAACTGAGCTGACATCCAGAAACCCAGAAGACAAGGCACTCGGCAAAGCTGCTTG
>Ga0308160_10001672_pt1 | contig 29781 bp, 26 predicted proteins | sample PhyFR1_FD_201036 | JGI IMG/M metagenome (GOLD analysis project Ga0308160, IMG submission 201036) | Phyllosphere microbial communities from UC Gill Tract Community Farm, Albany, California, United States - DLSLF.R1 | ecosystem: Host-associated > Plants > Phyllosphere > Unclassified | place: USA... | reverse complement strand
GCGCCGGGCGGGCGCGCGTGGCCTTCCACCTGTGGAACGACGGCGACGACGTCGAGGCCGTCGTCCGGGCGCTCCGGCCCTGAGGCTCCGACCTCGGCCGCGGGCCCTCCGCGCCGGGGCCTCCGGGGCCGGGGGCCCGGCGGCTAGAGTTGCCGGGTACCTCGACCCACCGGGCACCCAGCTCGGCCTGACTCTCTGGAGCATCACACGTGGCAGCACCCAACCGTCTCGATTCCGTCATCGCCCTGGCCAAGCGCCGAGGGTTCGTCTTCCAGTCGGGAGAGATCTACGGCGGATCGCGGTCGGCGTGGGACTACGGCCCCCTCGGCGTGGCCCTGAAGGAGAACATCAAGCGCCAGTGGTGGCAGACCATGGTGCAGGGCCGCGACGACGTGGTCGGGCTCGACTCGGCGGTCATCCTGCCCCGTCAGGTGTGGGAGGCCTCCGGCCACGTCGAGGTCTTCAGCGACCCGCTGGTCGAGTCGCTGCACACCCACAAGCGCTACCGCGCCGACCACCTGCTCGAGGCGTACGAGGCCAAGCACGGCCACCCGCCGGAGAACGGCCTCGCCGACGTGCGCGACCCCGAGACCGGCCAGCCCGGCTCGTGGACGGAGCCGCAGAACTTCTCCGGCCTGCTGAAGACCTTCCTCGGCCCTGTGGACAACGAGCAGGGCATGGCGTACCTGCGACCCGAGACGGCCCAGGGCATCTTCACGAACTTCGACAACATCCTGCAGTCGTCGCGCATCAAGCCCCCGTTCGGCATCGGCCAGATCGGCAAGAGCTTCCGCAACGAGATCACGCCCGGCAACTTCATCTTCCGCACCCGCGAGTTCGAGCAGATGGAGATGGAGTTCTTCGTCGAGCCCGGCACCGACGAAGAGTGGCACCAGTACTGGATCGACCAGCGCTTCCAGTGGTACGTCGACCTCGGCATCGACCCCGACAACCTCCGCCTCTACGAGCACGCGGCCGAGAAGCTGTCGCACTACTCGAAGCGCACCGTCGACATCGAGTACCGCTTCCGCTTCGCGGGAGGCGAGTTCGGCGAGCTCGAGGGCGTCGCGAACCGCACGGACTACGACCTCAAGACGCACGCCGCCGCCTCCGGCAAGGACTTGTCGTACTTCGACCAGGCGAAGAACGAGCGCTGGACGCCCTACGTCATCGAGCCCGCGGCGGGCCTCACCCGCTCGCTGATGGCCTTCCTCGTCGACGCCTACACGGAGGACGAGGCGCCGAACGCGAAGGGCGGCGTCGACAAGCGCACCGTCCTGAAGCTGGACCGCCGCCTGGCGCCGATCAAGGTGGCCGTGCTGCCGCTGAGCCGCAACGAGCAGCTGTCGCCGCTCGCCCGGGGCCTGGCCGCCGACCTCCGCAAGTACTGGAACATCGACTTCGACGACGCCGGCGCGATCGGGCGTCGCTACCGCCGCCAGGACGAGATCGGCACGCCGTTCTGCGTCACGGTCGACTTCGACTCCCTCGACGACGACGCGGTCACGGTGCGCGAGCGCGACACCATGGCCCAGGAGCGCATGCCGCTCTCGGCCCTCCGCGGCTACCTGGCGGAGCAGCTGCTCGGCGCCTAGGCCTCCGGCACGCCGAGAGGGCCCCGACAGCGTGTGCTGTCGGGGCGCTCTCTCCGTCCTATTCTGCGCCTCTGCCGCGTCGTGGCCTGACGTGCGCCCCGACTCCGGGCCTGCGGCCTGCACGCGCGGTGTCGTCGCTCGCGACGGCCCCGAAGTCCGTTCAGGGGGGTCGCCCTCGTCCCGGGCCCGCAGCGCGTCCTCCGCGCGTGGTCGGCAACTCCTGCTCGGTGTCACGCCGCGGCGGCCCTGCCCGTCCCGGCGTACCGCGTGCAGGACGAGCCGACCGCCGCGCAGCGCAACCGGCACCGGACCGTCGACGCCGGGCTGGAGGCGGCAGGGTCCTCCGCCGCGCCCCCGCCTCCGCCTGGTGGTGCTGGGCGCCGACCCCCGCCTCCCACCTTGGGCATTTCCCCACCGCTCGCCGCGGGTGCCCCCGGGTGATCAGGTCGGGAACTCCTGCCCGGTGTCTCCCGCGCGCGCTCCGCGGCTCGGCCGGCGACAGCGGGCAGGAGTCGCCCACCGGGCTCTGGGCGGTGGGGGCCTGCGGGCGTGGCGAAGGGTGCTGCTCGCGTCGGCTCGGCCGTGGTCGGCAACTCCTGCCGGGTGTCGTCACCGCGCGCTCGGCGCTTTTTCCCGCGACAGCGCGCAGGAGTTGCCGACCGGCCCCGGAGCGACGCGGGCTGAGGCGGTGCCGTCACCGGCTGTGCGACCGGCGGAGGCGCCGTCGGCAACTCCTGCCGGTCGTCGTCGGCGGGGGCGTCGAGGCGCGTCACGCCGCAGGGAGCAGGAGTTGCCGACGGAGGGCGGGTGAGCGGGTGGGGTGGGGGAGAGCGGGAGAGCGAGACGGCGTGACGGCGAGAGGGGGACGCGGGGGCGCGTGCGCGGGAGGCGCGGGGAGCGCGTGCGGGGACGGGAGGCGCGGGCGCGCGTGCGGGGGAGGCGCGGGGCGCGCGTGCGGGGGAGGTGCGGGGAGCGCGTGAGGGACGGGAGGCGCGGTGCGGGAGGTGCGCCGGTGCGGGACGCGTCCTCCCCAGCGGCCGCAGGGGGATCCCTGTCCAGGGGAGGGCGGGCGCCGCCGGGGGGCTGCCCTCGCGGAGCACCAGGATCGGCCCATGACGACGATCCGAGAGCTGGTGCACGACGCCGGCGGACTGCTGCACAAGCGCGACCTGGTCGTGCACGGCGCGTCCGACCGACACCTCACCGCTGCCGTCCGCCACGGGGGAGTGCTGCGACCCCGCAGGGGGTGGTACTCGACGTGGAGTCCGACCGATCCGCGCTTCGTCGCCGTCGGCGTCGGGGGCCGCCTCGCGGGGGCGTCCGCGCTGGCCCTGCAGGGAGCCTGGGCCTGGCGACCGCCGTCGCAGGTCGTCGTCTCCGTGCCCCGCACGGCGTCACGGCTCCGCCGCAGGCCGGGCGCGCGAGTGGTGTGGGACGGTCCGGCCGTGTCGTCCCGCGGCACGACCGCCGTCGTCCACGTGCACGACGCCCTGTCGCGAGCCGTCGTCGAGGCCGGCTCGTTCGAGGACGCCGTCGCCCTGGCCGACTGGGCTCGACGGGCCGCGGTGGTCGACCGGGTCGACGTCGAGCCCGTGCTCGGAGCCCACCGGCGCGACGCGGCGGGCCTGGCCGCCTGGAGCGACGAGGGTGCCCAGAGCATCATCGAGAGCGTCGCGGGCACGCGCCTCCGCCTCCGAGGTCGACGGGTGGCTCGGCAGGTGGTCGTGGGCCCCCTGGGGGAGGCGGTCGACCTGACCGTCGACGGGCTCGTCGGTCTCGAGACGGACGGCCGAGAGCACCACGAGGGCCGGTTCGAACGCGACAGGTGGAAGGACGGCCTGACAGCCCGGGCCGGGTACCTGCCGCTCCGGGCGAGCTTCCTCGCCGTGCGCGACCGGTGGGCCGAGACGGAGGCCGCCGTCGACGCGATGATCAGCACCGCGGGCGGCCCTGCCCCCGGCCGACGGCCCGCGCCGGGGCTCCCACGGCTCCTGGCTGCCCGGGGCGGGCGGTCCTGGAGGCTGTCCCGGGAATGCCGGGGGCGTGGCCGGACTTGGCTCCAGGCGTGACCGACTCGACCCCCGCCTCCACCGTTCCCTCCCCCCGCGACCCCGTCGTCGTCGACGTGTGGAGCGACATCGCCTGCCCGTGGTGCTTCATCGGCAAACGCAAGTTCGAGGCCGCGGTCGAGAGGTTCGAGGGCGCCGTCACCGTCGAGTACCACTCGTTCGAGCTCTCGCCCGACACCCCGGTGGACTTCGAGGGCGACGAGATCGACTTCCTGTCGAAGCACAAGGGCATGCCGGCCGACCAGGTGCAGGGCATGCTCGACAACGTCGCCGGGATCGCCGCCGAGGTCGGGCTCGCCTACGACTTCGACGCCCTGAAGCACACCAACACCGTCAAGGCGCACCAGCTGCTGCACTTCGCGAAGGCCCGGGGGCGCCAGCTCGACATGAAGGAGCGCCTCCTCTCGGCCTACTTCGAGGAGGGGCGTCACGTCGGCCGGGTCGAGGACCTCGCCGACCTGGCCGCCGAGATCGGGCTCGACCGCGACGAGGTCGTCGCAGCCCTGGAGTCGGACGCCCACCTCGCCGACGTCCGTGACGATCAGCGGCAGGCCCAGGCCTACGGCATCTCGGGGGTCCCCTTCTTCGTCCTCGAGGGCAAATACGGCATCAGCGGCGCCCAGGCGTCGGAGACCTTCCTCGGGGCGCTGCAGCAGGTCGTCGCCGAGCGCAGCGCGGCTGCGGCGGCCCCTGCCGTCGGGGTCGACCGATGAGCGCCGCCTTCACGATGCTGGGCGACGCGGACGCGCTGGCCTGCGAGGGCGACTCGTGCCTCCTGCCGGCCGTCGTCGCCGACGTGCACGCGGCCACCGCGAGCGGCCAGGCACCCGCCCGAGCCGTCGTCGAGGCTCTCGACGAGGGCCGTCAGATCTGACGCGACGTCCGTCGTGCCCGACGACGACGGCATCCTCCGCCGTCGTCGTCCACCTCGCGACGGCGGGGATCGAGCTCAGTCGCTGATGTCCGCCACGGTCGCCGAGAGGCCCGCGACGAGCGCGTCGGCGTCGACGAGGGCGCTCCGGCCGTGGACACCGGCCCCGAGGGCGACGCGCAGCCCGAGGATCCGCTCGTCGGCGAAGACCGGCCACGCGGTCGAGCTGCCCAGCGGGGTGATGGTGCCGCGTTCGTAGCCGGTGGCCTCGAAGGCCACCTCGGCCGAGGGCATCGACAGCTTGTTGACGCCCACCACGGATCGCAGCTTGCTCCACGAGATCTGTCGGTCTCCCGGCACGAGCGCGAAGAGGAACGACCCGTCGTGCCGCTTCACGACGAGGCTCTTGACCACCGACGATGCGTCGAGACCGAGGAGGGCCGCGGCCTGCTCCAGGGTCTCCGCGGCGGGCCGCTCGACCACCTCGACGGCGAGGCCCAGCTGATCGGCCGCGGCCGACACCCGGTCGGCTCCGGAACCAGCGGGGGAGCCCCCGTCGCCGCGTCCCTCCCCGACTGCACGCCCCTCCGACTCGTCCACACCCGCTGCCGACCCGACTGTCGCGCCCTCGTCGCTCATGGGAGAATCGTACCGATGTCCACCACCACCCTTCCTTCCCCCGGCCTCTCGATCGGACCGATCGACGTGGCCTCGCCCGTCGTCCTCGCCCCGATGGCCGGCATCACGAACACCGCCTACCGCCGCCTCTGCCGCGAGTACGGCGCCGGCCTCTACGTGAGCGAGATGATCACGAGCCGTGCGCTGGTCGAGCGCACCCCCGAGTCCATGCGGCTCATCCAGCACCACGAGAGCGAGACCCTCCGCAGCATCCAGCTCTACGGGGTCGAGCCCAACACCGTCGCCGAGGCGGTCACGATGCTCGTGGCGGAGGACCGCGCCGACCACATCGACCTCAACTTCGGCTGCCCGGTGGCGAAGGTGACGCGTCGGGGCGGGGGAGCAGCCCTCCCCTGGAAGCTCGGCCTGTTCCGCGAGATCGTCGAGCGCGCCGTGCGCGCCGCCGGCGACGTCCCGGTCACGGTGAAGATGCGGAAGGGCATCGACGCCGACCACCTGACCTACCTCGAGGCCGGTCGCGCGGCCGAGGGCGCGGGCGTCGCGAGCATCGCGCTCCACGCGCGCACCGCCTCCGAGTTCTACTCCGGCACGGCCGACTGGTCGGCCATCGCCACCCTGAAGGAGACCATCGGCAGCGTGCCCGTGCTGGGCAACGGCGACATCTGGTCGGCGGCGGACGCCCTGCGCATGGTCGACGAGACCGGCTGCGACGGCGTCGTCGTCGGCCGGGGGTGCCTCGGGCGACCGTGGCTCTTCGGCGACCTCGCGGCCGCCTTCCGCGGCGAGGACGCCAAGGCCGAGCCCACGCTCGGCGAGGTGGCCGCCGCCTTCCGGCGCCACGCCGAGCTGCTCGTCGAGTTCTACGACGGCGACGAGCCGCACGCCTGCCGCGACATCCGCAAGCACGTCGCCTGGTACTTCAAGGGGTACCCCGTCGGCGGCGAGACCCGCGCCAGCCTGGCGGCGGTGGAGTCCCTCCAGCAGATGGACGACCTGCTGTCGACGCTCGACGGCTCGCAGGAGTACCCCGGCGAGGCCGCTGAGGGCCCCCGAGGCCGCGCCGGCAGCCCGAAGCGACCGTCCCTGCCCGATCGCTGGCTCGAGAGCCGTGAGCTCGACGTCGCCTTCAAGGCCGAGCTGGCCGCCGCCGAGCTGCACCACAGCGGCGGCTGAGGCGTGTCGATCCGCGTCGCCCCGCACCTGCCGGCCCGCACCCGCCCGGTCGTGCCTCCCCGCGACTCCGCCCGCTGCTCCGCCCGCCGTCCTGTCTGCCCCGAACCGAGAGGTGACCGGTGACCGCTGCGTCCCCGCACGCCGTGAGCGTCGCCTACGACCCCGCCGACTCCGAGCGGTGGCTGCCCGAGCAGCACTCGAACCGACGCAGCGACTTCGCCCGTGATCGCGCTCGGCTGCTGCACTCGAGCGCGCTCCGTCGCCTCGCGGCCAAGACGCAGGTGCTGAGCCCCACCGCGGGCCTCGACTTCGCGCGCAACCGGCTGACGCACTCGCTCGAGGTCGCGCAGGTCGGTCGTGAGCTCGCGACGAGCCTGGGCCTCGACCCCGACGTCGTCGACACGGCGTGCCTGGCCCACGACCTCGGGCACCCGCCCTTCGGGCACAACGGTGAGCGGGCCCTCAACGAGTGGTCGCGCGACATCGGCGGCTTCGAGGGCAACGCGCAGACCCTCCGCCTGCTCACGCGCATCGAGCCCAAGGTCATCGACGCGACCGGGCGCAGCTTCGGCCTCAACCTGACCCGTGCCAGCCTCGACGCGAGCTGCAAGTACCCGTGGCCGGCCGCGCAGGGCGTGCCCGACCCCGGCGGGCGCATGAAGTTCGGCTTCTACGACGACGACACGGCGGCGTTCCGGTGGCTGCGCGCGGGGGCCCCTCGTCGCCGTCGCTGCATCGAGGCCCAGGTGATGGACCTCTCCGACGACATCGCCTACTCCGTCCACGACTTCGAGGACGCCGTCGTGAACGGCTACGTCGACGTCTCGAGCCTCGGCTCGCTCGACGGCCACGACGCCCTCGTGACGGCCATGCACGCGTGGGTCGGCGGCGAGCTCAGCCGTGACGAGCTGGTGGAGGCCTTCGAGCGGCTGCGCCGCCAGCCCTTCTGGCTGCGGTCGTACGACGGCGGCCGGCTCGACCAGGCCCGGCTGAAGAACCTCACCAGCCAGCTCATCGGCCGCTTCGCGGGCTCGGCCACGCAGTCGACCCGGGAGTCGTACGCGGAGGAGTCGCTCATCCGGTTCCGCGCGAGCATGGTCATCTCGCCCGACGTCATCGGCGAGATCGCCGTGCTCAAGGGGATCACCGCCGCGTTCGTGATGACCCAGGGCGCCCGCCAGCCCATCTACGAGCGTCAGCGCGAGGTGCTGACCACCCTCGCCGAGTCCCTCTGGCAGCGGGGCGACTCCGAGCTCGACGCGGGCTTCGCGGCCGACTGGGCCAGCGCCTCCGACGACGCCGCCCGCCGCCGCGTGGTCGTCGACCAGGTCGCGTCGCTGACCGACCAGAGCGCCATGGCCTGGCACGACCGCCTCGTCGGCTCCCGGTGACGCGCCCGAGCGACACCGCCCCCGTGCGCACGGGTCTCCGGGGCACAGCCCCCGTGTCGGACCCCCGACCTAGGATCGATCCGTGGCAGGGCTGATCAAGCGGGACGACATCGACGAGGTGCGCTCGCGCACCAACATCGCCGACGTCGTCGGCGACCACGTCACGCTGAAGGGCGCCGGCGTCGGCAGCCTCAAGGGCCTCTGCCCGTTCCACGACGAGCGCAGCCCGAGCTTCCACGTGCGGCCGCAGGTGGGCCGGTACCACTGCTTCGGCTGCGGCGAGGACGGCGACGTCTACAGCTTCGTCATGAAGATGGACCACACCACCTTCCAGGAGGCGGTGGAGCGCCTCGCGGGCCGCATCGGCTTCGCGCTGCACTACGAGGACGGCGGCCAGGCGAGCGACCACGGCAACCGGGCGCGCCTCCTGGCGGCGAACGAGGCGGCTCGCGAGTTCTTCGTCGAGCACCTCACGGCGGCCGACGCCGACCCGGCCCGGCGCTTCCTCGGCGAGAGGGGCTTCGACCCGGCGGCCGCCGAGCGATTCGGGGTCGGCTTCGCGCCGAAGTCGTTCGACGCCCTCCGCTCGCACCTCAAGGGCCTGCGCTTCACCGACGAGGAACTCGTGACGGCGGGCCTGCTGAGCCAGGGCGACCGCAGCCCCTACGACAGGTTCCGGGGCCGGCTGCTGTGGCCGATCCGTGACGTCACGGGCTCGACGATCGGCTTCGGCGCGCGTCGCCTCCTCGACGACGACAAGGGCCCGAAGTACCTCAACACGCCCGAGACGCCCGTCTACCACAAGTCGCAGGTGCTCTACGGGCTCGACCTCGCCCGACGCGACATCGCCAAGGGCAAGCAGGTCGTCATCGTCGAGGGCTACACCGACGTCATGGCGTGCCACCTCGCCGGCGTGACGACCGCCGTCGCCACCTGCGGCACGTCGTTCGGCGTCGACCACATCAAGCTGCTTCGCCCGATGCTCGGCGACGTCGGCGGGGCGGACACGTCGACGGCCGGTGAGGTCGTCTTCACCTTCGACCCCGACGAGGCCGGTCAGCGGGCCGCCTCCCGCGCCTTCGCCGAGGAGAGCCGCTTCTCGGCGCAGACCTTCGTGGCCGTCGCGCCCGACGGGCTCGACCCGTGCGACCTGCGGCTCAACCGCGGCGACGACGCGGTCCGGCGCCTCGTCGACACGAAGCGGCCGATGTTCGAGTTCATGATCCGCCGGGTGCTCGACGCCCACGACCTGGAGACGGTGGAGGGGCGGGTCGCCGCCCTGCGCGCCGCGGCTCCCGTCGTGGCCGGCATCCGCGACCGGTCGATGACCCAGGGCTACGTCCGGTCGCTCGCGGGCTGGCTGGGGCTCGACCCGGGGGAGGTCGCGACCAGCGTCGAGGAGGCGCGCCGCGCCTCCGGTGCCGTGGCCGCCCTCGAGCGGGCCCAGCCGAGGAGCGTCTCCGACGGGCGTCAGTCCATCACCAGCCTGCCGCCGCTGCCCGAGGAGCCCGCGGGGCCCAGCCTGATGACGCTGCCCGGCGACCTGACCACCCGTCTCGAGCGGGACGCGCTGATGGCGATCCTGCAGCAGCCGGCCGCCGTCGGCCTCGAGCTGATCCAGCGGGCGACGCGGGCGACGCTCGCGACGGCGTCGTTCGACGTGGTCAAGGACGCCGTCGCGGTCAGCCTCGACAGCTTCGGCGACCCGCGGTGGCTCGACGTGGTGCTCGACCAGACCCCCGAGTACTACGCGGGCCTCGCCAAGGAGCTCGCCGTCGCTCCGCTGCCGGAGCGCGAGGGCCGGGAGATCACCACCTACTGCCGCGGCATCGTCTCCTCGCTGGTCGAGCGCGACCTCCTGCGGCAGAAGGCGGACCTGATGGGGCAGTTCCAGCGCACCGACGTCAAGGCCGAGCCCGAGCGGCACCGTGAGCTGCAGCGTCGGCTCGTCGAGGTCGAGGCCGAGCGGCGCGCCGTCCGCGCCGAGTAGCGCGACCGCCCGCGACGGCGGGGGTCCGCGACAGCGACGGGCCGCGACGGCGACGGGCCGCGACAGCGACGACACCTGCCTGGAAGCGCATACACGAGCTGCTGCGACGACCAGACCACGTGGCAAGGTTCGTTGCCGTCTTGTTAACGATCCGGCCTGGGCTACGACCCGAGGCCGGGCGTGTGTTACCAATGAGCACTCCCAGAAACGGCCGCACCTCACAGCAGCGGTGTCGGGAGCCCCTCGTACCCAGAGAAAGAGGCAACCGGATATGACAACGTCCGACATCAGGCTCGGCCGTCGCGTCCTCGCGATCACCGGTGGCGTCGCCGCCACCGCCCTCGTCCTCGCCGGCTGCGCGTCCGGAGGCGGCGACGCCGCCGACGACGCGCTGAACGGCATCAGCGTCGGCACCACCGACGTCATCACCTCGCTCGACCCGGCCGGCTCGTACGACAACGGCTCGTTCGCCGTGCAGAACCAGGTCTTCGGCTTCCTGATGAACTCGCCGTACGGCAGCCCCGACGTCGAGCCCGACCTCGCGGCCTCCGCCGAGTTCACCGACCCGACGACCTACACGGTCACCCTCAAGGACGGCCTGACCTTCGCGAACGGCAACGCGCTCACCTCGAGCGACGTCAAGTTCACGTTCGACCGCCAGCTCGCCATCGCCGACGACAACGGCCCCTCGTCGCTGCTCGCGAACCTCGACAGCACCGACGCGCCCGACGACACGACCGTCGTCTTCCACCTCAAGGGCGCCGACCAGACCTGGCCGCAGATCCTCTCGAGCCCCGCCGGCCCCATCGTCGACGAGGACGTCTTCTCGGCCACGAGCCTGACCGCGCCAGCCGACATCGTCTCGGGCGACGCCTTCTCGGGCCAGTACTCGATCACCGACTACAAGGAGAACGAGGCGATCCAGTACGAGGCCAACGACTCCTACGACGGCGTCCTCGGCGCTCCGAAGGCCTCCTCGATCACGGCCACGTACTACACCAAGGAGACCGACCTCAAGCTCGCCGTGCAGGAGGGCGACGTCGACGTCGCCAACCGCAGCCTCAGCCCGACCGACCTCGCCGACCTGGCGAAGGACGACTCGCTGACGGTGCACAACGGCCCCGGCGGCGAGATCCGCTACATGGTCTTCAACCTGAACACCCAGCCCTTCGGCGCCACGCAGCCCGACGCCGACCCGGCCAAGGCCCTGGCCGTCCGCCAGGCCGTCGCCGACAGCGTCGACCGCGCGGCCCTCGCCAAGGACGTCTACAACGACACCTACACGCCCCTCTACTCGGTCGTCCCCGACGGCCTGACCGGCGCGACCGAGCCCCTCAAGGAGCTCTACGGCGACGGCGACGGCGGAGCAGACGTGGCGAAGGCCACCGAGGCCCTCTCGGCCGCCGGCGTCTCGACGCCCGTGTCGATCGACCTGCAGTACAGCCCCGACCACTACGGCGCCTCGAGCGACGAGGAGTACGCGCTGATCAAGACGCAGCTCGAGGCCACCGGCCTCTTCACCGTCAACCTGCAGTCGACCCTCTGGGACACCTACTCGAGCGAGCGCCGCGAGGACGCCTACCCCGTGTACCAGCTGGGCTGGTTCCCGGACTTCTCGGACGCCGACAACTACCTGTCGCCGTTCTTCGTGAAGGACAACTTCGTCGGCAACCACTACGACGACGCCGAGGTGCAGGGCCTGCTCACGCAGGAGATCGCCGAGTCCGACGAGACCGCCCGCACGGCGCTCATCGGCCAGATCCAGGACGCGGTCGCCGCCGACCTGCCGACCCTGCCGCTGCTCCAGGGCACGCAGGTCGTCGTCTCGGCCTCCGACATCCAGGGAGTCGACGACACGCTCGACGCGTCGTTCAAGTTCCGCTACGGCGCCCTGAGCCGCTGACGGCCGCACCGCTGACCCGCCACGAGCGGGTCGGCACCGACCGAGACACCGCGTGACGCGGAGGGGGTGTCCCGCCCACGGGCGGGACGCCCCCTTCCCGCGTCCGCTCCGCACCACCACGAAAGGCACAGTGACGTGACAGTGCTCACCGGGAGCGCCACAGCTCCCGCGACGCCCCCGACGACCACCGAGAAGAGGCGGAAGTCCGCCGGCGGCGGCCTCGGCCGCTACCTCGTGGTCAGGGCCCTCCTGATCATCCCGACCGTCTTCATCCTGGTCACCCTGGTCTTCTTCCTGATGCGCGTCGTCGGGAACCCGATCACCGCCTCCGTCGGGGGCCGCCTCACCGAGGCGCAGCTGCAGGAGCGCCTGCACGCCGCGGGCTACGACCGGCCGATCATCGTCCAGTACCTCGAGTACCTCGGCCAGATCGTCCGCCTCGACTTCGGCACGACCGCGACCGACAACCGCCAGATCAGCGAGGTCATCGTCACGTACGGCGCGGCCACGGTCGAGCTCGTCTTCTACGCCCTGATCGTCGCGCTGGTGATCGGCATCCCGCTCGGCATGCTCGCCGCCTACGTGCGCGACCGCTGGCCGGACGCCGTGCTGCGCATCCTCGCGATCCTCGCCTACGCGACCCCCGTCTTCTTCGCGGGCCTGCTGCTCAAGCTCGTCTTCTCGGTCTGGCTGGGCTGGCTGCCGCTCAGCGGCCGCGCCGACACGAGGGTGGGCATCGCCCTGGGGCGGATCGAGAACCCCACCGGCATCTACATCATCGACGCCCTGCGCATCGGCAACGCGACGATCACGACGAACGTGCTCAGCCACGCCGTGCTGCCCGCCCTGACCCTCGGCCTGCTGACGGCCGGCATCTTCCTGCGCCTGGTGCGCACGAACGTCATCGGCACCCTCGGCTCCGAGTACGTCGACGCCGCCCGCTCACGCGGGGTCTCCGAGCTGCGCCTCGTCCGCAAGCACGCGCTCAAGCCGGCGCTCATCCCGATCATCACCGTCATGGGCCTGCAGATCGCCATGCTGCTGGGCGGCTCGGTGCTGACCGAGACGACCTTCGGCTGGCGCGGCCTCGGCTTCGAGCTGCAGCAGTACCTGTCGGCGCGCGACTTCGTCGCCGTGCAGGGCATCGTGGCCGTGCTGGCGGTGATCGTCGCCGTCACCAACTTCGTCGTCGACGTGATCGCGGCTCTCATCGACCCGCGAGTGAGGTACTGACATGTCCACCGTCCCCACCGCCGTCCTCGCCGACCGCCGCGAGCCGCTCTGGAAGCGCCTCCCGGTCGTCTCGCACCTCCGCCGCTCGGTCGGGCTCCAGCGCGGCATGCTCGTCGCCGGCCTCGTGCTCTGCGTCGTCTTCATCGTCCTGGCCCTCTTCGCCCCGCTCATCGCGCCCTACGGCTTCGGCCAGCTGAGCGACGCCGACGGCAACTTCGCCCGTCAGGCCGCCCCCTCCGCCATGCACCTCTGGGGCACGACGGTGGGCGGCTACGACGTCTTCAGCCGGGTCGTCTGGGGCACCCGCACGGCGATCGCCGTGATCGTCGTCGCCGTGGTCCTCTCGATCACGATCGGCGTCGTGCTCGGCCTCGTCTCGGGCTACCTCGGAGGCTGGCTCGACCGCGTGCTCGTGGTCGTCGCCGACGCCGTCTACGCCTTCCCGTCGCTGCTGCTCGCGATCGTCATCTCGATCGTCATCAGCGGGGGGCAGTCGAGCCTGTGGGGCGGCATCCTCTCCGCCGGCATCTCGATCACGGTGGTCTACGTGCCGCAGTACTTCCGCGTGGTCCGCGCCGAGGCCGTCCGCCTCAAGGCCGAGGCCTTCGTCGAGTCGGCGAAGGTCGTCGGCAGCAGCACCCCGCGCATCATGTTCCGGCACGTGCTCCGGAACGCCACGCGGAGCCTGCCGCTCATCCTCACCCTGAACGCGTCTGAGGCGATCCTCACCCTGGCCGCCCTCGGGTTCCTCGGCTTCGGCATCGGCCCGACCTCGGCCGCCGAGTGGGGCTACGACCTCAACCGGGCGCTCAGCGACACGGCGAGCGGCATCTGGTGGACGGGCGTGTTCCCGGGCTCGGCGATCGTGCTGATGGTGCTCGGCATCACCCTCGTGGGCGAGAGCCTCAACGACCTGGCCGACCCGCGCCTCCGGACGCGTCGTCGTGCGGGGCGCAAGAAGACGACGGCCGCGGCGCAGGCACCGGCCGAGACGACGGAGGTCCCCGCATGAGCGACGACACCAGCACCACGGCCGGCGGCACGACGAGCGCGGGAGGCGCGGTGGCGGTCCGCCACGCCGCGCACGACCTGCCCCGCGACCAGCGCGACGTCGCGGTCGGCATCACCGACCTGCGCGTCACGTTCGCGACCGACGGCGGCGACGTGCCGGCCGTGCAGGGCGTGACGCTCGACGTCCGCGCCGGCGAGGTCCTCGCGATCGTGGGGGAGTCGGGGAGCGGCAAGTCCGTGACGGCCAAGACGATCCTGGGGCTGCTGCCCGAGACCGCGACCGCCAGCGGCGCCGTGGTGCTGAGCGGGAGCGACGTGCTCTCGGTCGGCGCCGGCAAGGTGCGGGAGCTGCGCGGCACCGAGGTGGCCATGGTCTTCCAGGAGCCCTCGACCGCGCTCAACCCCGTCTACACGGTGGGCTGGCAGATCGCCGAGGGCATCCGCGCCCACGGCAAGGTCAGCCGGAAGGACGCGAAGGCCCGCGCCGTCGACATCCTGCGCCGCGTGGGCATCCCCGACCCGGAGACGCGGGTCGACCACTACCCCCACCAGTTCTCGGGCGGGCAGAAGCAGCGCGTCGTCATCGCGATGGCGCTCGTGCTGAACCCGTCGGTCATCGTCGCCGACGAGCCGACCACCGCCCTCGACGTGACGGTGCAGGCCGAGATCCTCGACCTGCTGCGCGACCTGCGCGACGAGTTCGGCACGGCCATCGTGCTCATCACCCACAACATGGGCGTCGTCGCCGACCTGGCCGACCGCGTCGCGGTGATGTACCTCGGTCGCGTCGTCGAGCAGGCGTCCGCCACGGACCTCTTCGCCGCGCCGCAGGACGACTACACGAAGCGCCTGCTGGCGTCCGTGCCCAAGCTGGAGGCGCGGGGCGCGCAGGTGCAGGCGGCGGAGGCCGACCGCGAGGTCGTCGTGCGCGCCACGGGGCTCGAGATCGAGTACCCGGGCCGCTTCGGCCGCAGCGGCTTCCGTGCCGTCAAGGGCGTCGACTTCTCCATCGCGAAGGGGGAGGTGCTGGGCCTCGTCGGCGAGAGCGGCTCGGGCAAGACGACCATCGGCCGGGCCATCGCCGGGTTGACCAAGGTCACCGGCGGGTCGCTCGAGGTGCTGGGCGTCGAGATGAACGGCGTGCACGAGCGGGACTTCAAGCCCCGCCGCGCCGACATCGGCTTCGTCTTCCAGGACCCGGCCTCCAGCTTCAACCCCCTGCTGACGATCGCCGAGTGCGTCGCCGAGCCCCTGGTGGTGCACGGTCGTGCCCCGCACGCCCGCGCGGCGCGGAAGCGCGTCGACGAGCTGCTCGAGGCCGTGCAGCTGCCCCGGGCGTTCGGCGACCGGTACCCGCACGAGCTCAGCGGCGGCCAGCGTCAGCGTGCGAGCCTGGCCCGGTCGCTCGCCCTCGAGCCGACCCTGCTGATCGCCGACGAGCCGACCAGCGCGCTCGACGTGTCGGTCCAGGCGCGGGTGCTCGAGCTGTTCCGCGAGCTGCAGTCCGACCTCGGGTTCGCCGCGCTGTTCATCAGCCACGACCTCGCCGTCGTCAACATGCTCGCCGACCGCATCGGCGTGCTCTACCACGGCGACATGGTCGAGATGGGGCCGAACGACCAGGTGCTCGGCGCCCCCGAGCACCTGTACACGCAGCGGCTGCTGGCGTCGCTGCCCGTGCCCGACCCGGCCGAGCAGTCGGCCAGACGGCAGCACCTCGCCGAGCTCGACCGCGTGGCGGCCGAGGGCGCGGCCTGACCGTGGCGGGGCTCGACCTCGACCTGTCACGACCGGTCGCGACCGACGACCTCTCGCTCGAGTACCCGGCGCGCGCCGGCAGCCCCGCCCTGCGGGCGGTCGACGGCGTCACGCTCTCGGTGGCCCCCGGCGAGATCGTCGCGGTGCTCGGCGAGAGCGGCTCGGGCAAGTCCACCCTGGCCCTCGCCCTGGCCGGCCTCGTCGGGCGCGGCCGGGCGCCCGAGGGGCGGCCCCGCATCGTCGGCGGCGCCGCCCGCGTCTTCGGGCAGGACCTCCTGCGGGCGTCGCCGCGGCGTCGCGACCGGCTCACGGCTGTCGTCGGCTACCTCGCGCAGGACGACGGCGAGGCGCTCAGCCCCGACCTCACCGTGGGGGAGGCGATCGCGGAGCCGATCTACCTCCGCGACAAGCGGTTCGACCGACGGGAGGCCGGTCGTCTGACCTCGACGCTCGTCGACGCGGTGCACCTGCCGCTCAGCGTCATGCTCAAGCAGACGTGGGAGCTCAGCTCGGGCCAGCGGCAGCGCGTGGCGCTCGCGCGGTCGCTCGTGCTCGAGCCGAGCCTGCTCGTCGCCGACGAGCCCGCCCGCGGGGTCGACGTGCTCGTGCGGCAGGCCGTGCTCGACGTGATCAAGAACCTGCACGAGGACCGCCAGTTCTCGGCCGTCGTCGTCACCTCCTCGGTGGCCGAGGCGCGCGCCGTGACCGACCGGGTCGCGGTGATGCGCGGCGGCCGTCTCGTGGGCCACGGCCAGATCGACGAGGTGCTGCGTGACGGGGTCGACCCTTACGTGAAGGTGCTCGCGCAGACGTCGCCGATCGACGCCATCCGGCGGGGGTCGACCGGCACGGTCGGCTCGGCCGGCCCGCGCGGTGAGGCCGAGGGCGACCCCGAGGGCGACGCCGGGCGCGACGCCGGGGCAGGCCCGCGATGACCGGCGGCGCTGACGTCCCCGTCGCCCGCGGGCACCGCTCCACCGACGTGGTCGCCGCCCTGCCCGCCGAGCGCCGACCCCGCCCGGGCGCCGTCACGGTGGCGCCACGGGAGTCCCCGGTCTTCGTGGCCGCGGTCGAGGAGGCCGGGGGCACGCTCGTCCCCCTCGGCCCCGACACGCGCGGCCTGATCTGGCTGTCGTACCGTGACGTCGCCGGCCTCGACGCGGCACTCGCCGCCCACCCCGGCATCGAGTGGGTCCAGCTGCCCTGGGCCGGCGTCGACGCCTTCTCCGACGTGCTGTCCCGGCACGCCGACGCCCCCCGGCCCCTCTGGACGAGCGCGAAGGGCGCGTACTCCGAGCCGGTCGCCGAGCACGCCCTGATGCTCGTCCTCTCGCTGCTCCGGGTCGTGCCCTCGCGCATCCAGGCCACCTCGTGGCAGACCGAACAGCGCGGCGTCTCGCTGTACGGCCGACGGGTCGTCGTCGTGGGCGCCGGGGGGATCGCGCGCGAGCTGCTGCGGCTGCTCGCCCCGTTCGAGTGCCGAGTGACGGTGGTCCGCCGGTCGGCCGAGCCGGTGGCGGGCGCCGACCGCACGGTCACCGTCGAGCAGCTCGACGAGGTGCTCCCCGACGCGGACGTCGTCGTGCTCGCGGCGGCCTCGACCGCCGAGACGGCGCGCCTCGTCGACGCGCGGCGGCTCGCGCTGCTCCCTCCGCGGGCCGTCCTGGTCAACGTCGCGCGGGGTGACCTCGTCGACACGGAGGCGCTGGTCGCCGCCCTGGACGACGAGCGCCTCTGGGGCGCCGGCCTCGACGTGACGTCGCCCGAGCCCCTGCCCGACGGGCACCCGCTCTGGGGCCACCCCCGGGCGATCGTGACGCCGCACCAGGCCGACACCCCCGAGATGACGGCGCCGCTGCTCGCCGGGCGCATCCGCCACAACGTGCGCGCCCTGGCCGGCGACGGCGACTTCGCGGGGGTCGTCGACCCGCGCGCCGGCTACTGAGAGCCGGTCGCGCGGTCGCCCTCGGTCGGCCGGGGTGCCCCCCTCGGCGCGACGCGCCCGGCGCGCGCCCGGTGTTCATCCGGAGGTCAGATGTGCGCTACAGTTGGACCCGCTGTTGAGAACTCCGGTTCGCAGCAGTTGCCATTCCTCGATAGCTCAATTGGCAGAGCAGCCGGCTGTTAACCGGCAGGTTCTTGGTTCGAGTCCAAGTCGGGGAGCGAAGGCCCAGCGGCTCCACCCGCTGGGCCTTTTCACGTTCCGGGGAGCGACGAGGCCCGGGCCGGGCCCGGCCGGGCCTGGCCGGGCCGGGCCGGTCAGTCGTCGAGGTGGTCGACGCCGGGCAGCCAGGTCTTGCCGGGCACGCCCCAGCTCGCGCGCTTCACGGCCTTGGCGGCCGCCTTGTGGAACGGGTGCTCGAGACGGTCGGCGTAGAGCACGCCGTCGAGGTGGTCGTACTCGTGCTGGAAGATGCGGGCGAGCCAGCCGACCGCCTCGATCTCGAACGGCTGCCCGTCGAGGTCGGTGGCCCGGAGCAGCACGCCGTCGGCGCGGCGCAGCGGGAAGCGCTCGCCCGGGATCGACAGGCAGCCCTCCGACTCGCCCTCGTCGTCGAGCGGATCGATCGTCAGCGGGCTCTGCCAGAGGGTCGGGTTGATCGCGACGCCGCGCTGGTCGCCTCCGTCGTCGTCGATCCACGACCAGACGAACAGGCGGAGGCCCACGCCCACCTGCGGGCCGGCCAGGCCGACCCCGGGAGCGGCGTCCATGGTCTCGAACATGTCGGCGACGAGCGTGCGCAGCTCGTCGTCGATGTCGAGCACCTCGGAGGCGCGGTGGTGGAGGACGGGATCACCCGTGATCGAGATGGGACGTACGGCCATTCGTCCAGACTATCGACGACGCGCCCGCTACCGTGGTCGCGTGAGCGCTGACCTCGGGGACCTGACCGCCCAGGTCTCGCTGACCCCGTACCAGGCGCTCGGCATCCCGCTCGCCCTCGTCGGCGCGGTCTTCCTGTCGATCGGCGCGCAGCTGCAGAGCCGGGGGGTCGCGAAGGTCGAGCACCGGCTCGGCGCGGCCCACAGCGGCATGTCCGTGCGCCAGGTGCTCGCCCTGCTCGGGCGGCCCTCGTGGGTGATGGGGACGGCCATGCTGGGCCTCGCCATCGTCTTCCAGCTCACCAGCCTGAAGATCGCGCCCCTCCTCGTCGTGCAGCCGCTCGGCGCCGTCGCGCTCGTCGTCACGGCGCTCGTCAACGCCCGGGTGACGGGGCGCCGGCTGACCGGCCGGGTCAAGCGCTCGATCGCGATCTGCGTGGGCGGCATCGGGCTGTTCGCGACCGTAGCCGCCTTCACCGCCACGGAGAGCCCGATCACGACCCCGCAGCTCGTCACGGTGCTCGTGCTGCTGCTCGTCGTGGGGGCCCTGCTCGGAGGGGCGTTCGTGCTCCTGCGCCGTCGCCGCAGCGCGCTGTTCTACATCATCGGCGCCGGGGTGCTCTACGGCTTCGTGGCGACGCTCGCCAAGGTCGTCCTGAACAGGATCACGGCGGGGCAGTTCGACTGGCTCAGCGTGGTCTGCCTCGTGATGCTCCTCGCCGCCGGAGCCCTCGGCGGGTACTTCGTGCAGAACGCCTACTCGTCGGGCTCGCCCGACCTCGTCATCGCCGGCCTCACGGTGGTCGACCCGATCATCGCCGTCACGATCGGCATCGTCGTGCTGGGGGAGGCCGCGACCGCGCCCGCCGTCGCCGTCGTGCTCTTCCTGCTCGCCGGCGCCGTCGCCGTCTACGGCGTGTTCCAGCTGGCCAAATACCAGCCCGTGAAGAAGACCTGAGCTAGCGTGGCCACGCCGTGTCGGGAGCGGGCCGTCGACCGGGCGCGCGCCTCCTCGGCACGACCCGCGCCTCCTCGCCTCACCTGACCACCGTTCGACCTGACCACCGAGCCTCACGAAGGACGCCCGAGACGTGACCGACGCCCCCGATCCCGCCGCGCCGACCCGCCCGGAGGCCGCCTCCGCCGCCCGCCTCACCGTGCTGATCGCCGCCGACACCTTCCCGCCCGACGTCAACGGCGCGGCCAACTTCGCCGAGCGCCTCGCCGTCGGGCTCGCCGACCGTGGCCACGACGTGCACGTGCTGGCCCCGGCGGCCACTCGTCGGCACGGCACGTTCCTGGAGCAGCACGCCGGCACGACCCTCACCGTCCACCGCCTGTACTCCACGCGCTGGCCGCTGCACGACTGGCTGCGCTTCGCGACCCCGTGGCGGGCGCAGCGCAACGCCGAGCGCGTCATCGAGCAGGTGAAGCCCGACGTCGTCCACATCCAGTCGCACATCGTCATCGGCCGCGCCGTCGTGCGCGTCGCGAACCGCCTCGGCATCCGCGCCGTCGCGACGAACCACTTCATGCCCGAGAACCTCCTCGAGCACACCGGGCTGCCCCAGGGGCTCCGGGCCACCGCCGTCGCGCTGGCGTGGAAGGACGCGAGCTCGACGTTCCGCCGCGTCGAGGCCATCACGACGCCGACGCAGGCCGCCGCGGACTTCCTCGAACAGGCCGTCGACGTGCACGGCGTGCTCGCCGTCTCGTGCGGCATCGACGCTGCCGACTACACCGCCAGGACGGACCGCCCGGCCGAGAACCGGATCGTGTTCGTCGGCCGGGTCACCGCCGAGAAGCAGATCGACGTGCTGCTGCGGGCCGTGACCCAGCTCGATCCTGCCCTCGGCGCCACGCTGACGATCGTCGGCGGGGGCGACCTGATGAAGCAGCTGCAGCAGCTGACCGTCGAGCTGGGCCTCTCCGACCGGGTGACCTTCGCGGGGTACCTCTCCGACCACGACCTGCGGCAGACGCTCACGGACGCCACGGTGTTCGCGATGCCCTCGATCGCCGAGCTGCAGAGCATCGCCAGCCTCGAGGCGATGGCGTCGGGCCTGCCCATCGTCGTCGCCGACGCGATGGCGCTGCCGCACCTCGTGACGGAGGGCGTCAACGGGCACCTCTTCCGGCCCGGCGACAGCCGAGACCTCGCGGCGAAGCTGACCCGGGTGCTGACCCTGCCCGACGACGAGTACCTCGCGATGCGGAGGGCCAGCCTGCGGGTCATCCAGGGGCACGACATCCAGCGCACGCTGAGCGTGTTCGAGGGGCTGTATCGTGGTCAGCCGGTGGCACCCACCACCGAGGTCGACCCGGCCTGACCCGCCTCGGCGGCCCGACGGGTCGGCGGGGGGCGGTAGCTCAGCCGGTTAGAGCAGTCGACTCATAATCGATCGGTCACGGGTTCAAGTCCCGTCCGCCCTACTGGTGTCGATGCGGTGCGTCGTCGTGCGCCGCGTCTCGCTCCTCGCGTCTCGCGCCTCGCGCTGAGGTGCCTGTGGCACGATGTGCGCATGTTCACGAGGCGACCGCGCGACCTGCAGTCCGACGACGACGGCCCCGCGCCCGGCCCGGCCCGCATGGGCATCGGGGCGCAGGTGTACGTGCTCGACTCCGACGAGGACGCCGCGTCGCCCTTCCCCTACGGCCCCACCGGCGTGGTGCTCCGGGCCGGTGGCTCGGCCTGGCAGGGAGTCTCCGCCATCGGCGGGTCCGCCCGCACCTGGTGGGTCGAGTTCGACTCGCCGCAGATCGACCGTGACGGCGACGGTCCCGTCGAGCGTGCCCAGGTCGCCGAGCGCTTCCTCCGCCTCGCGCCCCCGCTGGCCTGACCCGCTCCTCCTTCTCCTCGTCCCGCTCGGGCGCCCGGTCCGCGCCGGAGGGCAGCGCCCTTCCCTCCGGCGTCCGCTGGGCCTCTCGACCGGGCCCCTCGACCGGGCGGCTCGACCGGGCCCCTCGACCGGGCCCCTCCTCCGCTGGCCCCCTCATCGTCCGAGCGCCCGCCTCCCGTCTCGTCGGCCGCCCTCCGGCCTGTCGGCAACTCCTGCTCCGTGCCCCGGAGCGGTCCCGTCGGCCGGGAGGGGCGCGCCTGAGCAGGAGTTGCCGACACACGCGAGCGAGTCGAGTCGACCCCGGTGCGTCGGGTGCGTGACGGCACGTGTCTCCGCCCACCGCGACTCCTCGCAGGTGTCGGGATCGCCGCCCTCGGTCGGCAACTCCTGCCCTGTGCTGCGCGGAGCGGGTGGAGTCGCGGTGTCGGAGGCAGGGAGCAGGAGTTGCCGACACGGGGGTGGGAGCAGGAGGGCGCACGGCGGGGGAGTGGGGGCAGCTCGTGGGCGGCGAGGGGCTCGCTCGCCGCTGTCACAGCACCCTTCGTGCTCGGTCGGCAACTCCTGCCCTGTGCTGCGCGGAGCGGGTGGAGTCGCGGTGTCGGAGGCAGGGAGCAGGAGTTGCCGACACCTGGGGTGGGAGGCAGGGAGCAGGAGTTGCCGACAGGGGGGCGATGTGCCTGGGGCGATGGGCACAGGGCTCGGGGCAGGTGCCGGCGACGAGGTCGAAAGAGAGAGAGAGAGAAGAGGACCCGCGGGGCGGGAATGACGAGGGGAAGGCGTGCGTTCGGACAACTACATGCAAACGCATGCAGTTGAGCTAGGGTGGACACCATGCAGCTAGGGATCTTCAGCGTCGGCGACATCACGACTGACCCGACCACGGGGCGGACCCCGACCGAACACGAGCGCCTCGAGGCGATGGTCACCATCGCCAAGAAGGCCGAGGAGGTCGGCCTCGACGTCTACGCCGCCGGCGAGCACCACAACCCGCCCTTCGTGAACTCCAGCCCGACCACCCTCCTGGCCTGGATCGCCGCGCAGACGGAGACGATCACGCTCAGCACCTCGACCACGCTCATCACGACCAACGACCCGGTCAAGATCGCCGCGGACTTCGCGACCCTGCAGCACCTCACGAACGGCCGCGTCGACCTGACCCTCGGCCGTGGCAACACCGGCCCGGTCTACCCCTGGTTCGGCAAGGACATCCGCCAGGGCATCAACCTCGCGATCGAGAACTACGCGCTGCTGCGCCGGCTCTGGACGGAGGACGTGGTCGACTGGAAGGGGCACTTCCGCACGCCCCTGCAGGGCTTCACCGCGACTCCCCGGCCCCTCGACGGCGTGGCGCCGTTCGTGTGGCACGGCTCGATCCGCAGCCCCGAGATCGCCGAGCAGGCCGCGTACTACGGCGACGGCTTCTTCGCCAACCACATCTTCTGGCCCGCCTCGCACACGAAGCAGATGGTCGAGCTGTACCGCACCCGGTTCGAGCACCACGGCCACGGCCGCGCCGACCAGGCGATCGTGGGCCTCGGCGGCCAGGTCTTCCTGGGGAAGAACTCGCAGGACGCCAAGGCCGCGTTCCGCCCCTACTTCGACCAGGCCCCGGTCTACGGCCACGGGCCCAGCCTCGAGGACTTCACCCGGCAGACGCCCCTCACGGTGGGCAGCCCGCAGGAGGTCATCGACCGGACCCTCGGCTTCCGCGAGTACGTCGGCGACTACCAGCGCCAGCTGTTCCTGATGGACCACGCCGGGCTGCCGCTGAAGACCGTCCTCGAGCAGCTGGACATCCTCGGCGAGGAGGTCGTGCCGGTGCTGCGCGCCGAGTTCGACGCTCGGCGGGCCCCCGGCGTGCCCGACGCGCCGACCCACGCCTCGCGGGTGGCCGCGGCCGACGCCGCCGCGCTCGACGCGCAGGCGCTCCACGAGGCCGACCCCGTCGCCACCGCGCGCTGAGCGCCGGCCGGAGCCCCGGCACGGACCAGCACCAGCACCAGCACCACCACGCGCACTACAGACAGGAGCACCACCCCGTGAGCACCAAGACCGTCGTCGTCGTCAGCGCCGGGCTCAGCCAGCCCTCTTCCACGCGGCTCCTCGCTGACCGCCTCGCCGAGGCGACCGCCCGTGAACTGCTCGCCGGCGGGACGCCCGCCCGCGTGGAGGTCGTCGAGCTGCGCGACCTGGCGCACGAGATCACCGACGCCCTGCTCACGGGGTTCGCTCCGGAGGCGCTGGCCGCGGCCCTGGAGCAGGTCGCGCGGGCAGACGGCCTGATCGCCGTCACTCCCGTGTTCACCGCGTCGTACAGCGGCCTGTTCAAGTCGTTCTTCGACGTGCTCGACAAGGACGCCCTGAGCGGGACCCCGGTGCTTCTCGGGGCGACCGCGGGCACGGCGCGCCACTCGCTCGTGCTCGACCACTCCCTCCGGCCGCTGTTCTCGTACCTGCGGGCGGTCGTCTCGCCGACGGCCGTCTTCGCCGCCTCGGAGGACTGGGGCGGGGGAGACGAGACGACGACGGGCCTGCCCGAGCGCGTCAGCCGCGCCGCCGGCGAGTTCGCCGCCCTCGTCGCCCGCCACGACACCGAGCGCGACGACCCGTTCGCCGACGTCGTGCCGTTCGCCGAGCAGCTGCGCCGCCTCGGCGGCGACACGACGCTGTAGCCCGCCCCGGCGCGGCACGGCCCGCCGCGGGGCATGATCGGACGCCCCGCACGGTTCACCCCGACAGACCCAGGAGGACCCATGGCCGACGCCACGCCCCGTACGCCCGACACCACGCTCCGCACGCCCGACGCCGCGTCGGCGGCCGCCGAGCTCGAGCGCTTCCGCGCCCTCCGCCACGCCCACGTCGTCGGCGCCCGCGGCCCGCTCGCCCTCGTGAACACGCAGTGGGTCGACTCGCCCCAGCCGATCTGGGGCGTGCCGGGCACGTGGGAGCCGACCCCCGCGGGCGTCTCCGGCCTGCGGGTGACGGCCGCCGCCTCCGACGGGATCGTGGTCGACGGCGACCTCGTCGACGGCTCGGTGCTGGTCTCGGGGGACGACGCGATCACCCCGAGCAGCGTGCGGTTCTCCGACACCGTCACCGGCACCGTGGTCGCGAACGACGACCGCACGAGCTGGGCGCTCCGCGTCTGGGACGCCGCGTCGCCCGACATCGGCCGCTTCGGCGAGATCGACGCGTTCCCCCACGACCCGGCCTGGGTCGTCACCGCCGAGTTCGTCCGCAGCGAGGAGGGGGCGCAGGTCGACATCCGCCACCAGGCCGACCTCGAGCTGAGCCGGCCGAAGCCGCTGCCGGGCGTCATCCGCGTCACCCTCGGCGGCGTCGAGCACGAGCTGGTCGCGTTCCCGGCCGGTCAGGGCGACCGTCTCCAGCTCGTCTTCTCCGACGGCACGACCGGCGACAGCACCTACTCCGTCGGCCGCTTCCTCTTCCCGACGCCGTCCGACGACGGCACGATCGTGCTCGACTTCAACCGGGCGGTGCTGCCGCCCTGCGCCTTCAGCTACGCGTTCAACTGCCCGGTGCCGCCGCCGCAGAACCGGCTCACGGTCGCGGTCGAGGCGGGCGAGAAGACGGTGCTCGACACGGCCGGGGCACCGCTGCACGAGTAGAGGGGGGCGCGGCCGGGCGGGCCCCCGTCAGGTGGCAAGATCGACGGGTGTTCATCCTCGTCCGCCGTCTCGACGACGGCGACGTCGAGCTGACGCCGTGGAGCCGCGAGGCCCCGGGCGCCCCGCTCGCTCCCGGCCCCTCCCGCACGATCGCCGACGGCGAGCTCGCCGAGGTGGTCAGGAGGCGCGAGGCCGACCCCGAGGTCGCGTCGCGGCCCCGCTGGGTCTGGGACGACACGCCGCGGTGGTACCCGCGCCTCCTCGAGGCCGGCGTCCGGGTCGCCCGCTGCGTCGACCTGCGCCTGTGCCACGCCCTGCTGCGGGCGTCGGCCGCCACCGTCGGCTCCGAGCTGCACGGAGCCCCTCGAGGGCCGTGGGACGTGCCCCAGGCGAGCGAGTCCCCGCGCGACGGGCTCTTCGACGTGCTGCCCGAGTCCCTCCCCGACCCCGCGGGCGAGTTCGCCCGCCAACGAGCGGCGATCGAGTCCGCCGGGGCGCGGGGCAGGCTCGAGCTGCTGACGGCCGCCGAGTCGACGGGGGCCCTGATCGCCGTCGAGATGCGCCACCGCGGCGTGCCCTGGTCGCCCCTCGTGCACGACCGGCTGCTGACCGAGATCCTCGGGCCGCGGCCGGCGCCGGGCGAGCGGCCGAGCCGGATGCGCGCCGACCTCGCCGAGGTGCGCGAGGCTCTCGGGGCGCCCGACCTCAACCCCGACTCTCCCGCCGAGCTCGTCCGGGCGCTGCACGGCGCCGGCGTCATGGCCGCGTCGACGAGCAAGTGGGAGCTCGAGCGGCACGACCACCCCGTCGTCGAGCCCCTGCTGCGGTACAAGAAGAAGCAGCGGCTGCTCGTCGCGAACGGCTGGGCCTGGCTCGACGCGTGGGTGCACGACGGCCGCTTCCGCCCCGACTACGTGCCGGGCGGGGTCGTGACCGGGCGCTGGGCGACGAGCGGGGGAGGCGCGCTGCAGCTGCCGAGAGCGGTGCGCGCCGCGGTCGTGGCCGACCCGGGCTGGTCGCTCGTCGTGGCCGACGCCTCTCAGCTCGAGCCGCGCATCCTCACCGGCCTCAGCGGCGACCGGGCGATGGCCGCCGCGGGGGAGGGCGACCTCTACGAGGGCATCGTCGCGAGCGGCGCCGTCGCGAGCCGCGCCGAGGCGAAGGTCGCGATGCTCGGCGCCATGTACGGGGCGACCCAGGGCGAGAGCGGGCGCCTCGTGCCCCGGCTGGCACGGAGGTTCCCCCAGGCGATGCAGTTCGTCGAGGACGCGGCGAGGACGGGCGAGGCGGGCGGCGTGGTCAGCACGCTCCTCGGCCGCACCTCGCCCTCGCCGGCCGACGCCGCCGACGAGCTGCCGCCCGAGATGCCCCGCGCCGCGGTCGACCGCGACGCGCGTTCGTGGGGCCGCTTCACGCGCAACTTCGTCGTCCAGGGCACGGCTGCGGAGTGGGCGCTGTGCTGGATGGGCGCGCTGCGCTCCCGGGTGCATGACCGTTGGGGCCACCTCGGCGACGGCGCTCCCCACCTCGTCTTCTTCCTCCACGACGAGGTCGTGCTGCAGGCCCCGAGGGAGGCGGCGGCCGAGGTCGCCGAGATCGTCACGGAGGCCGCGGCGGAGGCCGGGCGCCTCCTCTTCGGCTCGGCGCCGGTGCGGTTCCCGCTCACGGTGGCGGTGGTCGACGACTACTCGCAGGCCAAGTGACGGGCCGGCCCGCCGCGTGCGCCTGGTCCGCCCACCCCGACGCGCCCGGGTGCACAGCTGTTACACGGTTGTGATGCACGGGCGGCATCTGCGATGATCTCCCCAGCGGGCTCGCCCGCGCACAACTGAACACGCACGAGAGCAACGATCGCAGCCGCGCTGCACCGTTCGAGAGGTCGATGGGGAAGTCGCACCTGACCGAATGGAGGAATCGTGGCTGCTGCAATGGCTCGGGGAGTGCTCTACGTGCATTCATCCCCTCGTGCACTGTGCCCACACGTGGAGTGGGCAGTCGGTCGTGCCCTCGGGCATGCCGTCAACTTCGCGTGGGTCGACCAGCCCGTGCTGAAGGGCTCCCAGCGCACCGAGTTCTCCTGGCAGGGAGACGAGGGCGCGGGTGCCCGCATCGCCTCTGCCCTCCGGGGCTGGGAGCACCTCCGCTACGAGGTGACGGAGGACCCGGGTGCCGAGAACGACGGCGGGCGCTGGATGCACTCGCCCGACCTCGGCGTGTTCTTCGCGCAGACGGACACCGCGGGCAACACGGTCATCCCCGAGGACCGCATCCGGTACGCCATGGACATCGCGGGCTCGAACGCGCTCGAGCTGCACCGCGAGCTCCGGCTCGCGCTCGGGCAGGCGTGGGACGACGAGCTCGAGCCGTTCCGCCACAGCGGCGAGGGCAACCCCGTCGTGTGGCTGCACAAGGTGGGCTGACCGCTCGGCCGACCCGCGCCTCCCGGGTCACGTGACGAAGGCCGGCACCCTCGCGGGTGTCGGCCTTCGTCGTGCTCGCTGCGACGCGTCGAGGCGCGTCGCGCCGTGGTCAGACCGAGCGGAACGCGATGACCGCGTTGTGGCCGCCGAAGCCGAACGAGTTGCTGATCGCGACGATCTGGCCGTCGGGGAGGCGACGCGGCTCGCCGAGCACGACGTCGAGGTCGATCTCGTCGTCCATCTGCGTGACGTTGATCGTCGGGGGCGCGATCTTCTCCTGCAGCGCCTTGACGGTGAAGACCGCCTCGATCGCCCCGGCACCACCGAGCAGGTGCCCGGTCGCGGCCTTCGTGGCCGACACGACGAGCTTGGAGGTGTGGTCGCCGAAGACGCGCTTGATGGCGCGGTACTCGGCGATGTCGCCCACCGGCGTGCTCGTGGCGTGGGCGTTGACGTGAACGACCTGCTCGCGCTCGACGCCGGCGGCCTCGAGCGTGGCGACGACGGCACGAGCCGCTCCGGAGCCCTCGGGGTCGGGGGCGGTGATGTGATACGAGTCGCTGGTCACGTCGCCGCCGATCAGCTCGGCGTAGATCTTCGCGCCGCGGGCGAGCGCGTGCTCCTCGGTCTCGAGGACGAGCGCCGCGCCTCCCTCGCCCAGGACGAAGCCGTCACGGGTGACGTCGTACGGGCGCGAGGCGGTCGCCGGGTCGTCGTTGCGCTTCGAGAGGGCCTGCATGGCCGCGAACGACGCGAGCGGCATGGGGTGGATCGCCGCCTCGGAGCCGCCCGCGATGATGATGTCGGCGAGGCCCTGCTGCAGGTGCGAGTACGCGTTGGCGATGGACTCGGTGCTGGAGGCGCAGGCCGACACGACGGTGCGGGCGCCGGCACGGGCGCCGAGGCCCATCGAGATGGCCGCGGCGGGGCCGTTGGGCATGAGCATCGGGACGGTCATGGGCAGGACCCGGCGGGGGCCCTTCTCGCGGAGGGTGTCCCAGGCGTCGAGGAGGGTCCAGACGCCGCCGATGCCGGTGGCCCAGTCGACGCCGAAGCGCTCGGGGACGACCTCGGGGGAGCCCGCGTCGGCCCAGGCCTCGCGCGCCGCCGTGAGGGCGAACTGGCTGGAGGGGTCGAGCCGCTTCGTCTCGCGGCGGTCGAGCACGTCGGCCGAGGGCGTCCGCGCCTGGCCGGCGATCGTGACGGGCAGCTCGTACTTGGCGACCCAGTCCTGCTCGAGGGTCGTGATGCCGGACTGGCCGGCGAGGAGGTTGGCCCAGCTGTCGACGGCGGTGCCGCCGAGGGGCGAGGTCGCACCGATGCCGGTGACGACGATCTTCTTGGTCATGACGGTTCTCCCTGGAGTGGCGCTGTCGCCCGGCCGTGCGGGGGCGCGACGGAGAGCGGCGGAACGGGTGCGCCCGGCCGGCCCCTGCGGGCCGGGCCGGGCCGCGACGTCGTTAGTCCTGCGCCTTGGTGATGAAGGTGACGGCGTCGCCGACGGTCTTGAGGTTCTTGACCTCTTCGTCGGGGATCTTCACGTCGAACTTCTCTTCTGCGTTGACGACGATCGTCATCATCGAGATGGAGTCGATGTCCAGGTCGTCGGTGAACGACTTGTCCATCTCGACGGTGTCGGTCGCGATGCCCGTCTCGTCGTTGACGAGCTCGGCCAGGCCGGCGAGGACTTCTTCGGTGGACAGTGCCATGGTGTTGTTCTCCTTGAGGGGGTGTCGTGGTGACCGAGGTAGAGCCTATACAGGCGGGGGCGAGGGGGAGGCGCGGCGCGCTACGGCAGGACGACGACCTGGGCGCCGAAGACGAGGCCGGCGCCGAAGCCGATCTGCAGCGACAGGCCGCCGCTGAGCTCGGGGTGCTCCTCGAGCAGGCGGTGCGTCGCGAGCGGGATGCTGGCGGCCGAGGTGTTGCCGGTGGTCGCGATGTCGCGGCCGATCACGACGGTCTCGGGCAGTCCGAGCTGCTTGGCGAACTCGTCGATGATGCGCATGTTGGCCTGGTGCGGCACGAAGGCCGCGAGCTGGTCGCTCGTGACGCCGGCTCGCTCGAGGGCGAGCTTCGCGACCTTGACCATCTCCCAGACGGCCCAGCGGAACACCGTGGGGCCCTCCTGGCGGAGCGTCGGCCAGGCGACCTCGCCGGCGCCCTCGCGGTACTCCTGCATGGTCGACGTCATGCCGATCGCGTCCCACTTGCTGCCGTCGGAGCCCCAGACGGTCGGTGAGATGCCGACGGTGTCGCTCGGGCCGACGATCGCCGCGCCCGCGCCGTCGGCGAGGAGGAACGAGATCGTGCGGTCGGTCGGGTCGATGATGTCGCTGAGCTTCTCGGCGCCGACGACGAGCACGTGCTCGGCGAGGCCGCTGCGCACGAACGAGTCGGCCTGGGCGATGCCGTAGGCGTAGCCCGCGCAGGCGG
>Ga0308160_10001671_pt1 | contig 29820 bp, 44 predicted proteins | sample PhyFR1_FD_201036 | JGI IMG/M metagenome (GOLD analysis project Ga0308160, IMG submission 201036) | Phyllosphere microbial communities from UC Gill Tract Community Farm, Albany, California, United States - DLSLF.R1 | ecosystem: Host-associated > Plants > Phyllosphere > Unclassified | place: USA... | reverse complement strand
ACGAAGTACAAACTTCGATACCCACCAGAAAATACTCCTCCGTATGACTTCCCCACTTATGCTCCTGGGAACAGGGGCTGTATGGTGGAACAAGTACATCCGGTCCGCTGATCATTTCACGACGTGGCATGGGACATTTGGAGCTATATCTGTTGCTTGGATGGTATGTCACCCCTCTCTACTCGACTGATGTGGTAGATTATGCAAGGTGGTATGGGAGTTGGGATGGCCTGGTACGGCAGTCAGTTATTTGGAAGTGAGAGGGATGCTAAGAGGATGTACAAGTATCACCGGTAAGCTTTATACACAGGTGAATCGAGCTGACGTCAGATTATCGGGATATCTGCTGGTTATCCTGGCCCTTGGGACTGCGTTTCTCGGAGGAGCCCAGTCAATGTGGGCAAGGCGGATAGAGGGGATATACAGGATTGCTGTGGTACTTGCTTACTGGATCGGACTACCGGCGATAGGCCTAGGGATGTTGCTGCGTATACGGTAAGTCATCATCAGATGTGGAGAGAAAAGCTGATGGAGTAGGACCAGCAAGATGCAATTTACTTGAATCACAGAGTTACAACAACTAGATGTATGAATATTGGGCATGTCAAAGGCCTGGATTAAGTGGGCGTGATGAATTGATCTTCGATACTCGACATTATCTGTAGGAAATCTACCATCAGCGCAATCGCTTGCGAGACGTACCAAGGAGATAAGCGGATCGATCTTGACCCGTCCCGTCTTGGGTTGGCGATGGCGCCAATGCGTCAAGTAAAGTGACTGCGACTAAGCGCATTTTGGTGACTATCGTCGGGCCGTTTGCTGCTAGCTGTCGGTTAGTCTTGCTTAATGAGACTCACATACGGCATGTATTGGGGTACTGCTCATCAGTGAAGCAACGACGTGCCTCGGCTCGAACTCACCAATGGACGGTCCGGAAGAGGTCGTAATATACAGTGACCTGCCTATCTATCGGCTGACCAATCTCCGCAGCCAGTAGCTCAGCAGCTGATCGTCAGCTCTCGCAAACTTACACTCCAGCTTAACTCACTCAAGCGCTCCGGACTACCGTCATATCCACAAAGACCCAATAGACTCTCGCGATACAATCTACTCATCAGCTGCCTTCACATCACGAAGACTCACATCAATCTCAACCGAGTCATGGCCAGTGTTACATGGATATTCGACTTCAAAATCAAATAATCATTATCTTTCAATTCGTGTTCTCCCCTCTCCTGCGAGAATAAGTCGACTTGATGTTGCATTTCACCTTTCCATCCCGTGAATAGCCTATACGTCAGCTCATTCTAGAGGAGGATACGTACATCGAGGAAGGAGCGACATCTTCTAAGACGAACCGGCTTGGTAAGTTTATCGTTATACCCTTGATCCGGCGAGCTAGGATTCGGCATTCTTTGATCTTGGCCAATAGTCCTTCTGGTTCGCTGGGGGCTTGACGTTGCAGACTACGTTCGTGACTGATAATATCTCCTAGGATCCTAGATCTTCAGCTTCAAAGTTTGGATGCAAACCCACGTGACGGTCCGAGTCAGGATATTGAACCCAGCGATGAGGGGTACGGGATTCGTACATTCAAGGTATCCCGAGGGGGTAATACAATCATCATCACTATATGTCAGCTTTCAGACTTCATTTATACGGACGTACATCTCGGTAGGTAGGCGGGCAGCTCCTGTACCCATGAACTCGTCTGATCGTAGGAGAACAGGCCGAGCAGCAGCTACTGCTTCGTATTTATCCGCGTTGTGGATAAGCCACCAGATTCGGCGTCTCCTCTCTGCTTCAATTGGAGCTGAACATTAGCTGCTGCTCATCTACTTCAAGCGGCGATACTCACTTAGAGATACATATGACTACCAGACGTTAGCTCACGGTCAGATAAGGGTAAAGGCGAGTCGACTTACTGACTCCCGGTGATAATCCAACATTAACGCCAGTTGCTGAGCTTCTCCAAGAGCACTAGCCACTCTCCCAGGATCTCCTAATTTCTATCATCAGCTCCATTGGTACCCTCCGATAAAGGACATACTACATAGATGACCAGCAACAAATATCTGCCGTAAGCACTTTCCTCCTCAATCCTTGAACCATGCCAAGACCCTCCGAAGAAGCGACTCACTTGATACAAACGGTATCCACGTCCGGAGAAGACCTTTCGCCCATCATGATATTCTCACACGCTGCTACGCAGTCGTGGAGTAGAACCGAGACTTGTGTGGTATTGAGGAACTGCTTGGGTACATGGACCAGGGTTGTTGCTATGATTGCAAATAACATCGCTGCCTGTCAGCCACAGTTTCCCAACTACCTCCCAGCATTGGACTGACCTCTGAATCGTGGTTTGACTCTGTCTTCTCTGTGGTCCAGATCCGCCTGGAAGGTCTTTCGATGTAAGATCGGTATGATTGGATGTACCTGTCGATCAGCACATCACAGTTCAGGGAGTGAGACGTACATGAACGAAGAAAAGCGATATCAAATGCCGAACATGATCCAAAGTGATTATATCATCCAGTGCCGGGAAGCCGATAGTCATAGGAGACTTCATAGATCCCCCATTCATAGTAGCTGGACTGGGTACATGTCCATCAGGATGTCGGATCGGATGATTCGGGGATAAGGCATCATGATTCGTCCAATCCATCATCAAGCCCGGACTCACACCCGTAGGATCGATCCATTGATTTTGACCTCCCGGTCCACTAGGTCCCGGAGCTGAGAGCATATCATGTACCCCTAAAGGTCCATTGGTATTGGGCCCAACAATCGAATTCCGCCTTTCTTCCTGCTCCACCAATAATTTTGCAACCGTTTCGTTCTTTCTACCCCTCTTATATCCTTGTCTCAAATATGAGCATTCTAGCCCTCGTCTCTCGCATCCCTATCATCAGCTAATACCTAGTTCACGAACGTACTTTACACGCGATAGAAGCTAGACCATTATTGATACGCAAATTATGGGCAGGGGAGCATTTCCGTTTAAGTGCCCGACATTGATCACAGCTCCTTGTTTGATGATGTCTTGTTTCGATAGGTCCGGCTGGTCGAGATGAATCTGGTCCGGCTGGGCTGGACTGTCTTATGGGTGACATGCGGGTAGGGGGGGGCGGAGGGTGAATGGAATAATACAAAGTCAAGTGGGGGCCGAACGCGGAGGATCGGCGAGCTCCGGCAGCCGGTAAGGCGGCTGCAGTGCCATAGTCGACGGACGCCCAGAACTGTATATATGCAATTTATCTCATGTTCCTACATAGCTGTATACAGGATGTCTCAAGGAAAGTACTGCTATAGCCTCAAATGCCTTCGATATCAACGATATGCGGGTTTCCGCCTCTCGCCTTGTAACTCCTCTCTCCCGCCAATCGGATCTGCCAAGTCTGTCTATTAGCCTAAAGACCGATGATGATAAAAGATCGCTCACAAGCTTGTAGCTTTCCGCAGCATCCGCGTAGCTCGACAACAAGGTGGATGAGTCCGCTTTACCATCAATGACGTTGATCATAGCTTGTAATTCAGAGTGATAGCAGTCGTCCTGTTCGTCAGCTCTGGATATCTAGGTCGACATACATCCGTAAAGACAGTCTTTACTACGAACTCAGCTTGTACTTTAAGAACAGGAGCGAACGAACCTTCTACGGCAGATCCCGGGCGTCGGACATATAATCTCGGAGCGGTCCCATATGGGTCCACCAACCTCAACTTCCACCCATCCGCAAGAACTACCAGCTCGCAATCGTAATCGCCCTCTACTCATCAGCCTCATTCAAATATAGAAGGGCCTACCATGAAGTACGACCCCATGAATAAAACTAGCTGTTCCCCCATTCTCAGTTCTCCAAGTGGCATTGGTGATTCTCGGAACCCGCATTTCAGCAGGAACCAGCTCATCTTCCACAAACTTCTGCTGGGATAATGTCCCAGCTGGATCGGAATGTTCGACGGTATGGACGTGAATACTTTCCGGAATCACTGGGCTAGTGGATAGGTAGCGAGTCAGATCGACTGCCCAATTAGTATCTCGCCATTCGGTGTGAAGGATGACTTGCCAATATGAGTACCTTGTCCCACGACCGCTGTAATGTTAGCGAGGATAGCAGTTTAGAAGAGGTGATCTACGACCCATTTCAAGAGATGTATTCCAGTAGCCCCCGGTCTTGTTTTTGACCATCTCGCCAGCATATGAGCTGATGTCAGCGTGGTTGAAGGGCAGTACTAGCAGTACTTGCTAGGCGAAAAGGTACGTGGCCATAGTCATCATAACTTGAAGATTGTTTTCATCGATCAACTTTCTGCAGGATCAGTTCAATATTCCTCTTCGTACCTTACCTCATTTCTTGGACCGCTACCATATCAGCACGTCATATTACAGCTCACGACGATGTACTTACCTTTCAAATACCGCAACATATATCCCACTGACGCGGTCTTCCCTTTCAAAGCCTCCTTGACCTTATCAACTTCCGTAAATGCGGACGAAGATATGGGCTTCTCGATAAATAGCGCAGCATCGGGAAAGAGCTTAATCAATTGCATTTCGAGATTCCGTCCGGGCTGAGTGGAACCCCTCATGACAGGTTGAAACCCGTCAATTACAAGCCTGTTGACGTTAAATCATACCCAACCCTCAATGAGATCACTTGCTTTGGGAGATTGTTCTCAGCAGATAGGACCGACTCAGCTTCATCTAGACTGCTGAAGATTCTGGTATTCGAGTATCCCCCTTTGGAATCGGCTCGTTTTAGACCCAAGACCCTTTCGCCTCTTTCCTGGTCCCTCTCAACGACCCCGACGACGTTGAGTCTATCTCCCAGGATTCTATCATGAGCTTGGCACAAATACATGAGCTCACAGCACTGACTGTTCAAGGCGTTTGGACTAGGTGTCAGCTTTGGTCAATGACTTGGAAAGAGCTGCTCACATGATTCCAAGGTCCTTCGGTCGTACCAAAATTAACAGGTCCAGCACCTAAAAGTAGAACGTTGAAAGTATCAGTCATATTGGATCGTATTTGAGGGCTAATTCAAGCTTTGCTTTGAACCGTTCGGAGTCATCTTAGTCGCATGGTTTATATAGAGTGCAGTGGGGGTGTGGAATCAAGGTTCGGACTAAGCGCGGCGTCGGCGGTTATGGACCGGCGGAACATTCATGGAGGCGCCTTGTCTTCTAATTCTTCTGATTACACCGATATTCATCCCTCACTAAATCCATTTCTACTCCGAGCTTGTCTAGACTGCTCGATGATCAGGAGGAGAGAGGTTGAAGAAGCTCGGTATCTGGGGGCACGATGACCCGCACTGATGCTGTCTGTATAGCCCATAACTTCCGCCAAGCGCCGCATCTTTGCCGTTCATACATCTACAACTTATAATTGAAACATACCCGACACTGTACGCCATGGTCAGAAAATCTATACATGGCACGTACTCCCTTCAACCTCCCTGTATGACTTCGCCTACTCGAGGACCACAGTCTGGTTGAACGGATGCTGAGCTGAAAGAGTCAGACACTATACGAGACCCTTCAGGACAGCGACTCACGGTCATAAGGGAACTTTCTCGTCACAACATCCCCAACATAGTTCATGGCATCCCAACCGATTTGAGCCTATTACATCAGCCCCATCCACTCAAACAGGCTCATGACTCACCAAGTCCACCGCGCCCTCCGCCTCTGTTTGCCCGTAAGTGGTAACATCGCTCGCGACCCCATCTTCATCAAGATCAATATGGATCATCTGTTTACTCTGCCGAGATGGGTCGGAGAGGAGGTAATTGTGCGGGGTGATCCACATTCCACATTGGGCTGTTGTAAACACCGTCTTCCAGTCAATTTCACCGTCATACAGATTTGAGGGAGACGTACATTTGGGAGATCACCTGTATGTGGGACGTGGTGCATACCGAGATTGAACCAAAGTACCCTGATTCATCAGCAACGTCAAGGAATGAATACTTACAAGTCTTCCTGGACCAACGACTCGCCGTCGAAGAATTTATCGAAATCAACCAGTGGATGTCCGGGATCATAAGCGTTCCAAGCTGATGTGGAGCGTTTCTCCTCGTCTTTCTTTCCATCAGCTATCACCATGGAAAAGAACTAGTGACTCACATGTTTGGTGACAAAGTATCCATGAGTCCCAGTCGCCCCCGATTTCTGGAGATTGGTAGAATTCGTAATAGTTTGATGGATCCCAGGCGGACCACGGGAAGGCATAATCTTGTATCCCCTCTCTTCACCATATTTATTCAAAGAATCTTTATTGACGACTAGAACTAGTTCTTTACTATTATGTCCCCAGTTCTGGTATCAGCCACATCAAAGTTGAAGGACTTACCATCCTGCTTTCATCTTCATTCGAGACTTCGCTCCGGGATAATTTCATAGTGCTCCTAGTTACATTACTCCATTTGTAATTCACATCCACCGGTATGAATTTGTGTTTCACCATTGTATTGTTCACCCCGGCGATATCGAGATCCACCTTGAACTGTAGCGAGTGATCATGCATGGAACCACTCAGGGCGTCGTGGATCTGATAGCCGTAATCCGAGTTGTTGGCGTAGAAAGCGGATTGGATGTACCCGGACGCTCTCACAATTGTCTCGATAGATCCATCAAGGTAAAAGACGTAGTCGAATACGTAGTCGTAGCTATATATCAGCCTTCGCCTTATGAGCGAGGGAGATAGTACTCACTTGCCAACGGTCGAAATGGACCGGACGGTAAGAGCGATATTCTTTGTAGCATGAACGTAATCGGCAGAAGTATGCCTCTGAAGGAGATATGGCTGTTCCTCCTCAAAGATCGTAATCCCACACTTTCGTTTCTGGCATCAGGCTTCTATACCATCGGTTTGACTATACAACTCACTTTAGATAGTTCATCCGCATGCCATGTGGTCGACATGCAGTAACCCTGTAATGGGAAGTCGTATCCTGGCATTTGATTGAAGCAATACGGGCCGAAACCGTAATATGTATCTGAACGTCAGTCTTGCTACTTGAATCCTGAGAAAGGGATGACAAACCGAGATAAGCAGTCCCAGATTGGACAGGATCGTTGCCTGCGTATTGCGCAATAGCTTCCTCAAGTCCTAATGAATATATGATCCTCTCGCCCTGGAACTTGATATCGTGTAGCCTCATCCCGGTATCTCGAGTAAAACTGTCCGTCAGCTCAGGACCTAGCACTTAATGGGAGCTAGACGTACGTGATAAAGAAACTAAAGTCCATCCACTCCACATACCTCTCCTTCTCATCCACCTTGAACCTCTGCCCACCTACGCTAACCTGCCTCGGCGGGGCACGATCATCAAGCGCAAACCCATCTTCTTCACCAGTACTCTCAACATTAATCCAATTACCACCATGATTGACTTTCATCTTTTTGAACCCCGGTTCTCTCCATGCCTCCCTGAATGCCGAGATGGAGGGGTACAATTCGTTACCGTATAGAATATGGGTTAGGGACCAATTTGAAGAGTCTCGACCTGTTATATCGGCTCGCAGGTAGATTCCTTGAGGGAGGAGGGTATCGCCTCCTGTTCCTTTGCCGGATCGCCATATTTGCACCTGGTTATCAGATGGAAATGACAAATCGTGGGACTGAGGTGACGTACCCAGAAGATTATACGCTCGTTTCCCGCTTCATCCGGTTCCCGCCATAGTGGGTCGATACCCCAGACTGTGAAATCTCTCTTGAATTCCTCTATCCATCAGCAATTAACCCGAGGCGAAGTCACAGGTCGTCGTACGCAACGTTGTGAAGTTCGCTACAAAATCAGCCTTCTATTGTAAGATCATGAGCTAGACTCACTCTCCAAGAGATCCCGGACAACATCATCCATCTCCATAACCTTATCATGAACAAACCCCGTACTATCATCCATATCATATATCCTAATCTTCGCATCCTCCCCATGTGTCCCATACGTATCAGGGAAAAACATACTATCCCCGTTGATTGGTAGGGGTCCAACCACGAATTCCTGAACATAAGGCTCTTCGGTTGCTCCGAATGAAATACTAGCTTTCGCCCATCTTTTCGGTATATTCCCACCATTGTCAAAGTATGAAAGAGCGTCGGTCTTGTTGGGTGGATTAACATCAATGACCATGATTGAATTGTCCCATCGTCCCGCCTCTTGCTCTGCTGTTAGGTTGAGGGATTCCTGGGCGTGAAGGAATTTGATGACTGATGCTGCTTCATTGTCGGTGAGGGAATTGAAGATATTCTTGTATGGTGCTTTTGCTTTAGGTGGTCTAGGACGGGCTGGTGACAGGGTTGAATTGAGTGACGCGCCCGAAACCTTTGATTTTGAAGTTTTCGAACTGGTCGAAGCCTTGGAGGCATTTGACGCTTTGGATGCACTCGAGGCTTTCAGAGCCGCAGGGGATACCCCGGTAGAAGATTGTTTGACTGCCGAAATCGGAGTTTGGAGTGATGGAGCGGCAGTACTGGGGCGACGTGATCGATAGGGAGATCTGACGATTGAAGAGCTCACTGCGGGCCTAGCATCGATGAAGAGTACCAGGTGGAGTGTGATCAGGAGTAGCGAGGGGACAAACATCGATTATGGGTGGTGATGTAGTTGTGATGTAGTTGTAACGGGTGGGTCATCCTATTTATCGAATAAGTAGTCAGACGATCGTCAAGAAGCGTCATCTCACCGCCAGAAATAACCCAGCTTAGATGTATTGGAACTTCCCAATATCATCAGACTTCCCTTCATAGGTTCCTCATTCTAGTCATTCCGACCCTTCCCCCTTCCTTTGCATAGCTTCTCCTGTTGCCTTTGAGTCGGGAATGATCAATCGGAATCATCAGTTTGTCTATTCTGGGTCAGCCACCTAGTAGATTAGCGGTGCATCCAGATCCTTTTACGGTCGGCGTATAAGTTGGCGGCATCGATTCCAGCATGTATTCGTTGGAGTCATCATGAATGAGAATAGTGGATGATGTGCAAGAAGACGCAAATCCGACGCGTCGGGATTCATGTCTCGTCTTCGGGTATCTTCGGACCGCGGACCGCCCTATGCTTCTGCAGACTCAGGTTGAGACTCGTACAAGCATGCTTTTCTACTGACTCTGGTGCAAAGCTCAAACATCCAACGCTGCTTTCGTATACCAAGGCCCAGCAACAACCACCAAGATAACACTCCTCCAAAGCTCATACCACCCTTTCCAACCAGGTCTATAAATCCCAACCAACCCCCTAACGCCATTAACTAAAACATAGAAAACCCAAAACCAAATCCACTGCGGGCCACCATCCGTCACTGTTTTAGCAGCCTTGTATACAGCTTCATCAACCTTTCTCTTTTCATCCCTTTCTTCCCATTTCCTATATTCCTCATTATATATACTTTCTTCCTTCTCTTCGCCGGTTATCTTATCTACCTTGGATGGTTCTGGGTATTTTGATGATGGCTTAGGGGGCATGTGGAGAGTTGTCTTGATGTAGGTTATAGTTGATTGTACTGGGATTATGAGTGTGATGAGGGAGGAGAAATGGGGCGTCATGAATATGGGTAGGGATAGGTGGATGACTATGAGGATCACCGCTAGAGCGAATCCAATAGTGATGAGGCTGGTATCGAGGGCGTTTGCGAGGCCTTTCATAGCAGGAGCTAGATAACCTGCATGACTATCTACCTTTTCATCAGCTAGCTCCCAGATGCAAGTGAGAGAACGTACGCAAGCAATCAAGTACTCCTCATACGTCTCGGCTGGTGGTGGTAAGCTGGGTTTCTGATTCTCGTCCTTCTTGGTCTCATCCTTCTTAGTCTCATCTTTCTTGGCACCATCCTTCTTATCCTTGTCCTTTTCCCTGTCTTTTTCTGTGTCTCCCTTCGTATCCTTGGCTTTATCGTCCTTTCCACCACCGTCTTTATCCTTGTTGGATAAAGGCAGAAGGTCGGTTACTTTCTTGAACGCAGTCTCGAGTCCGAACATCTTGCATGTACTTTGATAAGCAAGTAGGGTTCATCTTGTAATCCAACTCCATGTCAGATGAGGAGAAGGGATGTAAGGTAAGTACTGCTGTGAAAGGAGGGATGTTGATCACTGATCGGCGACATGAATTTTTTGGATCGATGACTTTGACTAGACCGCATCATCTCTATCTGCTTCATTCGCTGCTCATACCCGAGGTATGGGAACCTTCTTCCGTGATTCACCTGGAATGCAGGTCGCCTCGAGCGTTGAGGTCTCATGATACCGACCATAAGCTGATCGTAAGGTTTCGCGTCAACCATCGACGCGTCTTGAGAGCCAAGTTCAACGCAACAAGGCTCGTGCCGCAGTTGCCGCAGCCTGTCTGGAACCCGCTAGAACACCGCTTATCATTCGGCAGCCAGCCTCCGTAATCTTCACTAAATGCAACGGGTGCATGACGTCTCCGAAACAGATCTCCAATTAGGCAATTAAGAAATTTGGGGTCTTTACCGAAATGACGTATGACGTACTTTACCGCAAAAATCGCAGCCTCCTGTTCCTGCTCCACTCGACATTCTGCCTCTTCATCCAGGACTGGAAATCGATTATAGTTATAGCTACGGAATGCTATACCCTATCAACCCTAGTGTAACCTGAATATCTATTCAGGTTTGATGACTACGCGTCACTGACCCCCTAACTAGACATGAGATGACCACGTTCACCGCTTTTTCACTGAAATATATATAGACCTTGACTTCAATTTGATCTTTCCTCTCTTTACAATAATCCTAATTTCAATCTAGCAACAATGTTCGTCGCCATCGCCACTGCTGCTCTATCAGCTTCTGCTGTCTACTCCCAGACCATCTCCCCTGATATCGCTACTACCGGTCTTCAGTCGTATGTCCCCTTTCCTCAGTTTCAGGTTCAAAGCTGACAAGCAAGATTATCTACCGAATGCCGAACTGCCATCCTCTCATTGGCTCTATCGCCTTTGTCACAATGCCTCGGTATTTCTGAGCTTGCACCTGCCATTTCAGCAAATGCATCTCTAGTACCCATCTTGGACAACTGGATGACTTCGATTTGCGCAAATGAAGCTTGTGATCAGGAACTATTGGATTCTACCGCCTCCAACTTTTCTTCTGCTTGTAGCTCGGATCTTTCCAGCTACAACATCAACGGGACCGACATCACCGATATTGTCGGCATGTACCCTCTTGTTCGAGAGCTCGTTTGTCTCAAGACGTGAGTGGTTCATCTTGAACATCTGGAATGTTGGCTGATTCAATAGTTCCGAGCCATTCGTCGCAAACTCCACCATGAACTCTACCATGCCAATGGACAATGCTACCATGCCAATGGACAACGCTACCATGCCAATGCCCACCTCGGCCAACTCTACCTCGAACTCTACCTTCTGCGTCACCTCCCTCCTCAACGAGGTCACTTCCTACCTAGGAATGAACATTACCGTCAACGGCATCTTCGACCTAGTACTCGGCAAAGATACTGAAGGACGACAAGCTCTCGCTCAGATCCCTCCTTCCGCTCTATGCCAGGACTGTATCTACGCCGGTGCCGGTCTCATTGAACAGCAATACCCAGGTATTTGGAACGAGACCATCGGATCCAACTTCACCGTCGGTGGATTCCTTAACCAGACTTGCGTCAACGAGACTTTCCCCGAAATCGACAGGGAGATGAACAACACCATTACCCTCCCCGAGGCAGTTTACCCATCAGCCGAAAACTCGACTTACGCCTACCCAATCATGTACATGAACGCTACATCCATGACCAACGAGACCTACACCCCTTCTCCTGATGCTCCCCAGCCCCCTTCCATCCCCTTCCTCAACTTCCCCCCTCAAATGGCCGGCAACTCTACCACCATGACTCCTGAGGCTACTTCCGCTTCTTCTTCCGCCACTGTCCCAGAGGCTACTTCCTCCACTTCTGGTGCCGCCGCTTCGGTCTCTAGCGCCATTGAGACCGCTACCGCACCTGTTGTCTCTGCCGTTTCCGCCGCCTCATCCGCCGCTCCTGCCGCCCCAACCAAGCGGGATGTCACTGCCGCAAAGAGGCGATGGGTCGGACAGCAGTAAGTATGAAAAGAGAACGTAGAGATATACACGTAGACGAGACATTAGTCTCCTGTAGCCATAGTATGCATTAATAATACATGTCATCACATCACCTAGGAGTATGCAGCTTCCTTCGATCGGTACTGTTGAAAGATGACGACTGCGGCTTCTATAGTGTTCCCCCAGGCGAAACCGCATGCCCCACCGGAATCAATTCCTGTTTGTACCCTATATTCCCTGAAGCTTCTCTTCCTTGCGCCATCAATCCAGGTTCGTATAGAGTACCCCTTCTTCTCTACTCCTTTTCTCTTCTCCCCTCTTCCTCATACACCACTCCCCTCCCCCTCATCTCTCGACGAACTACAGTAAACATGGCAAGAGAAATAACAAGATCAAGATCCTCGACTCCACCTACTCCTCCACCTCTGAACCCAAATGTCCTCCCGGAATCAGTGGTACCGGAAGTGAGTATGGTTGAAGCGGAGGATGTGACCGGGGTCACTTTCACGCCAGAGTACGTCTTGCTCTTCCTTTCTCTCCCACTTTCCCTGCTTTCTTCCTTTTTCCCTCTTTCGATCTGCAGACATGGTGTCCTGCAATACGATTGGGCGAATGCTGACATCATCTTAGGTTATGGATGCAGAGACGACATTGGGCTTTGGAGGTTCTAAGGAAGGAGGGCGTTCGGTCTGTGAGTCACCTAATAACCTCATTTTTGTCTCTCTTGTTCACTCTTCCCGACCCTATCTCTTCTCGCACTCTCGATCTGTTTTGGATTTCATCGAAATGAGAAGCAGGGGACCCTAAGGGAGAAGGGAATGATTTGATACAGGAACAAGCTAATAACCAGGTCCTAGATATAGGTTGTGGAACAGGATCACTTTTGGAAACACTAGTAATCCCCCCTTCTACAATTCACGAACCCCCAATTCGATCGAGTAAAGCGTCTACTTCCAGTTCTAGTTCGAGCTTGAATTTGGTGGAGGATGAGGATGAAGATAGGGAATTATTTATACTCGTACGTTCCCCTTACTCCTTAATCCCCTGATCCCATCAACCCCTATTTCCACTATTCAACCAATACATCTTTCCGCCATCGAGCCATAATCACCACCTGTCGATAATGGGCTAACGACCAGAGAGCCGGTGGCCTAGATTCAAATCCCTCAACAACCTCTTCAGCACTATCCATCATCCAGCCCCCATCACCCACGCAATCCTTCCCACCCCAAACTCCACGATGGGAACCATTATCCACAGAACTCTGGTTAGGTGGGATGGAGAGGTATAATTCTCGATTGGAGGGATACGAGGCCATGACAGCCTTGGAAGTGATTGAGCATCTTGATCCACATATTCTCAGTCGATTTGGGGTGGTTACGATGGGTACATACCGACCTAGGATTTTGTTGGTTACTACACCAGTGAGTTTCTCTTCTCCGCTAAGCCTTCTCAATCTCGTCCTCCCCTCTCACCTCTTGTGTTCTTCTACGTTTACATATTGCGCCTCGACCCACTCGCACTGTCAGCTGCGCTGCCTGACACTTGCTGATGATCAGAACTTCGACTTCAATGCCAAATTCCCCAGAAACGGACATGATGAACCAAGAAAGGGATTCGTTGATCCCACAGGAAGGACAGAGAGGGTGTTTAGGTATGTCCTAGGCCGATAGGCCGTTCTCGGGCGGTAATTCTCGCCTTTACCAATGAGAAGCTGACCTTCAGGCACTCTGATCATAAACTGGAAATGACTCATGCGGAATTTGTAGAGTGGGCTACTAGCTCTGCTGCTGATTGGGGGTGAGTCCTGTTTCGTCCTTCTCCGTTCATGTCCCTACCTCTCTTCACACTTTGGATCTCAGATCATCCGCGATCAGGACATCAACATCCAGGACCAGCTATTGCCCATGGCCCAATCCATCTTCCCTTCATCTTCCGCTCTCTGCTCATCCCAGCCAGAACGCTCGCTGACGCTCGTAGCTACTCGGTCGAGGTCTCTGGTGTCGGCACATCCTCCAAACCTTCATTTTACCCCGCCAAAGACGGTCAACCCCCACAACCGGTGTATGCAACTTCCACAGCTCTATTCCGAATAGGATCCCACGGACCCGCTCGTTCACCTCGATCAGTCCGTACGACCGAATTACCATTCATGCCTGGATCATCTCAATCTTCCCACCCTCACGAGTTAGCTGGTAAATTCCTACATCCCCGAACAGCCCCTACATCTCATCACTCTGAACGTAAAACTCCATCAACAGTACTCGAAATAGTAACCAGGACAATGGATGGATGGGGAATAGGAGAAGTTAGCATGAATGAATTATGGGGGAATATCGAGGTTGCGGGAGCATGTGCTGGATCTAAAAGGTACCTAGTAGGATGTCTAGGTGGATATGGGGATGTTGATCCTATCGAGAGCGGAGGGGAGTTTGAAGTAAAACATGTAGGTGGTAGGGGATTGGTGGTTGTTTGGAAAGGATTTAAAGGGAGGGCGAAGGATGTTGAAGTTGATGCAAAGGAATGGGGACAGGTTCCGGTCCAGCAGCAAGCCGGGGCTGGTGGATGGTAATCTGAAATCTAATTAGGTGATGCATCATAATACTATGCCACTCTCGACTTGCTCATCCTTGGCATGGTCTTCGGTTGCTGGAATCATAATCATAATCAATAGCTGACATAAGGTACCGATCTGACGTCACTCGATTCCCATAATCATCCAGGTCATCAAATATCAAATATCACATGTCATATAGGATAAGTGACTACCCATATAACAAGTATCCTCGTCCATTCCTCATACATACTATACCTCACTCCAACAAATCAACAATGTCCCCACCCAACTCAGTCCCAGAACAGTACCGACCAGGATACCTACCTCCCAACATCACTGAACAAGCTCAATCAGAATGGCCAGGTAAACAAGCACCCATGGCTCCTGAGCCATTCAACTTGACCTTGGCCGATGGATCGCAATATAAATCCGCTGGGAAGTTGGAAGGTAAGAAAGCTGTTGTTACCGGTGGTGATTCCGGAATTGGACGAGCAGTTTGTGTTCTGTAGTACGTCCCTCTCTTTCCTTTTACCTTACTTCCTGCCATGCTGCCCTCCGACGCTTCACCTCGCTATCGCTCGGTAAAGCTGATAAGTAGTGCACTAGAAGGAGCAGATGTATTCTGCCATTACCACCCCAGCGAGGAACAAGATGCAAAAGATACTGTCGAGTACATCAAGAAAGTCGCACCCAACGCTAAAGTCGAGACATACGCCAAAGACCTAAGGACCGAGGCAGCATGTTTGGAAATGGTCGAGGAGGTCAAGAAGTGGTCTGGAAGTAAACTTGATATCTTGTAAGTCTCCCTACCATCTTCTAATGCGAAGTGGACGCTGATGATTAGGGTCAACAACGCCGCTACCCAGAATGAAGTTGAGAATATCGAGAAACTAGAGTCTGAGCAGTGGAGACATGTAAGTTATCCCCTATTATATTACGGTCATGTACTGATGGATAGGTCTTTGACGTTAACATGTACGTTATATCACTTGACCCCATGATGTACGATAATTCAAGGAGCTGACTTCAGCCACGCTATCTTCTACTTGACCAAGAACTTGGTTTCCATCATGCCATGGGGAGGAAGTATTATCAACAAGTACGTTCTTACCACCTACACAAACGGCACAGCTGACGGATAGCGCTTCTATCGTAAGCCCCTCCATGACAAGCAGACGAATACTAATAATAAGAACCCATTCGTAGGACACCCAAAGGTAAGTTTAGAAACAATTCCAGGTTGCGTATACTGATATCAGCTCCTCGATTACACTTCGACCAAGGGTGCTATTGTCGGTTTCTCCCGAGCGTTATCTAACCAGATCGTACAGGAACGAGGTATTCGAGTCAACGTAGTCTGCCCTGGACCTAGTATGTCTCCTTCTCAAACTATACCCAGGAAGGAGCTGATAATAGTCTGGACACCATTGATCCTCGCTACCATGGGTGAAGAATCCCTAAAAGGTTTCGGTCCTACTAGTATGTGTTTCCCATTCAGACCACTCTATTGTCGCGGAGCAAGGAGAGAAAGCTAACAGTAGCCCCTATTGGACGAGCAGGACAACCTATCGAAGTAGCTACCCCATTCGTTTTCCTCGCTAGTGCCGATTCATCCTACTTTACCGCTCAGGTTAGTTTCTTCTCTACAGTAGCTGTGTAGACGCTGATAGTAGTGCTTCCACGTCAATGGAGGTAGTGCTTACTAGATGCGGTGAACGTGACTGAGAAGCAGCAGTAAAATATGGAAGAGCATCAAGTGTGGTAGATAGACGTCGAGAAGTGACATCAAATGATGAAAGAAGTGATTATGCAAGTATGTTTGATCGTATCGTGATTGGACGGGCAACGTACCTCTATCAAGCACAGGCCAATTCCCTACATAGATGGGATACTATTGATAGCGAGCGAGAATATGAGGAGGGTCTGTCCCCAATCCAATCACTGACGAGACCTGATATTCGTGCTAGCAGTCGTTGATGGGTTATATTATATGTACGACCATGTGATACTTTCTGCATACTGGACTCACCAAGTACCCCATACTTAAGGTTGAGCAGAGACCTATGCTCGACCTCCTGACCGCCTCCTTAGCCTCGATGGGGTTTCACGACATTCTAGATTGGCGAGACGCGTCGTGAGCTCTTGCCCTTGATATGAAAGCCTTAGGATCGGTGAGGTTGGCCTTGATCTGACCTTGACGTATCATCATCTCCAACGTACTACACGTCAAGTAGGGATCAAAGAAGGTCAATAGTGACAAAGAACTCGGTCGTGAAAAAGAGAGAGTACAGTTTGCGAACGAAAGGCATTGATGTCGCCCCGTCTCACCTTGCTGGAAGTCCCCAAGTGGATAAAAGCAGCTGCAATCAAGGACTCACTACTCCCAACCTAGCCGCTCATGTTCAGATATATATATCTCAAGATAGATGTTGTTCCGGACCGTTACTTTAGTTCCCCGAACGACAGGAGAGCGTGGGGTCGGTCCGAACATCTGGAATCTGCTATAATTGATACCTGTTTCCTGTATCTTGTTGCGGGATCATTTGGATTACTTCGAATATCCGGCGGATATTGAAATGGAAGTTATCCGGAGATTACTCGCTCCTACATTCTCGGCTGATTTCTTTCTCCGGCGCCGGGGTAAGTATGGGCTTGGTTCCTTCCCCAGTAACAGTGCCGCAGGGCCTATGGGCTATGGGCGGATCTAGAGGTATAGCCTATGGAAGTTCGGTAACATAAGAAGTTCTGCTTTGATCTATTCTCTTTCACTTTTTCCCTCCTAGCAACTATACCACCCAAGATGCCAATCGCAACACCTACCCACAACTCCAACGGACCTACCGCTACTCAAGTCGAGGCTGTCCCCCAACCACCTCTTCTATCACAATATGAAGCAGCTTACGACCCTTCCCTTATCCTCTCCCATCCCGAATTCAAGAAATTAGCAGATGATGCCCCGGAGTTAGCAGATGATAAAGCCAATCTAGCATGTTGCTACAATCCCGCTCATGAGGTTAATATGGTCATCAAACCAGTCCCAAAAGCTAGGAAGGGGGAATGTGTGGTTCATGTCAAGGCTACTGGGATTTGCGGGTAAGTCAAGCTCCTCAATTCTTCGCAAGACTAACGAGTAGGTCCGACGTTCATTTCTGGAAACACGGTCATATTGGTCCTACTATGATTGTCACGGATGAATGTGGAGCTGGTCACGAGTCGGCTGGAGAAGTCATCGAGGTTGGAGAAGGGGTTGTGGATTTGAAAGTCGGGGACAGGGTTGCTATTGAGGCTGGTGTGCCTTGTGGACAGGCTGATTGTGAGCCATGCAGGGAGGGGGAGTACAAAGCTTGTAAGTCAATCTCAAGAAGGCTCAAGGTACGAGTGCCGCAGCGTTGGAGAAATGGTCATGGGAAGGGAGTCAGCTCGTCTGGGAGGTGAATTAGGAGAGGCCACGATGAAGTGCCGGTGGGACTATATGAAATGAATTCCAAGAGACCTCAGGTCTTGCTACCAGACTCCCCACTACACCCCTAAACCCCGCCCTCAGTCATTTCTTCACACCCCGTCAATCGACCTCGCTGACACCCAGGCCCACGAGTAGTCTTCTTCTCAACACCACCCTACCACGGTACCCTCACCCGATACCACGCCCACCCAGCAGCTTGGCTCCATAAATTACCCGACAACATGACTTTCGAAGAAGGATCCTTGTGTGAACCATTGGCTGTTGCTCTTGCTGGACTTGAGAAGGCGAATGTTCGATTGGGGGATCCTGTTGTTGTTTGGTACGTCCTCCTTTCTCTCTCCTTCACGATGACCCCCTCCTTGAACCGTATTATTCCCATATAGAAGTGATATCAGATCCCTCTATCAAATCATAAACGCTCGGATCCCTTCGGGACCCTCACTGACGACCAGTGGAGCAGGCCCAATAGGTCTAGTAACAGCCCTAGCAGCCCATGCAGCGGGATGTACCCCAATAGTCCTTACCGACCTAGTCCAATCCCGACTCGAATTCGCAAAAACCTTACTACCAAATATCAGAACAGTCCAGATTACAAAGGGCCAATCACCCGAGGAAGTCGCTGGGATGATCAAGAATGCTGCTGGGGGTATGGTTAGTGTTGCGTTGGAATGTACTGGATTTGAAAGTTCTATCAGGACTGCTATTTTCGTGAGTCACGCGACGAGGGCCGGAGGTCTGAGGAGCCACTGGGGTCGGCTGGAGGGTCGGGTTTGGATGGGACTGAGGAAGTTCTCGGCCTATGGGCTGGGACGGGGAGTAGGAAAGACTGGTGATGAGCAGAGCTAACGTCCAGTCTTTGAAATTCGGTGGAAAATGCTTCGTTATCGGAGTAGGACCAACCGACCAAGGTGTAAGTCATCCCACTTCATCTTTTGACCCCAATTCCACTCATCCTCATCCAAATAGTATTCTGTAGTGGAGCTAACTACAAGTACCCATTCGGTTACTGCTCCGCCAACCAAATCTCTCTAGATTTCCTATACAGATACTCGAACCAATACCCCAAAGCAATCCGAGTAGTTTCAGGAGGATTAATCGATTTGAAACCTTTGGTAACTCATCGATTCCCACTCAATAGGGCTACAGAGGCATTTGAGGTTGCTAGTGATCCTAGTAAGGGCGCTATTAAGGTTCAGATCACCGATTAGGCAACGAGACCGATAGGCGCGAAGATGCTGGCCGGAGGTTTTGGGTGGAAGGGATGTACAGGAGTCTTCTTAGTTCTTGTTAACGATATACAGTATGCGTAATTTCAGGCTAATGCTATCGATGGGTCGCATGGGAAGTGCATTCTTGCTCGTCACATGGAGAGAACGGACTCGTACTCGACTCTCTCTTTGCAGAGGTCGTCTGACAAAGTTGCATAATAGACGCGTTGGGGACGCACATAGAAGCCAGAACTTTGCAACGCAGGCTAGGCCGCGTAAGAGCTGCGGTTCTCGTCAGTAGAATACGGGAATCAAGGCTCTAAGGGGTGGAGACGCGAAGACCGTACCTGAAGGACCGCAACCTTTGTGGTCCACTTCATACTTTACACGAGTTGACAAATCCGCGCACCTATCGTACCAAGGACTATGGTCGTCTGACCAGTCACCTTCTACTGGCCAACTCAACAATGCCTGCACGAGGACAGCCTAGTGCATATGACTGGTGACTGATATACCGCGTGGATCTATCTCTGAAGCGACCGTTCCAGGCGCCAAACGTGCATTCTACCACCCAATCTAATCGGCACTGATCCGGTATATCGCCTACCGATTCCAGGCAATACGCCGCTCCAACCGGCAGATCTCTGGACCCGGATCCCGGCATGAACCGTGTGTATACCTCTCAGAACGTGCATCCACTTGACTTCCTTTACATCCGACTTGCCCCTCTTGAAGTTCTTGGCAATGCGTTTTTATAGAATACACGATGTAATCACCACTTCCCCCTCTTGAGTTGCCTGATCTGTGATCGGTGATTGCTATTTCTGTACCTCGACTTGTCTGGGATTGCAAAATGGAAAGTATGGGTATCCAAGAACGTGTATGAGGGGTATAGACGCGTTAACCAATGATAATAGAGGATACAAATGAACGTGTTGGATGATCTACACAAGAAGCAGGTCCCAGGAACAGATACAGCCACAAATAGAACTACGTACTCTTGGCATCTTTTTCATTCTAGTTTGTAGCCTTTACCATCTTTTCCATACAGGAAGCAGCCGGATATATAGTAGCATGCATCTAGATCTAACGCCCCCCACTCACTCTTTCCACTACCTAATTCTTAGTTTCTCATTTCTCCAAAATGGCTCTCGACCAATACACATATGTGTTTGCTATCGGTACCTTCTTTGCTCTCCTTGACGCCTACAACAATGGTGCCAGTAAGTACCCCTCCATGTATATCACATGATCAGTATCTAATGAACTAGATGATGTCGCAAACGCCTGGGCTACCTCTGTCTCTTCTCGATCCGTCTCTTACCGACAGGCCATGATCTTCGGTACCATCTTTGAAATGCTCGGTGCCATCAGTACGTAAAACCACTCACTCCCATCGGTTGTCGCTGACAATCAGCCGTCGGTGCCCGAACTGCCGATACCATCAAGAACGGAATCATCCCCAACTCTGCTTTCCGAGGTGACGCCGGTGTCCAGATGCTCGCCTTCACCTGTGCCCTCGCTGGTGCTTCCACCTGGGTCATGTGGTGTACTCGACACTCTGCCCACGTCTCTTCCACCTACTCTCTCGTTTCCGCCGTCGCCGGTGTCGGAGTCGCTACCGTCGGTGCCTCCAAGGTTCAATGGGGATGGAACAAAGGAAAAGGTCTTGGAGCCATCTTTGCCGGTCTCGGTATGGCCCCCGCCATCTCTGCCTGTTTCGGTGCCGCCATCTTCTTGTTGATCAAGTTTATCGTTCACATCCGAAAGAACCCTATCCCTTGGGCAATCTACACTTCTCCCTTCTTCTTCCTCGTCGCCGGAACCATCTGTACTTTGTCCATCGTCTACAAGGGATCTCCATCTCTCGGTCTCAACAAGAAGCCCGCCGAGTACGTCGTCGCCGTCGTCATGGGTACCGGTGCCGGTGTCTGTCTTTTATCCGCTCTCTTCTTCGTCCCCTACGTACACGCCAAGGTCATCAAGCGAGACAACTCTATCAAGTGGTACCACTTCCTCATGGGCCCTGCGCTCTTCTTCCGACCCGCTGCCGCTCAAGGTGAACAGGCCATTGTCCCCAACTACGCCGTTGTTCAACACGAAGAGGAGGAGGAGCAGACTGTCGACTCTTCCGAGGTTCCCCTTCCCAAGACTGGACCTCAGTACGAATACGACCAGTCTTCCGAGGAGAAGAACATGGAATCCGTCCCCGCTTCTCCTCGACTCCAGGCCAACAAGGAATCCAACAACCGATCTCCCGCTCTCCTTGAACAGGCCGAGATGACTTATGATCAACGAGTTGCCGCCAACACTGAAAAGTTCCATGGTAAATTGAGGCAAAAGTCTGGACCTCTAGGATGGGCTATGCGAACTCTACACGCCAACCCAATGGGTCCTGGTGCCATTTACGAGAAACACAATCTTCGAATCATCGCCAAGCGAATTCCAGCCATGATCACCTGTGGTGCTCTATACGGTCTCCACTACGATATCCATGCCGCTCAATCTGGTATCTCTGGTACCCCCGAAGGAGACAGGATGGAACGAGTTTACGCCCACGCCAAAAAGTACTCTAACGAGGTGGAACACACTTACTCTTTCGTCCAAGTCTTGACTGCCTGTACCGCATCCTTCGCCCACGGAGCCAACGATATCGGAAACTCTGTCGGTCCATGGGCTGTCATTTACTCTGCCTGGTCAACTGGAGATGCCGCCGCCGCTAAAGCTCCTGTTCCCATCTGGCAACTCGCCGTTCTTTCAGCTACCATCTCCATCGGTCTCATTACCTACGGTTACAACATCATGAAGGTCATGGGTAACAAGATCACCTACCACTCTCCATCTCGAGGATGTTCCATGGAAATGGGAGCTGCTCTTACCGTTCTCGTCTTTTCTCAATACTCCCTCCCCGTCTCTACATCCATGTGTATCACTGGTGCTACCGTCGGTGTTGGACTATGTAACGGTACCCTAAAAGCCGTCAACTTCCACCGAGTCGGTCTATTGGCTCTTGGTGAGTTTTTCTTCGATTTTCTTCGTTCCTGTTCGTCCGCTGACTTTATTAGCTTGGATAATGACTATCCCTATCGCTGGTACGCTCGCTGGTGTGCTCATGGGTCTATTCCTCAATGCTCCCCACTTTTCGTAGACCGATTTACATATAATTTAGACACTTTTCGGTAGTTAATGACATGAATGACTTGATTTCTTGAAAAGTGCCACTTTCATTTTGACGCGTCTGGTTAGTGTGGCACTTGTGCTTAGTCGCTGCTGCCGGTCTTCAGCGTTTCGAGGATGGTAGTGGAGAGATGTCCGTCCTAAGGGGGCTCTAGAGGTAAGTAGGTGGAGGGGTATCTCAATGGGGTAGTGGCAGAACAGTCTCGCATCAAATCGTGCCATTGGTCGAACAATTGCGGAGCCTCTGCTACCTAGCAGCGAATCATCAACCATTAAGGGGATGGCAGACATTGAGAGTTTTGACATGCATCGCTGCTGATTGTATTATACTTTTCCTTCTTCCGATTGCATTCCTTCTACCACTATCAAACCCGCACACTCTCAGGTGGACCGAGATAACTATAACCCCTAGCCTCGATCCCACCCATATCAATCCATATCCTCTCCAATACAATCCCTACCGTCATTCCCCAAATACTCAATTTATGCGCACCCGGTCCCTCACTTCCCAAGTCCATGGTCATGGTAACATTCCTAACTTCATTCGCTACTACCCATTTCCAATCACTTGGCTGACTTCCAAGTGGAGCCCAAGGGATTGGGTTGACTTGTTTTGGTTCTTGGTCGTCGAGGGAAATACCGAATGAGAGGTATGAACCTAAGATAAAGTTTAAACTGGGGCCAATTTGGAGAGTGACATTGACGGTATTATTAGCCATTGAATCGACTGCCCAGAAATCGTATGATAAAGAAGGACCTGTACCGGCTGTAAAGTTCTGAGGACCGATTGGGTAGACCGCCATACCAGAGTACGTTCGACCGTAATAATCGATTTCTTCCCATTGATATTCTTCTCCATCCATCTCGGCGCTGGTATTTCCAGTGAAATGCCCAGCTTCCATAACCACGTATCCATCACCTTCGACGAATCCGTGGAAATCGGTAGGTGGTGATTGGGTGTTGTTGACGGGAACGGTTATCATGACTACCGATCCATCGGATCCATTCACACTAATCATCCCAGTTGCCGACGTGACATTCATTTGATCCCAATCGATATTGATCCAACATCTAGTATCGGTAGATCCATCGTTCTTGATCCATCCTTGATTAGGTTCAACACTCAACCAGGATTCATTGCTGGTAGCGGTAAAGGTGATATCCATCGGTCCACCAGAACCAACTTCAAAGTACCTCGATTTCCCATATGGATCCATGGGGAGCATGATAGGGTCGGGGCAATTATATCCAAGCTCGCAGTTGAGTTCATTATCTCCCGGCCAGGCTCCTCGGAAGTTTTCCGCAGTGACTCGCATATGGACCGCTTCGTTGGGGTAAGATGCGTCCCATGGAGAAACGAAAGAGATTTGGGGCATCGAGTTCCGCATAGGTTGTTGCCAGTATTGGTAGTTGATATGTGTTTGGGCTAGCATGCTATACGTCAGCACCATGAAAACCAACCCGGAAATGACCTACTGATTCCACTTGCCATCAAGCATAGTATGGAACTCGTTGGTAAGGTCCCAATCCCGCTGGAAGCATTCCTTGGCCTTTTCAGCATGTAGATTGGCGGATGATAGAGCCTGGGTAGCGTAGAGGTTCGATTTTCCAGCTGAAATGTAGAGTTCGTTCAAATTGGCATTAAGCGCAATAGGAGCGTGAACGAGTTCAAAGAAGGCGATCTTGGCATCACCTGATAACGTTTCGTAAACGCATTTCGACCTGTACTCGAGGTCTTGCCATTGTTTCAGAATATGATTCGCCCTACCATCAGCATCTTCATCATCCTATGCCGTAAAGGACTCACTCGTCAAAGTTGTCGATAGAAAACGTTCCAGGATCAATCATCTCGGGTTTCCTACGACTGACCATCATCTGATAATGACCCATGATATCCGCTACTTCCCAACTTTGTTCTTCTCCAAGACCAAAGTCCCTCTTGGCCTTTAAAGATAGATGTTCACCGAGAGTGTTCCGTGGCCATCGATCCGAGTCGTATGCTAGGGATAGGTACCATTCAATTGGCATTTCAAGCATCTTCATATCACCAACGTTTAGGATCCATAGTTCTGTAGTCTGATATCGACGGGCAATATCCATCTGTTCCCACACTAATCATCAGCTTCGTCGCATTGAATTATGAACCTTACTCTTGGCTAGAGGTACAGTGTTGAGCCATTTGTAACTCCTTGGGTCTCCGACATCTACAGGTTAGACAGATTCAGATCTTGGATAACAGACTCACAATCAGCGTGATAGTAGATACCTCCTCCGGCGGTATGATTATCACCCCAAGGCAAGACCGCTACCAAGTTTCCCCAATTGTCCTCTGCTAATAGCTCGATGACTAGTCGTCAGCATCGATACCAAACAACGACGTACCATCATCAGGGACAGTCATGCCGTCTGCAAAGTACCCCATGACTTCTTTGTACATTGCCCAGACTTGCGGTATTGACGATATATCCTGGGTACCATATACCATTCTCAGGATATCTTGTTGAACAGCCGTGATATCTAAACATCAGTATAAGCCATCCTCGTTGAAGGGTACTCACTCTCCATGATAGGAACATTCGCTCCAGGTAATGGTAAATCTCCATTCCCCCTCATTCCAACTGTAAACATAGTTTCATATCCTTTAGCCCTCTCTGCTCCATAAACCCAGAAATCATGTAACGTCTCGGTATTTTTGGTGAAATTCCAATCCCCTTCTCCATAATGTTCCCATTCGGGTGTATTACGGGCCATGGGTTCTTGATGGGAAGTACCCATAACGATACCCATCCTATCAGCCAATATCTGATTTGGACCCGCCATAGGAGTCTCGGGTAGACCATTGGTAACGTCAAGTCCATCTACGTCGAATTGACTTGCCCACACTACCCGTCAGTCCAGATAGGTATACCGGGGGAAGGTACGTACTAGCTGGCCAGAAGTAATTGGCTTTTAGTCGGAGCATGAGCTCAAACATCTTCTCATAGATTCCAGTTTGGAACGGAGGTTGGTCCTTGGGAATATCAAAGTAGTCGTGAGACCAACTTGATAATACGGGGTTCTCGTCGTTGATAAAGATCCCTCGGTACTTGACTGTCGGGGAATCGTGGTCGCACACCATATCTCTCGGGAAGGCGATAAAATCGTGTTGAGTAGCTGGAACGTCTGCCCACCAGTACCAAGGTGATACGCCCATTTGTTCTGATAATTCGTATAATCCGTAAATCGCACCGCGCTATTGTCAGCCCTATTACACAACGATATGAGTGAGGCTCACTTTATCACTTCCGGTAATCATCAAAGCCTCATCAACTCCATCCATTGGATTCCCAACCACTCTGATATCGTATGCTTCCCATTTCCCCTCTAATTTATTACCAGAACCAGTACCTACCACGATCACCTTCGAAGCCCAATCAGGGACGGTATCATTACATATCGCAGGTCGGGATCCTGTGACCCTTTGCAGATCATCGGCAAATGTCGATACGGCTAAATGAATAGAAGCAGAATCGGAAGAGTTGGTGATGATAGGAACGAGTGATCCATGATTGGCAATCACAAAGTTGTCATTCTTGTTGTCGAAGGATAGACATTGTTTCCCACCTAAAGCGGTGACTAGCGGGATACTAGCCAAGAGTATCGATGTCGATATCGTCCACATCCTGTCGTTGTAGTTGCTGGATGTCCTGCCCCATCTTAACTCCCCTACTTATGTATAGTGATGAAAAAGTAGAGTGATGAAGGAACGGGTAATTCTCGGTCGATTTCTCCACTTAGCTCAGGGTGGGGTACCAGTGGAGCCAAACGACCATCATGTGACCCATTCACCGTCCTGCACCGTCTTTTCGGAGCGGTTGCAAGTTGCTCAACAGCCCGGAGGTCCGGAGCGCAACGGCCCGTCACTAGTGTGTTCAGATCTACCGACAAACGACCGTTGAGTCATGTAGAACTTGGCAATGTGATCGGGGGCAATTTGACTGCACCAGGCCACGACTCAGCTGTGCTCAGGCAAGCTCAACCTCACGTGTAGCTTTAAACATCTGTCACCTGCAGAGGTGGCATCCTGAACTACATCAAGTATCCATACCGCTTCTTTACTACAACCAGCACTGAGCACCTAGAACAACTTGGCCATGATCTTCTCTTTCAGACCACTCGGCGCACCCTCGGCCTCATTCGTATAATGATCGTCTAGAGCATTGAAGAAATCCAGATCGGTATGCAGATCCACATCTTTAGAATGATGGAAGGGAGTCTTGCCAAAGATCTTGAATCCCAGCCCGATTCCTCCAGCCAATGCAATCTGCCATCAGCTCTACTCTACACTTATCAGTTAACGAGGCACTCACGATCCCATAATTGAAGATGAAGGTCGCAACCTTCCAATTACCATTCAAGAACACAGAGTATCCTTGGACGAAAAGGAATAAAGGAGCCCAGACGAGGGCCCAGTAGCATGCGTAGGGTAGGAATCGGGATTTAGTGTGTAGGTACTGCTGCTTGTCGATATTCTGGACTCGCATTGCTCGTTGGAATCGGAAATATGTAATGGCCATGACTGTCCAGTTGAACATGGTCGCCGCTGTGCAAAAGCTGCCTCAATCAGCTTTGTCTGCTTGTGAATCAAGAGAATGAGCTCACTTGAGAATCCAGTTTAGAACTTGAGCACTGCTAGATCCGAGTGCTAGGAAAGAGAGGCATGAGAGGAGCATGACAACAATGACGGCGATGTAGGGTACTCCACTGCTTATAAGCTAGGTCACACCTCGCGGTGAGAGGACTGGCTTACCGTTTGTTGGTCCTACGCAGAATGCCTGGCGCTTTGTGATCAAGAGCAAGAGCATGCAGACTCCTGGAGGCGTTGAAGCAGTAAGCGTTTCCAGCGGAGATGATTGTGGTAATCAAGGCGGCATTGACGATGGATGGTAAGACTGGGATCTGTAGTCTAGTCATCGAGATGACGCTACTTCGTTAGCCGTGACCATCGCATCAGCCATGATACTTACTAAGGTGATGCACCAGCATAAGAGCTACTTCCACCCGTAAGGCTATCAATCAGTCCCGATATCTCCAGTATCTTGAATAGTGTCTCGACTCACGTTGGATCATCATACGGCACCAAGATACCGACACATAGCGCCCCACCAATGAAGAACACGATCAAACGAGCGACAATCGTTTTAAAGGCTCTCGGGACAGTCTTGCGTGGATGTTTTGCTTCTCCAGCAATCATTGAGATATATTCCGGACCACCCATGACGAATCCAGCCACATTGACGGCATTGATGAAGGATTGAAGTCGAGTCCCGGCGGTATTTCCAGCCCATGGGCCGGGGTTCTTCCAATGTCTGAACCCATAAACGCTACATCATCAGCTTAGCTCTCTTGTTGTAAAGTGACTCACTCCTTTAAGGGATTACCACCAACCATGGTAATGAAGGTGTACATGATCAAGCCGGCCGCAAGTAGGACTTTACCAAGCGCTAGCCAGACTTTATATTAGCACTCAACCCCTCAACCATGTTCAAGACGACTCACATTCAACCTCTCCAAATAAGTCCGCCCGGTAGACGTTGATCCCAAAGTAGAAGAGCAAAGAGACCGTGATGAGGATAGCAGGAGAAAGGTCATATCCCCAGTAGGATACCAAGGTATTGATGATGGTAGCTTCAAAGATGACATATGAAGTCATGGCAAACTGCTAGTCAGAACTTGTAGATTGAAGTGCCAAAGAGGAACTTACGAAGTGATTCCACCCTACCGCCACGCCTAGAGCTGGATCTACCATCCTTCCTGCCAAACGGATGAAGGAGCCATCGTAAGGGAATTGGGTGACGATCTCCAATTCTACCTAGTAAGCTTCGTCAAATTAGTTAATGTCAGGATCAGACTTACGACATTGAGCGATGGAGAACACGACAGATGCCCAAAACAGGAATGCTAATTCATCAGCGATATCCTCTCCTTCAACACAATGGTCACATACCGATAAGGAGACAAAGTGGACCAGAGAGAACACCAGATCCAATAGCCACGAATAAAGCAGCACCGATAGAACCAGCGATAGCAGTAAGTTGAATCTGCCTCGGGTTCAGTCGTCGATGATTGACCGATACCGCGACTCGAGCTCGAATTTCTTCCTCGGCATCATTCTCCAAAGTCGTCTCGGATATCGGATCAACCTTGTCTATCTCGTTCTTATCGTGATGTTGTTCCATTGTATTGGGTTCTTGATGCTCAACATTGACTAGACAGTTTCCGTATATATACCCTATTCAATGTCATCCTGGCTTATCCATTGGTCTGGCCTATCCGGGGTATTCGGTATCGCGAGACCGGCACTGCCTGTTCGAGTGAGCAAAGAATGGACTCCGGTAGGCTTTGGAGTTCAGAATACGGAGTGAACGGTAAACAATAAAGAGGCAACTCATGGGGTAATTGGGATAAGGGGATGACGGGACTTTTTCCGACAAGGCGGAGTTCAGGGAGTCTAGTTTGGTGTTTAGAACATTCCGATCAGAACTCCTATTCCTAATTATTGGCAATAGTTCAACTTGACTGTATCGGTGTCTATCAGGAGTTCAGATAAGCAATGACAAGCCTTGGTCATCCGCTCCGACTCGTATCACGGCGTAGCCGAGTCTGTCATCCGACGGTACGATTTAAGCGTCTCCCTCACACTATAAGAATCGACGGAGTGTATGAACGTATCAAGTACCAACCGCCCCACAATTCGAAATGACCAACCCACCCGCTCTAGTCACCATCGATGCCTCCGAGCCCCTGGAGAAGATATACGAGATCATCGCCCGAGATGGTGGGGTGATCGTCAGAGACCTACTTTCCCCAGAACTCCTGGGCGAAACTATGGAAGCTATCGAACCACACTTCAAGGCAAAGGGTAAATACACTTCCAACGCAACTCATGATGAGCTTGGAGCGGATTTCTTCCCGGAAGGATCAATGCGGGTTTACGCTCTACTCGCCAAAATGCCTGACCAAGTCTCCAAGGTATTGAGGCTACCTATCTGGCAAGGTATTATGGGGAGGTTTCTCAAGTGAGTACATCCATCAAAATCTACAAAGGCTGACATTCAGTGACGAGTACTTCTCATATACTGGCCAACAGCTCATTCCGCAAAAGAGCGGGTACATGATGGCTAGTACGGCCGCGTTAAGGTTGGTACCAGGTGCCAAACCACAGCCTCTCCATCGGGTAAGCTTTTCCCCCTGCGCCGATTTAAGACGCTAATGAGCAGGATCAAATAGCCTACCAGACTCGCCCAGATCCATCAAACCCCCTCTTCACACCTATGGTAGGATGCTTAATCGCCGGATCAAGAGCTACCAAGAAAAACGGAGCAACA
>Ga0308160_10001670_pt1 | contig 29836 bp, 38 predicted proteins | sample PhyFR1_FD_201036 | JGI IMG/M metagenome (GOLD analysis project Ga0308160, IMG submission 201036) | Phyllosphere microbial communities from UC Gill Tract Community Farm, Albany, California, United States - DLSLF.R1 | ecosystem: Host-associated > Plants > Phyllosphere > Unclassified | place: USA... | reverse complement strand
CAGCGAAACTGGTAGCCAAACCGGCCTCGACGCTGGCGGGACTGCTGCAGGACGCAGACGTGGTCCGGCGGCCGGCCAGCGGCGCACGCGGGCCAGCCTAGGGCCCCGGGAGACGGAGGGAGGTGATGAATGCGGTAGGGCAATTGTCCTTGGGAGCGAAGGCAGAGATCCTTTGGGAACAGGGCTTTATGAGGCGGTGAAGGGTGCAAGGAGGGTGGGTGGAAGGAGCGAACTTGAAGCAGCAGCGGGAGAAGGGCCGATAGCAGAGGCGAAGACACAAGCAAAGAAGGGAGGCGAGAAGGTGGGGGGTTTCCTTGGGAGTGGAGGGACGTGAAGATCTGGTACAGGGATCGAGAAGGGACAAACAGCAGGCTCGGGCGAGCCGGCTGTGTGCTGGAGGCTAGCACTTCAGTAGAGCGTCCGGCTGACGCCCGCAGCCGAGAAGGGGTCGGACGAGTCGCCGCCGCTGCTGTTTGTGCGCGGGCCGCCAAACGCGGCCGCCATGGCGGCGACGGGCCGCTTCGGGTAGGCCTCGGCCATGACCGGCTGCTGGTGCGCGTGCTCCTCGTACGACGGCTGCTGGTGCTGATGGCCGTCATACGAGCTCGCGCCCTGGCTACCGCCGCCGTAGGCGAGCGCGTCGGCCGCGCCCTTGCTAAGGCTGCGGCCGAGCGGCTGCTGCTGCTGGTCGTAAGCGTCGTACGGCTGCTGCTGGAGGCCGTAGTCACCGTGGCCGTAGTAGCTCGCGCCGTCCTGGTCCATCCCGCCCGCGGGGTTTGGCACGTAAGGCGTCGCATTGTAGATCTCGCTCGTGTTGGGCTGTTGGGGCTGCGTGTAGGCGTACGAGTCGGCCGAGTCGGGTCCGATCGAGCCGAGGTGGGTCCCGCGCGACGTGTGCTCGTCCTCGTCGTCCGAATCCTCGCCGTCAAGGACGTTGGTGCTGCAAAGTAGAGAGGGGGACGGACGCCGTCAGCACCATTCACAGTCGAAAATCGTGAGATCAAGTGACGACGGACCGAAGGCCGGCTCCGCCGGTCGGGCGCGCAGGGAGGGCTACGCCCATCATGTCGTCCTCGTTGCCGTGCGCATTGAGCTCGGGCCTGATTGGCCACGACGGCAAGGTCAGCCTGATCGCTCGTCACGGTTCGAAGCCTCTCCGACGACGCACCACTTGATGCCTCCGTCGTCGTCGCCGCCGCGGTTGCGGCGCTTGCCGAGCATGAAGATGAGGTAGAGGCCGCCGGCGAGGGCGACGACGCCAGCGACGACCGAGATGCCGATGATGGCGCCGGTCGAGAGCCCGCCACTGGCCGCCGGGGCCGCCGCGGCCGTCTCGGAGGACGCAGTAGACTCTGCGCCGCCGGCCGCGGGCGCCGTCACGGTGACGATCTTGCCGGCGGCGTTGGTGCTCGTATGCAGGACGCTCGTTGACGACTCGGAGGACGAGGTCGATGACGATGAGACCTCGGCTGAGCTCGAAGGCACAGCCGAGGAGCTGGACGAGCTTGTTGAGGACGAAGACGCGGCGGACGACGAGACGGCGCTCGACGAGGTCGACGAGGAGGCGACCGAAGACGAGCTCAGTGCACTCGAGCTTGCGACTGACACCGAGGATGAGCTCGACGACGCCACGGGCGTCACACGGGCCTGGCAGGGAAATCAGAGGAAAGGCGTCAGTATGTGTGCTTGCAAGGCCGAGTCAGATAGGAGTCGCACGACGGGACAGGACAGGAGCGACTCGGCCCGAAGCCGGGCGAGCAAGCTGCTGCAGGGTAGCTTCCGTAAAGACGGGCGTCCAGCTGTAGTCTCGCCGCCTTGCGCCCGAACAGCTTCCTGTCCCCCTTGTCCCGTCCCGAAAAAGTCTGAGCAAATGGTAGAGTCTTCGGTTGACTGACCGAAGTGGCCGAGGACGAGGCCGACGAGTCGTCGTCCGTGTTCGTCACCGCCGGCACCGTCGGCGTCACGACCGGGACAATGACTGTCGGCGTCGGGATGACGACCGAGCTCGAGCCGATAGGAATGATGACGGCGTCGCCCGGTGCGCGACGGTTGTGGGCGTAGCGCTCGTGGAAGGCGAGCGAGCGGCCCCTCGGCCCGTGGGCGGCCGCCGCTTGCGGGGCGAGCGACGACAGGAGAAGGCAGAGGAGCGCCGCCGGCAGCGGTCCTGGAGGAAGCATGGCTGGGGAGAAAGGAGCGACGAAGGTGATGCACGAGCCGATAAGAGGGGCGCTCGTAGCAAGAGGAGACCAGGCGGGCAAAGGAAGGGAGGGAAGGAGAAAGGAGAAGGGAGAGTGGCCGTTGAAGGAAGGGCAGAGCTAGCGGCGCGACGGAGAGAGAGCAACAAGGGGAGGCGCGCGACCGAAAGAGGGCGCGACCCGGCCAGCCGAGAGGATCGGCTGCAACTCTGCCGCTCGTCAACCCGACATCGTGAGAAGCTCGTTTGACCTCGAGCAGGCTCATAGTCAGCAGTAGATGCGTCCCGGTGGGCTCTTGCCTCTTTGTGCCCGGCTGGAGGTGCTGCTGGGCCAGCTGCTCGCCGACAACTCCTGTTTCCGTATGCTTGCCAGCGCGCGGGCGGCGGCGGCGGCCAGGCCAGACCAGCAGGCCAAAGGTCGCCTGCCTTGGCTGACTACGGACGTCGTCCCTCCCCCCCCCCTCCTTGCTCCTACTCCTCCTTCTCCCTCAGCTTCGCAGCGATGTCTAGCAGCAAGGCGGTCCCTCCGGCGACGGCGACCTGGGATATCCCGGGCGGGTCCGAGTACCGCTTCGAGCTCGACCAGACCGAGTCGATCGCGGTCCAGGTGCGTCAGGCGGCCCGCCACTGCCTCCTTCTCCCCTTCACTTCATGGTCGGGACGGCCGCACTGACGGATGAGTCTGCTGTCACGCCCGCCATCACCGCCCAGCTCCTGCAAGGCCAGGCCGAGATCTTTGGCGCCGAGATGGCGCCCAAGCGATGGTACCACTTCCTGGCCGAGTGCAAGGCCGCCATCTTCAGCTGGGACGGCTGCCAGATCGAGATGAGTCCCCGGCAGCCCTGGGCGGTATCGAATGAAGCGCCTCGTGTGGTGGTCGCGGAGCTGGAGGAACGGGGAGGTGGGCAGAGCAAAGGCAGACGTCGAAGGCCGGCGCCCTCCCACACCGCACCGACGTGGCGCGGCGGAGGCAGCAGGGCCACCACCACTGACGCTCCCGGCCGTCCTCTGGTGCTGACTGCGACATGGGCGCCGGACTGGCGCCTCCTCCAATGATCGTCTCCAGCTGCTGGCCCGACCGGAACTGAGCCTGACCCTGTTGCCCTCTTCCTCTGTGTCTCCTCTCCTTTTCGGCGACCGACATCTGCCCCACGTAGCAGGCACGCCGGCGACCGAGTATGTCTCGGAGGAGACCAACCTCGTCGCCCTCTCGAACCTCCACCTCGCACTAGAGGGCATGCGCCTGCGGGCCCGCAGGGAGCAGCTCAAGCGGCGCAAAGACTTTGCGGCCCTCTCGCTCGAGGACCAGCAGGCGGCGGACGAGACCGAGTGGGCGAGCGTTCAGGAGGATGCGCCCCGGATCATGGTGCTCGGGCCCGAGGGCAGCGGCAAGACGAGCATCTGCAAGACGCTCCTCAACTGGACCAACCGCGGCGGCCGCGGCTGGAGCCCGGTCCTCGTCAACCTGGACCCGTCAGAGGTGAGTGCGCGAGGTGTTGCTGAGCGTCGTGCCCGAACGATGGACCGGGCTGACATGCGCGCGCGCCTGCCTGCCCTCAGGGCCCGCACTCGCCACCGGGCGCGCTCTCGCTCACGCCCATCTCGCACCAATTGCCGACGTCGTCCCCGGCGTCCTCCTTTGGCTCGCCGCTCCCTACCGGTCCGCCGCCGTCGCTCACGTCGACCCTCCTCCCGCTCTCATGGTGGTACGGCTACCCTTCGCCGGCCCAGTCGGGTCGGGCGCGGCTCTGGGAGCAGCTCGTCGAGGACATGGGCGCCAAGTGGGAGGAGCGGCGCAAAAGTGACCGGATCGGCACGGCGGCCGGCCTCGTCATCGACACGAGCGGGCGATTCGTCGACCCTCTGCTGGGCCGCGAGGCTGGCGACACCGCCAAGGGAAAGTACTCGTTCGTCAAGGACGCCATCGATGTCTTCAAGAGTGCGTTGGCCCGCCCTTTGCTCCTGATGGCTGTCGAAATGGTCTTCAGGACGAGCACTGTCTGACCCTTTCGAGGCCTCTCGCACCGCCAACCGTCAGTCAACTGCCTGCTCGTCGTCGGTCACGAGAAGCTCCACATGGAGATGCAGCGCATGTTTGGCGGCAGCCAATCGCGCATCAGCGTCATCAAGCTGCCAAAGTCGGGCGGCGTGAGTACTCGTCGTCGTTTCCGGAGCTCGGGCAGTCCTTTCCCGAGCCTGACTCTGTACTGCCCCCCCCCGCCAGGTCGTCGACCTCGACGCCGCCTACCGCTCGCGAGCGCAGGCTCTGCAGATCAAGAGCTACTTCTATGGCGACCCTCAGGCGCCAGCGACGCTCGAGGCCTTGCCGGGCCCTTCGGCCATGACCCCGCTCATCCTCGCTCCGCACTCGACAACGATCCGGTTCGACCAGCTGACGATCTACCGCGCGGGCGAGGGTCAGCCGCTCTGCTCCCAACTCTCCCTTCAGCGAAGGGCGCTGACCGGCCGACGGCGATTCTTGCCACTGGACCCCTTTCAGAATACAGTGCGCCCTCATCGGCCCTCCCGATCGGCACCGCGCGGTCCATCACCGAGACGATCCTCCACAAGGTCGACCCGACATTGCCAGCCCATGAGTCGCACCTGCTCAATGCGGTGCTCGCGCTCGTACGCCTACCTCCGCCGGCGGCCGCCGAGAAAAAGAAGGAGGCTGGCGCCGTCAAGAAGGAGCCCAACCCTGAGCCCGCGCCCGAAGCGGGCGAGGAGCTCGCAAAGTGCGAGGTCGCAGGCTACGTCGTTATGTGAGTGGCCCGAGCCGCGCGCGTGTGCCAGTAAGAGCTCGTGAGACGGTCGCTGATAAGAGTCTGCCGCGGGCTTCCGTCAGCACCGCCATCGACATCCAGCGGCGCAAGTTCACGATCCTCTCGCCAAATGTCGGCAAGCTGCCGTCGACGACCGCGCTCGTCGGCGGTTTCGAGTGGCAGGAGATGTAGATGAGCCCACCTGCCGACGTCCTCCTGCGAATCCTGTTGCCCGCGTAAGGGGCTACGACGAGTAAGGCGCCGACCATTGCCGAGACGCGGAGACGAGGAAACAGGGCGAGAGCTGCCGTCGGCGTGTCTTTTGGGTCGTGAACGGGGGGGTCATGAGGATCGTGAAGGCTGGGCATCTACAACGAGGTCTGGGACAGGCGAGGTCGGGAAAGCGTGGTGTTCTGAGGAGGCGATGAGGGGCTATTTCATGCAAGTGCGGCCAGGGACTCGGCCCTCGCGATCGTAGCCTCAGCTGCCTCGGACCGGTTGCTCGGGGCCGGCAGCGGGTCGAGCGCCCTTTTCTGCTGCATCCGGAAGACAGGCAGCCCCGAGCGTCAGTAGAGCTACGCTCCGGCGGCAGTCGAAGCAGAGACGCACGTGGAACTGGGCCGGCCGCGGTTTTTCAAGAGTCGGCAGGATGGTCGACAGGACCGTGTCGGAGAGGGACTTCATCTCTGCTGCCTCCATCGTGACGGTCGAGACCGAGGGCTCTGTTGCCCGCTCGACTTTCAGGCTCTCGAGCGCGTCGACGACGCTGTTGGCCTGCTCGTGCTGACCCTCGTCGACGAGCGCGCGGACGAGCATGAGCGTGCTCGCATTCGACGGCGCCAGCTTGAGGTGGACGGCGAGCCGGAAGCATTCGTACGCGGCCGCCGGCTGGCCGGTGCTGAGCAGGCCTTGGAGGAAGCTCGTAAACGTCTGCTGGTCCGGCTGGATGCCCTGGCGGACGACCATGGTCTTGAAGAGGGTGATGGCCCGGATGAGGTTGATCTGCGGCTCGCACGGCTCGAGCTGGTCAAACGTCTTGGCAAAGCCCTCGCGCTTGGACCGGATGCCGAGGTGCATGCGGATCAGGATGTTGAACGTTTCGAGGTCGGGCAGCGGGCCGTGGTTCATCATCGTCGTAAACTCGGAGATTGCGGCCTGGGTGTTGTACGGCGTCGGGTGGAGCGCCGCCAGCTCGAGCAGCTGGTTGAACGCTCTCACCGGCGGCGGCCGGCCGAGCTCGCGGTAGAGGCCCCGGATCAGCGGCAGGACGCAGAAAGCGCTACTGGCCGTCACTAAGTGCTGTTTGCTCAACGGCGGTCGCTTTGGGTCGACCGCCCGGACGGCGGCTTGAAGGACCCGGTCGCGAGCCGATTGCGAGATCGACATGGCGACGTCGTCGGTGATGACGCCAGGCCCGTACGCGGCGATCGAGTCGGCTAGGATCCGGGTCGCCAGACCGCCGAGCTTGGGATCGCGGCCGACAGAATAGATGAGCGCAAGGAGCACCTTGCCCTTTATGGCTTTGGCGCCCCAGGCCATCCGGTCGTCGTAGATGGCGCCGGCAAAGGTGGGGACCGAGCTCTGCTCAGTCTCGCCTTCGTACGGCGCGGCCTGGCGAAGGCCGAGCGCGAGCTTGAGGAGCGCCATCGACACCTTCTCGGAGAATGCAAACGAGCGCTCCCGGATGCGGAACGCGTGGTAGAGTTGCTTGGCAAAGGCGAGGTCCTCGTGGGCGATGAACTCGAGCAGGAGGTCGTAGTGTTGCCGAGGGGCGAGGAGATCGAGACAGGCTCGCGTCCGGAGAATGATCGACATGAACGCCCGGAGGTTGGCGAGCGGCACCTGGTGGCCGTCGGACGACTTGAGCCGCCGGAGGGCGTCACAGAGGTGCCAGAGGCACGAGGCCGGCGGCTCGCGCTGGCTGTCGACCAGCTTGCCCACGAGGAGCATGGCCGACGTCCATCGCGAGCCGAGCGAGGCCCCTTCCGCCGGCTCGAGGTCGCCCGAGGCCACGGCGGTCTGGTCCGCGGCAGCGGTCGACGAGGCGACGTCCGGCTTTGGTGGGGCGAGGAGAGTCTCGACCCAGCCTTCGATGGCGGCCGAAGGGAGACCTTGACGGCCGTCGTACGCGTCGCGAAGGAAGCTCCACAGCTTCTCTCGGGCCCCCTTGTCCTTGGAGACGAGCGTCTCGTCGCGTTCGCGGCGGACGTCGATGACCCGCTGACGGGCCCACTGGATCTCCTTGACAAGGTCCTCGTTGACCCAGCCGCGAGAGATCGACGCCCCAAAGTCCTCGAGCTGACGATCGGCCGGGGCGCCAATCTTGTCGAGGAACACGGCGAGATCCTCGACGCGATCGCACTGTAATTCGGCAGGAACGTATGAGCGTCCTGTGAGCGTCTCGCCCAGAGATTCCGGCCCGGTCCAGGCGACGAGGCCGACCCATCGCCAGAGGAGCTCTCTCGAGCTGGCCCAGGTCAGGCGGTCGTCATCGCCCTTGTCGACAAGGTCGGTGATTGGCCGCCAAATCTCGCGCAAGATGACCGCCATGTCCTCGCGGTGGCCGAGCTTGAGCGACCGCTCGCGGTCATAGTCGGCCGCGAGGAGCTCGTGTGCCTCGGCCGTCTCGAGGCCGGCCTCGAACGCTAGCCGGAGCCGGTCGATGCCGAGCTGCGGCTCGCCCGCAACGTCGAAAACGCTGGCCCGGAGGGCGACGTTGACGATCCGCTCCCGTCGGACGACAGGGTCGTCGTGCGACGCCTGCGAGTCAAAGAGACCGGCGAGGAGGGCTGACGGGAAGCCGGCCGGCGTGAGCTCGACGTACTGGGCCCACGTTTCGTCCGGCGTGCCATCGACGAGCGTGATCGATTCCGGTCCGCGGTCGACGGACGGCCGACCCTCTGGCTCGGCCTTGGTGGTCTGGGAGGACTTGGTCTCGACGGCAGGAGAGTCTTGGCTGTTGATCTCGTATGCGGTCCTACGGGCCGCCGGATTGAAGTAGAGCGGCCGGCTCGCGCTCTGGAACAGAGCCGAGGGCGGCGCCGGCGGTGTGGATTGGAGGCTCTCGAACTGGCTGTAGCCGGGTTGCCGGCGGCGGGTCGTCGGGCCGTTCTCCTTGACCCGCGGGAGACGAAAGACCGAAGGCGCGTCCTCCATCGGAGAGGACGGATCGAAGGGGGCGTTGTGAAAATCGTGGACGCGCTGAGGGGCCGGAAGGGGCGACTGGCGGGGGGTTCCGCTTCCCGCCGTCGAGTTGGCGGTGAAGAAGTGCGGCGGCAAGGCACGGCCCTCCGCCGGCGGCGGCGGCTCGGTCGGAGTCGACCGCGGCCTGGTCTTGCCTGTCAGGGGGGCAAAGGCCTCGCGAGGTTGTCTTGTATCGTCGGCTTTGCTGACCGCCCAGGTGATGCCGTTGGCCTTGCTCCCGTCGTCCGGGACCAGGGTGAGCGTCTCGTACTTGGAGCCCCGCCTGCCCAGAGTGAGCGTCTTGGACTTGAAGCCCCGCTTGCTCCCCGTACCGTCGTCTGCGAGCGAGTTTGAGCTACGGCGAGGCTTGTCCAAGAGGCCGGACTCGCGGTCGGCGGAGGACGAACTCGGGCCGGCAGCTCGGACCGGGCGCGCGAACCAGACGTCGCAGATGGACAGGCCGCCGCTAGAGTTCGGCTGGACGACGGGCCGTCCGGCGTTGGCCAGGAAGGAGAAGTCGACATCCGAGCCCGAGGTGTCCTCCCACTGCAGGAAGCTGTAAGGCTGCCTGGATGCTCTACGGAGCTTTGCTGAGTCGGCCACCGTGGCGGACGCGTCCGGGGCTAAGGAGGAGATCGATCAGTCACCCGTCCTGCAGCTCCGAAGCCTGATCGGGCACAGCAGAGGGAACGTACCAGCTTTGGCATCCGCTGCCGACCGCGGCTCGGGCGAAGGTGGTTTCGGCTTGCAGCCAGACCCTTTGGGCTTCGGGCGGGCCTCCGGGCCGAACCAGGCGCTGTTGAAAGCACCAAAGCCGCTGGCCGCAAAACGATTGCTGGACGAGCCGCCTGACTTGTGCAGCTGCGAGAGAGCCCGCATGGCGAGCGGCTCCGGGCTTGGTCGGCGAGCTGGGTCGGCGGACGAGATCCGGCCGGCCGAGCGCGACGGCCCGAGGCGGAGGGAGGAGGACGGTCGTCGGATCATGAGCTGCTCAGAGGGGAGGGGGGGGGGCGGCGGCTGTCAGCGTGTGCTAAGACGAGACGGCTGGTCTGCCGCACGTCGCACACGTACCAGCACCGCAGCATGGAAGGGTTTCTGGAACGTAAAAAAGCGGAGAGGAGAGGAGAGGAGGGAGGAGGCGGAGAGGTGGACGAACGGGCGGTGGTCGGTATCGGCAGGCACGCTCGCGACTCCCTGCGGGGGAGACAGGAGATGCAGCGGCAGCCAAAGCGACCGGGCCGACCTTTTTCTCGGTCCGAAGCAATGGTACGGAGCCCCGCCTTTCCAACCCTCTGACCGTCACCATCCCCCTCCTTCCTGCTTTCAAGTGCGCGGACTGCAGAAGAAAATTCAAAGGCCATCGATCTGCTTGCGAGGCCAGAGCAGGTTTGGAGAAGCTGGGAATAATCAAAGCTGGACCCCGGCAGAGCGTCCGCCTGGATGCGTGCGTCGAAGCCGCCATCTTGGCCGATGAGGCGAGAAAGAATTGCCTGGTGATGAAGCGGCGGGTCCTGGGTCGGGTTTGGAGGTCGGAAGGTCGAGCGAGACGAGGAAGGTCGGCGGTTGCAAAAGGGGTTAACGAGGGCAGGAGGCTCGACGAGGCGGGACGTTCAGAAGTAGCTGCGAGCGAGCAGCAGGCGTCAGTCGTGCACGGCACCCTCGCATTTTCCCGCTGGCGATTGCAAGGACGGACCGATCTCCAAAGTCGCCGAGGCCGGGGACGATGTACATTTTCTGCTCGAGACGAGAGAGGCGTGCGGCCGAGGTCAGCGTCCGTCGTTCGGGGCGGGTCGCAGCAGGTCAGCCGACGTACGTCGTTGAGACCCTGGTCGACCTTGGCCGTGATAACCTTCATCTTGGGGAAGAGGTCGCAGACTTTCTTCATGCCTTCCGGGCTGGCAATCTGCGTCCGGCCGTTCAGAAGGCGGTCAGCGACACCTCGTACAGCTTAGCGTGACGCCGGATTGCGCACCAGGTTGAGGAACATGATGTTCTCCTCCGGCACCTGGTGCTCGAGCAGGACCTCGATCGCCTTGATGACAGAGCCACCGGTGGCGAGCTGCAGTAGGGCGGGCTGATCAGCAGACGATCTAAGTGAGCGCTCGACGTCGGCGAGCAGCGCACCATCGGGTCAAGGAGCAGGCAGTGGCGCGAAGCGATGTCCTCGGGCAGCTGCGCGCGTTCCGAGCAAGGAGGTCAGCACGATGACCATGGGGCACGTTGCAACAGGCAGACGTACCTTGGCGTAGTACAGCTTGGCCTGAGCGGTAGCCTCGTCCTGGAAGCGGGTAGCAGACCGCAGACAGTCAGCTATCGAGGCAAGCGCAAGAGGTCCTGGAGCCGGTCTCGAGACGCACCCGCTGAATGAGGATTTTGCCGAGCCGGACGCTCCGCGCGCACTCGCGCAGACCGGCCTCCATCGCCTCGCCGGCGCGCATGATGCTGACGCCGGCAATCTTTCCGCGGAAGCCGACGCCGGTGTGCGTGTCGCCGAGCGGAGTCGTGATCTGCTTCGGGTAGACGGGCAAGTGGTTGAGGCCTGGCGTGGATACGAGCAGGGAGTGTCGGTCAGCTCAGCCGAGCGTTGGTCGTCGAGGGAGCAGAAAATGGGCAGAAGACACACCCTCCTCCACGAGCAGCCGGATGATCCTAAGCGAGACGACGAAGACGACGAGGAAAGAGGGTCAGCTTTGGTCGCACGACCACCGACGAGCCCGTCGGGCGAGAAGAACGAGCCTGTTGGAGGTGAAGACGAAGTCTCCTCTGCGAGTTGAGCGAGGGAGGGCCGCACGGGTCAGTTCGGGCCCGGAGCGGGCGAGATAGGCAACAGCCTAGGCTGACGAGAGGCGCAGCGGGACCGAAGGCAACGCACCGGCTCGTCTCCGTGTCCCGGAGGATGGTGAGCAGCCCCTCGAGCTGAGCCGTCTGGTGCAGCGTGTAGGCTAGCGCAGCGTCGAGAAGGGCATCAGCCGTCGGTCGAGGGGGCTTGCTGCAGCGCAGGAGCAGGGACTGACCGTTTCCTGGAAGATCGAACCCCCTGGCGTTCTCCGACGCCGAGGCCAGGGGCAGGTTGCTCGCCAGGGTGTAGTACTGCGAGTCCTCTGACCCGTTCGACTGCGTGCGGGCCATCGAGCTCGACATGGCGGGTTGGAAGGCTGAGGAGGGGGACGATGAGAAGGCGCTCGCAAGAGGAACCGGGAGGTGTCTGGCGGCGGAGGGGCAGATGTGATGGTCGTTCGGGAGGGTCGAGGGAAAGCCAAGCTCGGATAGGGCGACGACGAGCGCAGGCTGCTCGCGGGCTGAAGGGCTTCTTCCCTCCGAGCCGCCTGGCGCGCGGCCGCGGCCGCGGCCGAGATGCCACAGGGGCGAAACACGGGCGAGCTCTCGACACTCGTCCGCCGTCTCGCCTCCCCTCTCCGACGCTCACACTCCGGCCCACCTCCGACCCCGCAGAGCATCCAAGGGGAAGCGATGCTGCCGAAGGTCCGTTCTCCGCCCTCGTGCGCCCGTACCAAGCCTGCCGAGCCTTCCCCCTTCCCCCCTTTTCCCGCCCAATCTCCCCTCACACGCCGGGCATGGACGCGAGCCCGCGGCGGCCGTTCGTCGTCCCTGCTGACCTCGGCTTCCTCTTCGACGATGAGCCTCAGACTCAGCCATCCGACCACTCGCTCAGCCTACCGCCTCTGCCGCCGCCGCCGGCAATCGATTACTATGCCGGCACAAGCGGCGGCGGGTCCTACCACGACGGCGGCCGGTCCGAGAGCCCCGGCAACGATGCCGCCGACTCGCAGAGCGGCTCGCAGACCGCCGACGGCAAGGCCGCAGGGCCTCGCAAGTCACAACGCCAGCCCCTGTCGTACGTCCGCAGATGTCGACGCGTGCTCCATCCGGTGCTCCGAGCGCTGACCTGGGCTCCCTGTTCGTCGACCGACAGATGCGTCGAGTGCAGTACGCCCCTTCTCCTCGCGCGCGCGCCAGCTCGCCCTCCGGCCCGCAAGCCCGCGCGGCTCCCGGCTGCTGCGAAAGGGCCGCTCGTCGACGACGGGCCTCGTCGCTGACTCCTCGCCGCCTCTCTGCCCGCGCTTTGTCCCGAACAGCCAGAAGGAAGACGAGGTGCGTTCATCCCTGCGACGGCCCGGATTGGAGCAATCGGGATGCCGCCGCAGAGGGGAGCTCGCGGCGCAGCGCGTGCACCGGCGCGCTTGCGGTATCGTCCCAGACGGCCAGAGCAACATGACCTAGCCGAGCTTCAGCGCTGACGGTTCTACGCTCTCTGTCGACAGATGCGACAAGACAATCCCGTGCCAGAACTGCATCAAGCGCGGCAAGCAGTCTGAATGTCGGCTCGAGGAGGTCATCAAGGAGAACCCGACGTCCGTCCGCGCTAGCCCGGCTTTCGATCCTCTTTCCGATGCTGACGCTCGCCTGATGGTCGACTTGCAGGACGTCTCGGGGCCCTGCCCGCCACGTCCAGACACAGCTCGACGAGATCCGCAAGTCGACGACGTCGTCGATCGATCAGCTCTCGCAGCGGATTCAATCGCTCGAGGGCATGTTCACGACGTTCATCGCCCGCTTCTCGGCCGACACGCCGCTGCCTCGGCCCACCACCATCCCGGCGTACAGTCCGCCCCCTCCACCTTTGGCTCAGGCGATTGAGGCCGCGCCGCCGCTGCCGGAGGACTTTGACGACGAGATGGATCCCGAGGCCGACGCGGCGGCGACGCTCGAGTACCTGAGCATGGGCCGCTCGCGCGCCAAGTCGACCGGCGCCCTCGTCGGAATGGGTCCCCGGGGTGCGCTCGAGGACGACGAGGTGTCTGAGTCGGCCGACGGCCGGAGTCGGGCCTCAAGCGCCGTACCCGACCACCAGCAGCCAACGCCCGGCTCGAGCACGACGCCACAGAAGACGCTCGCCGCGCACCTCTCCCCAGCCTCGTCCCGACCGGCGGGTAGCCGACCTGCATCGCGCACTGCGGGCACGAAGCGGCCGCACCGGCCGATTCACGCTGCCAACCTGCTCAAGGAACTGCCGACCGAGCTCGTCGGCCGGCGGCTCGTCGAGTACGACATGTCGATGGTCGCCTGGCTTCATGCAGGCTACCACGGCCCGACCTTGGCCGCCGAGTGCGACATCTTCTGGGAGGAGGGCTCCCAGGGCGAGGTCGAGGTCAACAAGGCCTGGCTCGCGCTGCTGTTTGCCGTCCTCGCCTCGGCGCTCCTGCACCTACCGAGCGCTGAGGCACGAGAGCTCTTCCCGGACGAGCCGGCTCACTCGGTCCTCAGCCGGTGGTTCGAAGCGATCCAGCAGGCCCTGCACGAGTACAAGTGGCTCCAGAACCACAGCCTGTACACCGTCCAGGTCTTTGCCATATCACCGAGCCTGTTCAACCACCTCGGCCACTCGGACCTCTACTTTACCCAGCTCGCCGCCGCCGTCAAGATTGCGCAGACGCTCAACCTCAACCACCTCGGCGCCGACACGTACCCGAGCCCGCAGACGGCGAAGCAGCTCGACCCTCGGGCGCTCATCGTCCGCGAGGTCTGCAAGCGCGCGTGGTGGCAGCTTGTCATCCAAGGTGCGGCCACCCAGCGTGAGGCTGGCTGCAGAAGGTCTCCAGAACTGACGCTCACGCCCACCCGCTCGCCCCAGACCTCTTCCATCTGCCCTTCAATCGGTGCGTCCGCGCTCTGGGAGGCTGCTTCTGACAAAGACGTGCGATAACATTGACGACTTCCCCTTGCGGTCCTTGCCTGCAGCTCTTGCTGTACGTTCCTTTGACCCGATCTCACACGACTCGGCGGGGCGCCGCTGACATCGATCGGTCCCCCGCCGCTTGCAGCCGTCTCACCCCGGCAGTTCGACACGGCTTTCCCTCTGCATTGCTTTGACGAGGCCCTCCTCGATCCCCAGCGCCTGCAGCCGCTCTCAAAGGAGGTCCCGACCTCAGTGTCACACACTTCGCAGCTCATTCGCTTCGCCCTCCTCGTCTTCAAGTCAGTCGGCGTGCTCGTTTGCGGCGAGCACTCTATCTCTGACGATCGGCGCTGACCGAATCGACTGCCTTCCTCCCGTCCGGCGTAGGCTCTTTGACGGCCTTCACTCGTCAGGAGCGACCATCGCCTATTCGAGCGTCCTGCGCGTGCGTCGGATCCCTTTGCAGCCGACGATGCTGTCCCAGCAGACATGTCATGCTGACCATCACTCGCTTCTTGACCCACAGATGGACGAGGAGGCCAATCAGCTGCTGGCGCAGGCGCCGCAGTGGATGCAGCTCGATGCCAACGAGAACCCGCTGCCGCTGCCGCCAAACGCGCCGGCCTGGCTCGAGTGGCAGCGCAACGCCTACCTCGTCAGCACGGCTCATAAGGTCATCATCCTCCACCGGCCGTTCCTCGGACGGGCCTTCAAGGACCCGCGCTACAAGCGCTCGCGGGACGTCTGCGTCGGGGCGGCCCGGCGCATCCTCCGCCTGCTCCGGTCCTGCGACTTTGAGCCTTTCCGCAAAACGTGGACTGTCCTCGCGTGCGTCGCCATCGTCTGTCGCGTCTGCCTCTGTCCAACCCTGCAGGCAACTGATTCGCAGACGTCGTTTATTGGCACAGCCACTCGACAGCGGCAAGCGTCATCCTCGTGATGGAGTACGCCCACAGCGCGGGCTCGGGTGTCGGCTCGCCGGCCGCAGCGTCCGAAGACTCGCTCCAGCTCGTCAACGACGTCATCGGCATTTTTGAGGGACTCAAGGGCAGCTCGACGATCGCAGCCAAGGCCGTCATCGTCTTGCGGTCGCTCGTCGAGGAGACGCTGCGCAAGGTTGGAGGCGGCGGAGCTGCCGGTGTATCGGACGGCGCTGGCGGCAAGCGCAAGGCCGAAGGCGAGCTCAAGCGGGCGGTCAAGGTTCTGCGGCGGACCAACTCGTCCTCCTCGAGCCAGCACGCCGCAGGGGCCGGACCGGCCGAGACGTCGCCGGGCACACTGCCCGACTATGCGACGACCTACGCGCCCCTGACGCCGTCGTTCCTCTCGTTCGGCTACGAGTCGACGCCAAAGCTCGCAGCCACGAACACGGCGTTCCCGCCCGGGCTCGACTATGCGCCATTTGCCGGCCTGCCCAACCTCGGCGGTTCGGGCCCGCTCGACGCCAACCTAGCCGCCTTCCAGAACCGCGACTTTGCGACGCTGGCGCTCTCGCACGATATCCAGCCCCAGTTCAACGACGACGAGTTCGAGTTCATGCTCCGCGACTTTGACCTCGGCCACGGCGTCTCCTTCTGAGAGGACGACACTCGCCCTCGCTCACGAAAGAGGATCGGCCGAAGGGTGCCCACTGTTGTACGCTCGCGGACCGTCCCGCTATCAGGGCCCCATCCACCTTTCCCTCGCCCTCGAATAGTAGAAGCCGCCCCCCTTCCCCCTCCTCCTCCGGGCGCACGCCTTCTTGTCTGCATGCTTCGAGCGTCATGCATGCTCTAGCCCCTTGCCCGACGCTCAGAGGCAGCTCCCTGTTCAAGCCGCCTGACCGAGCCGGGCCAGCTCGACGACCCTCCAGGCGTCCGAGTCGAACGGCCGCGAGAGCAGGACCCGCTGCGCATCCCTGAGGGCCTCGGCACGTTTCGCCTGGACCTCCTCGGCCGTCTCGCCCTCGAGGGTGGCCTCGCCGCCGGCGAGAGCGGCAACCGACCGCAGGAGGGCGGCCTTCCACCCAGTCTCCAGGTGTCGGTCGGCATCGACCGCGGCCTGGGCCATCTTGCGGCCCATGCCCGTGTTTTTCTCCTGGAGGAAAAGCCTGGCGAGCTCGCTCAGAGGCTCGACCGCGCCTGGCCGGAGGTGGATCGCCTGCGTCAGGACCGTCCGCGCGGCGCCAGCGTCGCCCTGTGAGAGATGCGCGGAGGCGTCAGTGAGGGTCGTCAAGGTTCTGGATATCCAGAGAGCCGGGACGGGCGACTGACGTTGCCGAGGTGGTGCTGGATGAGGAAGCGGTCAAGGTCCTGGCCGCCGAGTCGCTCGCGAACGTCGAGCGGCTTGGCAAGCACCTCGGCCAGGGCAGCCTCGACGAGGCCCTCATCTTGCGAGATGGAGCCCATCGCGGCAAGCGCGATGACGGCCTGAACGTTGTTCGAGTCGGCGGTCACGCTGCAAGAGGGCTGCGTGCGTCAGTCGGCTGTCCGTCCGTCTCAAATAGCAGCAAGGTAGGCGGACGAACGTGTCGAGCAGGGTGCTCTTGGCCGCCTCCATCTCCTCCCCGCCTCCGGTATCCCAGAGGGCCTGGGCGAGCAGGACCGTAATCTTGTCTTTCGCGTGGCCGATCGGCCGTGCGTCAAGCTCGTCGAGCGCCGACTGGAAGGAGCCGAGCGTCTCATCGAGGTCACCCTTCCAGTAGTACGCGAGGCCCGAGCCAAAGTGCGCATGGACGCGCAAGGCCGTCGCCTCGGTTGATGTGTCGTCGGCACCAGCGAGGCCGAGCGCACCGGCAAAGGCCTCTAGCGCGGCCTCGCTGTCGCCGACGGCGAGCTGCAGTCGGCCGAGGTTTGACTGGGCGATTGCAAACTTGCGCTCGACGAGCGGATCCTCCGACTCCTCGTAGGCCGTCTCGAGCACGGCGACGCACCGGGCCAGCTGGGCGACCGCCGGCTCATGCGAGCCTAGTCGTTCGAGGATGAGCGCGTGCAGGTGGAGCGCCGAGGCATCCGACGGCCGCTGGTCCGTGTAGCGCTGCAGCACAAACGACGGACCATGGAGGGAGGCGTCGGTCGGCCGGCTCGAGCCGGTCGAGAAGAGCGAGTGAGTCGTCAGGGAGAAGAGAAGGTCGGCCTCGAGCTGGATGGCCGGCAAGGTGAGCAAGTCAGCAAGACTGGAGCTGGCGGCTACCGCCGTCCAAGGCAGAAGGGAAACGCACGAGCGAGTTGCTAGACAGGTCGGCGGCGTGCTCGAACATGAGCGAGGCCTCGTGCGTCGCCTTGGCCTTGAGCGCGAGCAGGCCCTGGCCCATCCACGCGAGTGCGCAGTCAGGGTCGAGCGTCTGCGATTTGAGGAAGGCCTGGGCGGCCAGGTCGATGTCGTCGGCCGCGAGGTAGAGGAAGCCGAGGTTGCTCCAAACGACGGGGTTCTGCACGCATGCCGTGGTCAGCTGGCATGAGACAGAGTGGATGAGCCAGGCGATTGGAGGCGGTCGCGCACCTTGGGGTTGATCTCGAGCGCCATGATGAAGGCGTGCTGACTGAGGTTCGGGCTCGACTCGAAGACGATTGTGCCGAGCGTCGTCCAGAGCTGCTCGTCCTTTGGCCGGAAGCGGAGTGCCGAGCGCACGTACGCGGTCGCCTGCCGGACGCACGCGCTCTGGAGCGCCTTCTGGCTGAAGGAGAGGGACCCGGCGAGGTGGTGGAGGGCGATCGCAATGTCGTGCAGCGAGGCGGCCGCCAGCTTGTCGTCGCCCATCAGCAGGTTGTCCCGGCAGGCGTAGGCGCAGATCGCCAGCTTGAGCAGGTACGACGCATCGACCGCAGCCGGCGTCTTGACGAGCTGGCGCACCGAGACGACGTCGGCGACGGACGACTGGCCAGACCGGTCGTCGGCAACCAGCCGCTGGACGAAGGGACCGACGGCGGTAGCGATTCGGCCGCCGTTGAACGAGTGCGCGAGCTGGGCGAGGTAGATGCAGGCATCGCCGACATTCTTCCACACGAGCGTGCCGAAGCCCGAGCTGCTATCGAGGACGGTCCAGGTGGCGGCGAGCGCGCCGAGGAGTGAGGCCTCCGCCCGGGTGTGGTAGCCCGAGACCGACTGCTCCCGTGCCTGGGCGACGAGCGTCCGCGAGAGCGAGACGAGAACGCCGACCTCGGTCGGCCGCGTCGCGAGGACCTCTTCGAAGCAGGCGATCGCCTCGGCGTGCGAGCTGAGCTGCGAGTGGACGTCGCCCGTCAGGTAGGTGACGACCCAGTTGGTCGGCTCGAGCTCCTGGGCACGCGCGAGCGTCTTAAGTGCGGCAGCCTGCTTGCCAGACTGAGCGTAGGCCTCGCTCAGCCGGAGCCAGGACGACACGTCGCTTGGCTCACAACGGAGAGCAACCTGGAAGTGGTGGATCGCCTTGGCATACGACGAGCGATTCTGTTGGGCCGGGCGCGGCGGCAGCGAGACGTCAGCACGCAGGCGAAGGACGGCGAACCTGGAGCACCCGATAGCCTGGACGTACGAGCTCGACAGCGCCGAGGGCTTTCCACGCCCAGATGTTTTCGACGAGGAACCGGCCCTTGGCCTCGCGCTCGCGTTCGTTCGAGCCCTTGCTCTCGAGGCCGCCTTCGAGTCCGCCCTCGCCCTCGATCGCCCGCTTGGCGATGATCTCGACGAGCTCCCACTCCTTGTCGTCGGCAAAGTTGTCGGCCAGGCGTCGGGCGGCCTCGCCCTGCCGCGCATCGAGCTCGAAGGCCCGCTGCAGGCAGCGCGACGACCGAACGGTGTCGGGCGGCGAGAGCGAGGCGTAGTAAAAGCCGAGCGAGGTGAAGGCGGGCGCGAAGGAGGACGACCGCTTGAGGGCCGAGAGGTAAAGGTCGTGCGCGGTCTGCGACGGCTCGTCTGGGCGAGGAGGGACGACGCGTCAGTGGACCTGACTACGGCCAGAGGGGTTGGGCGAGACGGGCGCCTACCTCCGGTGAGATCGGCAAGGCACGAGCCGAGCCGCCAGGCAACCCTCGCGCCGCGGGTCGCATCGCGTTCGCTGCCGACGGCGCCCTCGGCCGCTGCAGCGTCGAGCTCGCCAAGGATGGCCTCGAGCTCGGCCCGGCCGGCCTCGATGCGGCCCGACTTTGCCTTGCACCAGGCGCTTTCTTCGCGGGCCTCCTGCAGCCGGCGCAGACCGACCGAGGAGTCGTCCGCCTCGACGGCGACGGCGGCCTTGTCGAAGAGGCCCATCGCGTCCTCCCACGAGGCCTGGGCGGCGAGGACGTGTCCAAGGGCGAGGGTCGCGACGACGTCGTCCGGCCGGGCCTCGAGCACCTCGCGCAGGAGCGGCTCGGCCGACTTGTGGTGCTTGGGGCTATAGAAGTGGGTGTAAGCCGTGCCGAGCGTCGTCTTGAAGGCCAAATCCGACTTGGGGAAGGCGAGCCCGGTGCGGGAGGCGAGCGTCGTCAAGAGGGCGAGGCCGGCGTTGCAGAGGCTGATGGCCGACGCAAAGTCGCCCTCGAGGAGCAGGATGTGCGACAGGATGCGGTGCGCGAGGAGCGACGAGGGCGAGGCGTCGATGCCGTCCTGCAGGGTGCGTGGCGTCAGCGCTCTGGTCGCCTCAACGAAAAGAGAAAGACGAGGTCGCGCACATAGAGGAGCTTGAAGGCGTCGTCCCCAGCCGCCTCGTCCTCCTCGGCCTTGAGCTTCCTGCCCTTCCTGCCGGGCTTGCTGGGCTTGGACCCCTCAGCCAACTCATCATCCTCCTCGGCGTCCTGGAGGCCAAAGTACAACAGGTAGCCCTGGATGAACCACGTCAAGGGATCCTCGGGGAACAGCCTGCCAAAGGCCTTGAGATCGACCAGCGGATACTCCTCTGCACGGGGCAAGGAGGCTCGATCGTCAGCTCTCCGACGATGTGTGTTGCGCACCACTCGGTCAGGGTGCGCACCAATCGTCACCCAGTCTGCCCACTCGAGCTGGGCGTCCCAGGCGTCGCGGTCGGCGCCACGGATCAGAACCACACCGCGGCTGAGCTCCTGGACCGTCTCGCGCTCGGCCCGCTTGGCATCCTTCTCCTTGGTAGGGATGGCAAAGAGAAGAGTCCGGTGATGGACGAGGAGGGCGTGCTCGACGGCCCGGAGCCGGTCGACCGACAGCGCCGGGTGGTTTAGCAGCTGAGCATAGAGCGCCGGCAGACGGGACGACCGGCCGAGCTCGGCAAAGACCTCGCGCTCGATCTGGGCACGCGTCTTGGCCCGGCCGCCACCGAGCCGGAGGCGGCGCTTGTCAATCTCCTTGGTTCGCTCGTCGAGTTCCTGCTTCTCCCAGCCGGCGACGATCTCCTCGAGCACGTCGAGCGAACCCTCGGCGGTGTGGATCGCGTGCTGAACCGCGGCCGTCGATGAAGGGGCTCCACCCGGCGCGGTCGGCTCTGGAAGCGGGATGAGCGAGAGCGTGCCGTTGCACCGGGCGTCGGGCAAGAGGAGGGCGAGCGAGGCGAGGAGAGCCGGTCGCGAGAGGTGCGCACGGGCGAGGTCGATCCTCTTCTGCACCTGCTCGCCAAGCTTGATCGGGTCCTCGCTGCTCGTTCGAGTCGTCAGGTCAGCGCTGTGGTCGTCAGGCGAGTCGCCCAATGAGGCATGAGGACACACAGCTTGTCATAGATCTCGACGAGCCGGCCGATAACGGCGTCGAGATCGTCCCAGCGCTCGAGCTTCGTGTAGAGCGAGGCGAGGCCCTGGCGATCAAGAGGTGAGAGGAGGTCAGGGCCGGACAGTCGGCACAGATACGCATTGTCGCCTTGAGAGACGCACCTGCCATGCTGTCGGAACCTCGGGCGAGATGCTCGTGGCTTTCAGGTAGGCCTTGGGATTCGGGGAAGGGGGAGGGAGCAAGTCAGCCTGCCGGTCGCCAGCTGGTGACGTCGCCGGTCGTCGAGGGGCACTGACGACCTCGCTGTCTTCGGTCTTGAGCCGATTGTTCTCGGCCAGGCCGAGAAAGACCCAGCTGCATCGCGACGGAGAAAGTGCTCGGGCAAGGACGTCAGCTTGACAGGTCGCATCGAGTGAGAGGGGAATAAGGCAAGGAAGGAACGGACGCCGTGTAGTTCTCGGGCTCGTACTCGTGGATCTGCTCGGCGAGGCCCTTAACCGAGACCCAGTCGTGCTTGGCGATCGCCTCCTTGGCCGCCTTGAGCTTCTGCTTTGCGAACGACGATGAGCTCATCGCAGCGGGGCAAGGCGAGCGGATGAGGCTGCTGGAGGAGAGAGAGAGACCAGCTGAGGTGCTGAAGGTCGATGACGGAGGGAGCTTCGACGAGGCCAGAACAGCCAGCCCGGTGCTCCCTCCGAGCTCCGACCTTGACCCCTCCTTCGCCATCTCACTCGCTGCTCCTCTCTAGCTCGCAGCTCCGCTCACCCTCCGAAGCTAGGCTGGTCCGAACGCGCCTTGTCGAACAGACGTCCGAGGCCATCCAACCCCGGTCAGTGTAAGACTCGGCCACCTCACCACCAGCCCACACATGCCAGCCCGCCCGCCGCCGTCAGCCGCAACGCTGCACGCCCTGCTCTCCCCGAGGGAGAAGGCCCGGCGGCTTCAGCTCCAGGAATCGACCGGACCGTCGGCCTACTCTGCTCTCGCCGCGCGCGACCCGGCCAACAAGCGCAAGAACCGCTACTCGGACGTCGTGCCCTACGACCGGACGCGGGTCAAGGTCGCCGACGTCGACGGGCCGGATGGCTACCTCAACGCCTCGTGGATCGAAGAGCTCGACGGCCGGCGGCGGTGGATCGCTGCCCAGGTCCGTTAGACGGCCTCGCGAGATCTCTTCGGGATCAGCTCTGCCACTTGCTTCGTTGTCGACGCACGATCGCTGACGCCAGCCCATAACTGACGCCGTGCGGCTGCGCGCACCTGGCTTCGTCCGTCCCTTGCTCCCTCCAGGCACCGACGCCGGCGACGATGCACACCTTCTTCCGGCTCCTGCTGACGTCGAGCTCGCACGTCGTCGTCCAACTGACGGCACCGGTCGAGTCTGGCGTCCGCAAGGCAGACCCTTACATGCCGACGGCCGAAGCGCCGGCCGTCACCTTCACGCCCCTGCCGTCAACCTCGCCCTCAAGCGCGCCCCCAGTGACGCTCCGTCTCGTCCGGCAGACGTGGCAGGCCGCCGAGCAGGCGACTGTGTCGACGCTCGAGCTCGCGTCCGAGGGCTCGCCGACCAAGCAGGTGACGCACGTCTACTTTGCCGGCTGGAAGGACAAGGGCGTCCCCGAGGGTCGCGACGGTCTCGAGACCCTCCTCCGGTACGTCTGCCGCCTGCCATTCGAGGCTCTTCTCGGCTGACTGCCCTCACTTGTAGCCTGATTGAGCTCGTCAATCGGCTGAACGTCGAGGCCCAGCCCTCGACGGCGGCCGATCAAGCAGGGCTCGGCCCGCCCGTCGTCGTCCACTGCTCGGCCGGCGTCGGTCGGACCGGGTCCTTCATCTCGCTCGCCTCGCTCGCCCGACTCCTCCCAGCCTCCTCCAAGCCCTCCTTCTCGACCGGTCCGCTCTCGGCACTCGGCCCTCTGCCGGAGGAGATCGCCGCCGATCCGGCTGGCCGGGTCATTGACGGCCTGCGCGAGCAGCGCGTCATGAGCGTCGAGACTCGCGAGCAGGTCGGCCTCGTTCACGACGGCTGCCGGGCGCTTGAGGGGCGTCTGTAGGCGAGCCGGTCGGACAAGCGCTGGGCATCTAGATTCAAAGGGTCTTGTCATTCAGTGCGACGGCAGGAGGTCTACAACGGGGATTGGGACGAGGGCAGGGAGGGGGAGTAGGCGTGGTGAGAGGGGACGGGAGTCGCTTCAGACGGCGGTGCCAAAGATGCGGTCGCCCGTGTCGCCGACGCCAGGGCTGATGTAGCCCTTCGGCGTGAGCTCGTCGTCAATGGCGGCGAGAAAGATCTGGTTGCGGAAGCGACGGAGCGACACAGGTCAGCGTCTGGAGCCCTGCCCTAATGGCCTAGCTGCACGTCGTTGGAGACGTACCTGCAGCTCTGGGAAGGCGCGCTCGATCGCCTCGAGGCCCTCCTTGCTGCCGAGGACGGCGAGCAGCTTGATCTGGCTCAGCGGTAGCCCCCAGTCTCTGATCATCGTGACGGCGGCGATGGCCGTGTTGCCGGTAGCGATGAGCGGGTCGAGGATGTAGAGCTCGTCGACCGTCACCTGGGCGGGGAGCTTCGAGTAGTACTCGACGGCGGCGAGCGAGACCTTCTCACGGAAGAGGCCGAGGTGGTAGACGGGGCTCTCGGGAAAGAGGTCGAGCAGGGGGGCCTCCATGCCGAGGCCGGCGCGGAGGATGGGAGCGAGACCGACCCGGCTGCCGAGCGCCTGGCCGGTGAACGACGCCAGAGGAGAGCGGAGCTGTGGTAGAGGATCCTCGCGTTAGGATGTGAGTCTGGTGTGGGGGGGGGGGGTTCAGGCGGGCCCCGAGGGCGGGAGACGCACGTTCGGGACGTCCTTGAGCGGGAGAGCGCGCGAGGCCTCGATGCCGACAAAGGTGGATAGGTTGGCGATGAGCTCGCTACGAGAGGCCAGAGACCAGTTTAGCACTGTGGGGGCAAAAAAGGGAGGAGAAAGGCGCTCGAAGGAGGAAGCGTTGGAGGAAGGGGAGCAGGACGGGCTGACCGGAACTCCTTGGACGACGTCTCCTGCCGCCTGAGCTGGGTCATCTTGGCCTGGACGACCGGGTGCTGGACGCGAGTGACGGGCATGGCGAGAGGATCCGGCGGGGTGAGGATGCTGTCAAAGGAGAGAGGAGGAGTGTGGTCGATGGAGAGAGAGGGCGCGGGTTCGGAGGGGGCGAGGGGGAGGGGTGCGATGGCCCTCGACCGCAGCAGGGCCGCCTTCGGCCGAGCCCGGCTCGCCCGGCTCACCCGACGGCCGCTTGCAACCCTCGTCGAGGCGCCCAGCTCCCTGCCAGTTCGACGCCTCGCAATCTCGCCGGGCCTCAAAATCACCGACCGGGCTTGATAGCTACTGGATTTTGTCGAGAGGTGGAGGGGCGCATTGCATCCTCTCTAGGCTAGCTCTTCCTCAACCCCTCTCCGACCGAGGGCCCGTTGCCCGGGGAAGAGGCTCGCACACGCGACGCTGGCTCTTCCCGGGCCCGAGCCCCCCTCCCATCGCGACCAACCTTTCGTTCTCTTGTTCCCCCTCGCCCCGGGAGTGGCGGCCAGAGGAAGCGGGCGGTCGCGCTCACCGCCGGGGCATGCCGCGGCCGCCACGACCGGCCAAGCCGCCACCACGCCCGGGCATGCCACCCTGGGCCTGCGGCTGGGGTCGACGGGGGAAGGTTCGGTCGAAGAGGCGTCAGTCTTGCGTGCGAGAGTCGGCACGGAGCGAACGAGAGGACGTACCGCCTCCGACTGGGGGTTCCGGACCGTCTCGTCGATCGAGAGGATCAGGCAAGCCGCCTCGATCGCGGACGACAGCGCGTTCGTCTTGACCAGGCTCGGCTCCCAGACAAACTGCAGTCGGGAAGGGAGGAGGGCGGGTCAGCGTGAAGCCGGAAGGTGGAGGGTGACAGGCGGGACGGACCTTCTCCATGTTGTCGCGCACGCCCTCGCTCTCGATGTCGACGCCGGCCCACGTCTCGCCCTTGGCGTGCCGCATGCGGAGCTGGTTAAGGACGTCGGTCGCGTCAAAGCCGGCATTGTCACAGATCTGGCGGGGGATGATCTCGAGCGCCTTGGCGAGCGCGCCGATGATGAGCTGCTGCTTGCCCCGGATCGTCTTGGCGTGCGAGCGCAGGTAGGCCGAGATCTCCATCTGCCGGGGCGAGCGCGGCGCGGGCGGTCAACGGGAGTAAAGGATCAGTCGTCGAGGACGGGCAATGGGGAAAGCGTCGCTCTCGGACGGACCTCGGTCGCACCGCCGCCGGCGACGACGTGCGAGTTCTTGATCGCCCGCTTGACGATCATGATGCTGTCGTGGAGCGAGCGCTCGACCTCCTCGATGAACTGGTCGGCCCCGCCGCGGAGGACGAGCGTGCACGTCTTTGCCTCGGGGCAGTTTTCAAAGACGTTGAAGCGCTCGCCGCCAATCTGCCGCTCGTCAAACGTGCCGCACCGGCCGAGGTGCTCGTCGGCAATGTCGGAGCACGTCGACTGGATCGAGCCGCCGACGGCCTGGACGACGCGCTTCAGGTCCTGGGGCGCGACCCGGCCGGCGCAGAAGATGTCGCGGTCGGCAAAGTACTGGGTCGCGAGGTCGCCGATCGGCAGCTTTGAGAGGACGACCTTGGCCCCCGTCGCGACGATGGCCTCGAGCTTGTTGTAGATGATCTGCCACTCGGCGTCGACGATCGCCTGGTACTCCTGGCGGCTCGGCGGGCAGGAGAGCCGTGGTCAGCTCCCCGGGGAGCAGAACGATCGCGAGGAAAGGCACGCACCGACACCTCGTTGACGCGGACCTCGGCATTGTCCTTCTCGGCCTTGAGCTCGAGCTCGACGTTGAGGCAGAGCACCTTGGGGTCCTTGAAGCTCTTGGGCTGCTGCTCAAAACCGGCATACGAAAACGTCTTCTTGAAGGCGACGCCCCGGACGAGGAGCGAGTCCTGCATGCCACCGCCGGGCACCTTCTTGATGCCGATCAGGTTCTCATCGAGGTCGTCCTGGTCGAGGCAGAGGACGGCGTCGACGACCATCTCGCTGAAGAAGGGCTTCTGCGAATGGATTAGCTTGGACGACATCGACGTTGCCGCAAGCAGCAGCAGGTGCTTGCGGAACTGCCTGCGAACGGGCAAGTCAACCGCGAGCTCGGGTCAGCGACATGGACAGCACGCGAGATGGGCCTGCCATGCGCGGGCGAAGCGAGCGAGAGCGAGCACGCACTCGGGGTCGCTCTTGTCGATCGCGACGGCGAGCTCGTTGATCTTGTCGACGGCAAGCCGGGCACCCTCGCGCAGACCGCGCTGGATGACCCAGGTGCCGACGCCATCCTCGACGAAGCCCTTGATCTCCTTGAGAATCTCACCGGCGAGGAGGACGACCGAGGTCGTGCCGTCGCCGACCTCGGCGTCCTGCGCCCGCGCAATGTCGACGAGCGTCCGCGCGGCAGGGTGGACAATGTCGAGCAGCTTGAGGATCGTCGCGCCGTCGTTCGAGATGGTTGCGTTGCCCTGGAGGACGGAAAGCAAGCCGATGACAACAGGCACGGAGGGCGAGGGGCAAGGCCGAGGGCAGGGTCAGCACGAGCAGCGCACGTCGGCAGCAATCACTCGGGAATCGAGAGAGTCGCGCATCCGCTGCGGCCGCAATCGAAGGGCCATCCCGTGAGGAGAGGATGTCGTCTTCTTGTGTGCTCGCTCGAGGATGTCGCTCGCCGGTACCGGGTCGCCCTCCAGCGCCTCTGGCCCTCCAACAATGCTCGACACGACCCTCTTCCCCCTTTCCGGCGGCGATGAAGATGTCCGCAAGAGCGAAGGGTTGTCCCCTCGATTCAAGCGAGCTCCAGGCAACCCTGGAACTCCGCCTGCTGCGAGCGCACGGCGTCCCGTCTCGTCCACGCGCTCGGCAGCCCCTGCCCGCGTGATGAAGCCGGCAGCGCGAGAGGTCAGGAAAAGGGTCAAGGAACGTACGTTGGCGTCGACGATGAGCTTGTCCATGCCGCGCGGGCCGAGGGTCGTCGCGACGACGTTAGCGACGGCGAGGCAGGACGAGATGTTGGACAGGAGCTGGGGCGTGCCCTGCGACGTGTCGGTGCCCTCTGCAGACGGCGCGAAGGAGGACGCAGAGGCGAGCGGTGCAGGACGCATGGTCAGCAGTCTGACGAGCGTCCTGCCGGGAATTGGGGTATCCTGTCGCGCGAGCCAGCTCGTCGGGTACCCGAGCCGGCTAGGACAGGAGAGCTTGCGAAGGAGGCAAAGACGAACCTCGGAGGAGGACGACCGTCGGTTGCTGGGCGGAAGAGGTAGGTCGGCGCGCGTCAGTCTCCGGGCGGGCGGCGAGAGACGCCTCATAGGCCGGTAAGGGCCGCACCATGTAAGGAAGCTTTCCACCCTGCATGATGGCCGAGAAGAGAGGGAAGGAGAGGAAGGTGGAAAGAAAAGGGTGGGAGAGGGAGAGGTAGGGAGGAGGCTCAGCAAGAAAGGGAGGGAGGGCGACGCGCAGGCAGGGCAGGGCGGACCTGCACCTGCAGCCACCCCGCCCGCGCTCGGGCGTGCGCGCCCGGCCAGAGCAGCAGCAGCAGTAGGAACGATGGACGGCTCGTCAGCTCGACGCTCGCTCGCTCTCTCCCAACCCATCCTACTTCCTCGCCCGCTCGCCATGTCGACCCCGGTCCGACCGCGCGCCCGTTCGCGCTCCGACTCGCTCCAGTCGGCCCTCTCGCAGGTGCCGCTCCATGAGTATTCGGCCGGCTCGCCTGCTAAGCCCGACGCCGGCCCTGCCGCCGCTGCCGTCGCTGCTCCCTCCTCGGAGGTCAAGCCGCTCCCGGCTGGCCTCGAGAGCGCCGCCGCCCGGCGAGCCCAGCTCAAGCGCGACCGCTGGGACCTCGGCGATGCGCGTGGCATCCCGGCCAGCTTTGGCTTCTGGGAAGACCTCTGGACCGGCCGCTGGATGGTCATCCCCTGTGCGTCCCGCGTTTCCTCGGAGGCGTGCCGTGCCAACTCCCTTCCTTGCCACTCTCGCAAGCTGACGCTTGCCCGCCCTTTCTCTGCTTCAGCGTCATCCGGCACGCTCCTCCTCTTCACGCTCTCGCTCTACGTCAACTGGCACCTCTGCGCGACTTACATCGGACCCGTGCTCGGCATCGCCGGCCTGCCCAAGACGAACCCGTTCGCGCCGCTCTGGACGATCTCGTATGCGCTCCCGCTCGAGGCGGGCGACATTGGCACCGTCAAGTACGGCAAGGGCATCCTTGTGCGTGTGCAGCTCCGACGGCCGCTCGCCAGGCGCTCCTGATGTCGGCGTCCGAGTCCTGACGTCTTTTGGCGCCCGCCCCCCGGACCGTGCCATCCCTTCCTCCCTCCCCTCAGGACCTCGTCTTCCTCCTGCACCATATCATCACCTTCTCCTTCCTCCGCCAGTCGATCACGCTCTACATCCTTCGGCCCTGGGCCCTCCGGCTCGGCATCAACAAGCAGGCCAAGATTGCCCGCTTCATGGAGCAGAGCTACTCGGCCCTCTACTACGGCACCGCCGGCGCGACGGGCTTCTACCTCATGTACCACTACCTGCCGACCTGGTGTACGTCGACGGCCAGTGTGCTCTGGTGCTTGTTGCCTTGACCCTCTCAAGGGCTGACTTGTGTTGCATCCGCCTCCCTCCCCACAGACTTCAATACGGCCGAGTTCTGGCTGGCGTACCCGCACTGGCGGATGGTCGGCCTCCTCAAGTACTACTACCTGCTTCAGTTCTCGTACTGGCTCCAGCAGATGCTCATCCTGATTGCCAAAATCGAGAAGCCTCGCAAGGACTACCGCGAGCTCGTCATTCACGTGCGTGCCCCTTTCTCTGCCACGCTCACGCGCGTGTCTCTCCCCCGGCCGCCTTCCATCGCTGACGGCCGCCGCCGCTGCCGCCGCTTGCGTCCCCGACAGCACTGGGTGACGCTCTGGCTGATTGGCTGGTCGTACGCCGTCAACCTGACAATGATCGGCAACGCCGTCTTCATCACGATGGACGTCTCGGACGTCTTTCTCGCGATCGCCAAGTGCGTCAACTATGCCGAGGGCAAAAAGTCGACCGGCTTCTGGTCGACCGTCTGCTTTGCGTGGTTCGTCGTCGTCTGGACCTACCTCCGCCACTGGCTCAACATCCGCATCCTCTGGTCCGTCTGGAACGAGTTTGACCTCATCCCGTGAGTGCCGATCCCTTCGCTTTCTGGCGAGTTTTCCCCCCTTCCCCTCCCCCGCCGACCCGGATTGCTGATGCTCCCTTTTCGTGCGCGCGCAGGGCGTCGACCCGGTTCTTCGACCCGCCCTCGGGCCACTGGCTCGCCCCCTGGATGCGCTACCAGATTTTCGTTCCGATCTTCCTGATCCAGCTCCTCAACGCCTTCTGGTACTACCTCATCCTCCGCATCCTCGTCCGCACCGTCCGGGGCAAGGTGATCGAGGACGACCGGAGCGAGGACGAGGAGGACGAGCCTGTCGCCGTTGCCGGCACGACCAATAAGAAGGTCGAGGGCAAGAAGCACAAGTGAGGCGCGCGCCGTCAAGATCTTGCGGCTCCGGCGTGACTCGTCTCTGCCTCTGCCTGGAGCGGCAGACTTGCAGAACGACGCGGGGCAAGCGAGAGGAGGCGAGGGCTGCGTCCCGGTGGCCGGGGACCCTCATCTTTGGTGGAAAACGATGACTTATCTTCCAGGCGAAGAAGCTAGGAAGAGGGAACGCGCCTTGCAGCCATGAGCTAAGGCTCGTGATCGTCGCTGCCTGTGCCTGCGTGGGTTGAGAGCCTGCTGCTGCTTGCTGCTGCTGCTGCTGCTGTGGCTTGCGGCTGCCGCTGTCGGGGCCGATTGGACCCGGCTTAATGGGGCGCCGACCGGCCGTGGTCTCACTCGCGTGCGTGCGAGCGGCAGCAGCGGCAGGCGCTCGGCGGCGCACAGGGCTCAGCCCTAGCCTCGCCCCGACCTTCGACCATAGACCGGCTCGCCCTTAGACGAGGCCTTAGACCAGGTCCCGCCCTCCTCCCATCTAGACGGAGAGGACCTTCTCTTCCTGCTTAGGTGAGTCTATGGCAGCGACGGCGCCTCTTGCGTCCGACGACGACGGCACGCGGGCAGCAGCGAGCGGCGTCGGCCGGGACGAGAGAGAGATGGTCGCCCGGCCGGCTCGAACCCTCCCCCCTGCCTGCAGCAGACACTGACGGCCACCCTGTGCCCTCCCGTCCTTTGCCTCACACCTCAGCTTGTCGTGCGTCCGGCCACGCTCGACTTTAGCTGCTCCGCCCGGGTGCACGACCGCCGCTTGCTGAACGTCTTGCCCCTGCCCTGCCCTTGTCCCCTGGCCCCGCACTGGCCCCCTCCGCCCCGCTCTCTGCTTCCTCCCACCCCCCTC
>Ga0308160_10001669_pt1 | contig 29849 bp, 35 predicted proteins | sample PhyFR1_FD_201036 | JGI IMG/M metagenome (GOLD analysis project Ga0308160, IMG submission 201036) | Phyllosphere microbial communities from UC Gill Tract Community Farm, Albany, California, United States - DLSLF.R1 | ecosystem: Host-associated > Plants > Phyllosphere > Unclassified | place: USA... | reverse complement strand
TTTGAGCTGTACAAGCGGTGAGAAGAGAGGTGACTGAAGCGTCGGGACGTTTTCCTCCTCCGTACCAGGCGAAGGTGAGAGTTTCGAGTTGATGCTCCTCGGTATTGATCTTGTCAGCCCAATTCTGTATAAATTGACCGCGTGCCTGAATCAATAAGTGTCGGACTCCCTGAAAGCTTGTTGACAAAGGTGTGTTTGACCACGTGTGGTAGAGAATGGGAAGCGTAGGGTGATTGAGGATCGAAGGCGGGAGAACAGTGATCATCTCGATGCTGACGGTGAAGGAAACGAGGTTGGAAGCGAGGCGGTTGAGAAAGGCGGTCTCTTGAGGATAGATGTGAAAACTTGGACTCATAAAGGCGAGATGTTTCAACTTGGGAAGTGAGATGCGGATTCCTCCCTCGTTGTGAATCGGACAAGTGATCATGCTGAGACGGACGAGCTCGGGGAGAGCGAATACGGCTCCATCTAACTTCATGGTGATGTGACGAAGGGAGAGCGTCGTAATGTCTGTCGATCAAAGGGGAAGAGACATCAGCATTGCATTTTCGAAGCCTGAATCGAACTCACTTGATCCGAAGAAAGCTTTCAACGGTACAGCTTGTTTGTTGACATAGACCTCTCGTAGATTCGTAGCGTTCTTGACAAACTTCTTGAGCCATTGCGAGACTTTCTTCAAGTCAGGAATATCGAAAATTAATGCTTGAACGGTTGCGAGTGATGCGCTTGAGTTGTTTTCGACGAGTAGCTTCAAGAGATCTTGTCCAGCTCCGACAGAAGTGTAAATGCGTTTGAGGAGGAGAGGTTGAGCGTGAGAGCGAAGGAGTTTCGAAGTGAGGCAGAGGGAGTGAAGGGTATCTTGTCGCTCCTGGCGAGGGAAACAGTCGACATCTTGGAGGATGTCGCGAACGAGTTCGGTAGGGAGAGAGTCGAAGTGACGGGTAGACATCTAGTGAACGGGAGAAGTTCGTGTCTGATTACACAGAGCTTTGCGCATTTGTTTTTTAGGAAAAAAACTCGAAAAAAAAAGTGGGTTTGAGGGGGGGTATCAAGTTCGAAGCCAAAGAGAAATGGAATAAGAGAAAGCTATCCAGCGACCATTACGCAAACTCCTTCTGTCGTGCTCCCCTCCGGCACACTCGAGTCGGCCAGCAAACTGTGCAGCAAATCGCGAGCTACCGTCAGTATCCGCACTCCAACCTGAAGGACGACGACGATGGCGAGTGACTCACCAGAAATGACAAGGCACAAGTCTTAGCAGTCGATGCAACCGAAGTTCAACACCTCTGTAGACTCGATCATAGTCTGCTCAAACGCCTACGAGGTCAGCTTGGTTTCGTCGTCGGTATCACGCAATCCAGTGCAGCACTCACCCAAATTGTTTGATCTGCGGTCGTAAGCTGTGTACAAGAAAGTAGGAAGAAAGGATTGAAGTCTGCGAACGAGAGAAGCAAATCATCATCAGCGACGACGACGACAGAAGCGAATGCAAGGAAGACTCACATCTACCAGTAGATACTCCAGCTCCTGTAGTCGAGTACCAGACTCGGATTGAGGATTGGGAGGAAGGGAGAACTATGTACGAAGAAAAAGAGAGAAGAAGGAGAGCAAGAGGTGAAAATTTCGATTCTTCTTGCCCTCTCCCTTTCTGAGCTTTGGGACTGAAATGTCGTGCTCTCATCAGCGGCTTGCTCCGCCGTGCGCTTCCGAGCGAGTCACATCCGAAGCCGCGGATTTTTCGGACTTTCAACTCTCTCTTCTTGTTCGTTTGATGTCAGAGTTTCGTCTCCAGTCAGCGCTAGTAAGATGAGACTTGCTGTAGATGATTCTAGGGAGCACTGCGACTTGTGAAGCTGCCTCTGTGGTACTGGAAGGGGTTCGAGAGGATTGGAGGAGACGCTGAAAGATGAAGATTTCGAGGTGGAAAAGAAGAGCGAGGGAGGATAGGCCAACGATCTAGCGTACTTGAGGTCCTGTATTCGATTGATCTGGAGCCACTTACAGGTAAATTCGAGTGATATGAGAGAATGAGAGTGAAAGGAAGGAGGACAAGAGAGAAATTGGGAGCAAGCGTTCACCTCTCTCCTCTCGAGCAATCTGTTGAGGTAGCTGAAGATGGCTGAGCTGTCGATTGCTGTCCTTGCGCCCAGCTGCGAGTTTATCATAACGCTCACTCTCGCAAGAATCGATTCTCAAGTTTCAACTCCGAGTTTCGCAAGCTTGAATCTGCTCTCCAGCGAGTCACCAGCAGGCAGGCGAGTAGATAGGAGGACTAGCATGTCCCTCAAATATGACCAGTAAGACGATCCAGAATAGAAGGCTTTCAGCGAAAGAGTACAAGTCGAATCCAGCCAAAACATTTCGCAACCTCCCAAGACTCCCCTCTTCAAAACATTGCCACCGCTCGGGTTCAACGTCTCCAAAATTCCACCCTTCTTTCCTTGCGCTCCCCTCTAGCTTAGCCAATTCCTTCACTCCGAACTCCCGATTCTCCAAACGACGTTTCCTCAGAATACTGCAGAACGCAAGTCGAGTGTGATCTCGTCGCCTTGCGGGTAGATCTAGTGCGAGACTCACCACTAGATCTCCCACTTCTCATTGAAGCTCAACCTGATTCCTCGCTTGCTGAATTTCTCGAGGACTTCCTCCATTTCCTCCGTTTCGCCCAAAGTCAGCGACGGGCAATTGAGCCTCTTGAGATCGCTTGTCGCCGGGAGATCTCGGAGGAAAGCGAGGACGTCGTGTGAGGTAAGATCAAGAGCGAGGAAAAGACGAGCGAGGGATGGAGGGAGCGAATCGGCGAGAACTCTGGAATGAAGGAGGAGTTTGAGGTCGGTCTGTCGTACTGAGCCGTACAATTGTAACCTTTGGAGAGAGGACGAGCTGGCGATAGCGCAAGTAAGGAAGGTTACGGATTGCGTCTTGGGGAACGTGGAAGACGAGTCGAAGGGAGAGTCGTTCGAGATTCTGGAAGAGGGCGAGGGAAGTGGTTTCTTGAAGCGGAATGTCGAGACTTTGAGCGTACGTTTCGATCGATTCAGTAACTCGTCTACCACCAGTGTCTCATCATACGCGGAGAGTGGGTCCCATCGGAATCGTTCATAAGCTCCTCGGAAGCTTTCAGTCGGTTCCAGCGAACCTTCCACTTCCATTGAGAACGCCGGCAAGAATGCTACTGGGTCTTCATTCTTGCTGAGTTGCTCTTGGTCCTGCCTTGAGGCGACGACTGTATCCACCTGGTCGCGGTGAGGAAGGGGAAGGGGTCAAAAGCAATGAGCTTAGCTCGAGGGGATATTTGAATGACGTCCTCAACGAGCGCCCGAAGTTGAATTTTACCGGACATCCGGCAGTCGTAGCCCGCCCATCCTCCTCCGAGCGTTTCACGGATTGTGACCGTCTGGACGAAGTTTCGCAGGTGTGCGTGGCGCTTCAATAAGTCGAGGAGCGCTTGCGACCGTGCCTCAATGTAGGTTCGAAGGTGTTCCGGGGGACCATGGTCGTTGTAGAATATTCTGAGCTCGATGTCCTTGTAGAGAAGAGTTTGAGCGATGGAGAGGAACGTCTTCGAAGTCGAACAGGATCTAGCGAGATCGCTGGGAGGGGAGAGATTGGTGAGGATGATTCGAAGGAGTTCGGGAGGGAGTAAAGGAGTCATCGGAGGAAGTGAAAAGTCGAGAGGGGGAGAGAGTGGAGACAGATCTGAGGAGACAAGCGAGAGTTAGCTGTCTGGAAAGCGTGAAGCTGCTAAGGGTACTCACGAAGGTGGTGATTAGCGAGGTCGGTCGCTTGAGGAGTTTCTAAAAGTTGAAGAGAAGGGAGAGGGAGGAAGAAGAAAGAGAGAAAGAGAACACTCCCTTTCGAGAGGGAGGCCGCGGAAACTCCGAAGCGACAACGACGACGAAGGCAGCTTTGACAGCTTTGTGGATCCTAGAGTATGTAGCATTGAGTGTGTGAAGCGAACGGAGCGTCTTGCTCGCGAAAGAGACGGTTGACAAAAGCAGGTTGAGAGAACTTCGCACAAAATCCATCCCCTCAGCACAGCGTCAAGGTCGTCTCTACTTCTGCGTTCTTGACGTTCCCTGCAGCAACGCGATAATTGGTTCAAGCCATTGCACTTTGGTTCGATTGTTGCTCAAAGTATTTCCTCCGTTTTCTGCGTGAAACACGAGATTTGGTCAGTCACGGATTCAAGAGATACTAGTCACGGAAGTTGTACTCACCACCAGATCTCCCATTCTTCATTCAAGCTCAGTTTGATTCCCTTCTCCTTGCAAGCCTCGGCAATTTCTCTCCCGTTTCTCCCAAATAGTTCAACCTTTTCAACTCACTCGTCGGAGGTAGAGCCTTGATGAAAGTGACGACGTCGGAGCTGTCTGGACGAAGTTTGAGGGAGAGATGAGTAAGCGTTGGAGGGAGGGAGTGAGCAAAGTCGTCGTTTCGTAGGAGAGTGGAAAGTTCGGTGTCGGAAATGATTTGGGAGAGGATTGAGGAAGCGAACACTCGGTAGAGTAGGAAGTAAACGAAGTAGGTTTTGATCGACATCCGTGGGCATCGGGGATCCGGGATGACGTTGTGAGAGTCGAAGGGAAAGGCGTTCGAGATGGTGAAAGTTGGAGAGAACGGTGGCGTGATCGAGCGTGATGGCCAAGTGACGAATAGTGTCGTGAGATTTCACGAGCATTTCGTCCCACGCTGAATCCCTATACGGCCACCACAATGCGTATTTGTAGCCCTCGTAAACCGTCGAGAAATCGTGCCCGCTACACTCCCATTCTCGCTCAGTTGCCACCAGACGGAACAGGGGAGCTCCACCGGTGAGTGAGCTGATGCTTTGTCGATGTGTTTGAGCCAAAGATAGGGCGTCGTCGACCTCTGAGTTTTCTGATTTTGACGATCTCCAATTTTGGCGAATTAAGTACGAGAGGGCGGATGAGTTCAGAAGGATCGTCTCCATCATCGGTTTCCGACCAATCTCCACCCTCAACGCCTTCAATATGAAGCTGTTCGATCCGGTTTTGCAGATGCTGATTGTTTCTGAGCGTGCGAAGGAGGAGGCGTTCTTTGTGCTGGATCTCATACTGCGGTTCCGAATAGTCACATTGCGTCGCAATAACTAGCTTGACCTCGATGATCTTGTAGAGTAGAGGCTGTGCTGCTGAGAGGAAGAGTTTAGAGGTTAAGCAGCATCTTGCGAGTTCCTTGGTGAAGAGCTCTTCGTATGAGTGGAAGATCCACGGACGGCGTCTTTTGAGCTGCGCGATAATGGCTTAGATAATCTCGGGAGGAAGGAAGGGGATCATTCTGTCGAAGGAGCTGTTTCAACTCGAATGAGGTCAATCGAGACAGATGAATCAACCGAGAAACTCACAATAGATGAACAAGAGTTCTCTAGACGCTTGTGTAGCTCCTTAGGAGACGCTGGACTGACTGAGGTGGAGTTAAGATCGATTCAAGATGAAAACGTGTTGAAGCAAGTTCAAAGTTGACGAGAAGCTCGGCAGCTTAGTGGTCGCTTGTCGAGGTGTCGTACAAGCTTCTGGTGGTCCACGAGATATCGCCTCGCGTGTATCGAGTCGTGTGAGATGAGAGTCAGAGTTCGAGAATCGCTCTCACTTTTTGAAAGAGTTGCTCTCCTCTCTACTACTCTCTACCGATCAAGCAACCGCTCTGCTCAACCGCTTCTCCTCAAGGTGTACCGCCCCACCTGGTAGCCGAATTCCTGCCTAAACTCCGGCTCACTTTCCCTTTCCTTCCTTTTCAATCTCCCCACTTCCTCCTTTCACTCCCTCTCCCCTCTCTCACCCAAAGCTAGAAGATGGGACCTCATCCAGACGCTCTAGCTCCCGCACCGATAGATCCAGCAGGACACGAAGCTCACCTCTCACGCTCGAAGGGGAAGGGGAAGGAACCGGTTATTGAATTGAGGAGGGAAGGAGCGGATTTGGATTTGGGATTGTTGGGTCAGAAGATCGCGTTGGCAGGGATGAGTAATATGGTGAGTGCAATCATCCGGCTTGAGTCATGAGCGAGGGAAGGGTCGAAAAAAGTTGAGGGATGGGAAACTCGTGTGGGAGGGAGAGAAGGATAGCTTGGAATGCAGTGCAAACTAGCAGGGAGCTTCTGTCGAGCTCAAAGAATGTACTGACGCTTGATCCGGTTCCGAATAGACTGCTTCGCTCGTTACAAACCCTTTCGATTTGTTCGTTCATTCTCCTTTTTCATTCCCATCCTCGCACTTCCCTTTCTTTCTACGCTTACTGACTCTCGGAGTTTCCTGAAACGTATATAGAATCAAAGTTCGACAACAATTACAATCCACCTCGGTTTCAAAATCCGGCCAAACTTCGACGAAATCAACTTTTTGGTTCAGAACTTTGACAAATATGGTTAAAACTGAAGGAATTGGGAGTATCTATAAAGGTTTGAGTGCCAGTATGTTGAGGGAAGGGAGTTATAGCGCAATTCGAATGGGTGGATACGATTTAGCGAAGAAGACTTGGTGTAAAATCTTCCCCTTCGTTAATCCGGACGGATTCGGAGCGAAATTGGGAGCAGGGATGACTTCGGGAATGATTGGTGCTGCTATTGCGAACCCGGCAGATCTCGTACGTTCCCCCCTCTCCCTTTTCTTCTTCTTTCGCACCGACTTAACTTGAATTTTGAGAGTAGCTTAAAGTTCGATTACAATCTTTGAATGCGACGGGAACTCTGCGGCAACATATCTCACAAGTTTATGCGGGAGAAGGAATCAAAGGGTTTTATCGAGCGATCTTTCCGACAACGGTGAGAGCGGGAATTTTGACCGCTTCGCAATTGGGTTGTTATGATCAATCGAAATATATGTAAGCCCTCCCTTTTCTTCGACTCATCACAACGTCGTGCTGATGAAGTGTAACGGGATGGGATACAGACTGAAGAGGGACTTTTCGCATACTTTCAAGGAGGGAATGCAAACTCATTTAGTTGCTTCCGCTATTGCTGGATTCTGTTGTTCTGCTGCTTCAAATCCGGTAGACGTGATAAAGGTGAGCTCGAGCGCCTCTCTATCAGTCCGCTCACAGGTCTGATAGCAGAAACTTGGGATCGCAGGTTCGAATCATGTCGGACAAGATTGGGAAATACTCGAATGCGTTCCAATGTGCCGCTCTCATCCTGAAAGACGAAGGTACGCAATACCGTCTCTCTCTCTCCCAGTCGCTCCTCCCGCTGTCCTTCCGAACTGATCCGAGCGCTCTTTCTCTCGTTTCTAGGTCCTCGAGCATTCTACAAAGGTTTCACAATGTGTTTCCTCCGACTATGGCCACACAGTATAGTCAGTTTACTGGTCTTCGAGCAACTGAGGAGGAATCTAGGACTAGCACCGATCTGAATCGAAGTGGAGGGAGTAGAAGGCGAAAACGAAGTGAACTTGTTGTATTTAACATCTTATCTTTTCCAATGTTGTCGAAGCACAAGCAAATATGAACATCATTCCTTATCTTCTCGCACGGTCACTCACGCAAGAAGGAGAGAAGCGAGAGAGAAGAATCCGATATGATAATAATGCAAGTCTATACAACCTCTATTCGAAACATAAAGATAGTCTACAATCTCGCCAATATCCGTTTCTCCCTCAGGAACCTCGCTGGTAAGATACATAACGAACCAGCGAGCATGAGTGCTCCCGAGTAATAAGCTACTTTTTGATAAGATCCTGTTCCGTCTAAAACTACTCCAGAGAGACTCGCGCCAGCAAACTGTCCGGGCGATTGACCAGCTATGATGTAACCTGTGATGGTCGCTAGTCCTCGGGTACCGAAGAGCTAGTAGAGGGAGAAGATTGTAAGCTCGCGAAGGGGAAGAAGCGAAGGAAGGGGAGACGTACTTGAGCTGCAGCGTAGGGTAGAAGGGCAAAGAACCATCCGCCGAGAAGCTGATACAGTGCTCCGAAAGCGATGATAGGTCCATAAGTTGTCGCATTCGACCAGAAAGCGAGTTGTAGAATTCCCTGTACAAATTTTGACGGATCAGTTTCCGTTCAAGCGAATCAGAATGAAGTGTACTTACTCCTGCGAAGAACGAGAAGAAGAGGCAGTTCACAGGACCGAGCGCATCTGCCAGGAAACCTGAGAAGACTCGACCGATTCCTAGGGTAAAGTTGGAGACGATGAGAGGGATTGATGGAGCAAGTGAATCAGGGTCGAGTTCGGGACATTGTACAGTCGTATACGCCGTCAGGAAGCTACAATTCCCAATAATGATTAGCCCATCAATTCGAGACTGAGTGAGAATGGAGAGTGAAGAACGAACTAGGGAGGGGTCAAAAACCCAAAAACTCCGACGAATACGCAAGCGAGTAAAGAGTAGAACGCTCCATCGTGCCAAATACCGGGAGGTAGACCAGTCTTCGTAGCGAAACTTTGAGGAACCTTTCGAACGGGTGGTCTTCGCGTCTGCAGAAGAAACCAAGCGCCGAAGTAGACTACTGCACTGATCCCAGCGTAGACCTGTGCATGAAAGAAGCCAAGAATCGGCTATTGTCTTGAGCGATACTAAGCGAAACTTAACGCACGAAGAGAGAATTCCGATAGCCTAGTTTCGGCAGAATCGCTCGCATGATCAACGAGTAAACTCCTCCTCCGAATCCAGTTCCCGATACCGTGATACCCGTCGCCAATCCACGTCGCCTTGAGAACCACTGACTTGGCAAGGTCATGAACTGATCGAACGAAACGGAAATCAGTTTCCGTTTTTTCCGTGAAAGACAGAGATCATTTCGACCTACGAGTGGTAAGCTGATACCGTGGCATAGTCCCAGCAGTGCACCTTGCACCACGAATAAAGCTGGAAGCGATTCGACCGCTAATCCGCTGAAAATGAGAAAACAGACGGAGGCGATGGAACCGATTGCGATCATTCTCTTGAAGCCAAACTTCTCGCCCAGTCGTCCGCTGATGAAGGGGGCAAGGTTCTGAAATAAGTTCTGGAGACCTGCAATGAGGGTTAACGTAGCGAGAGAGGTGTTGGGGTAATGATCTCTTCGCAACGACGAAAGAAGAACACCCCAAACCATTCCGTATCTATCCAAACGATTCAGCAAGTCAGCTCTGAGACACTGCGACGATGAGGAGCTCCTCTGGACTGTATCGTACCTGCAGGAGTAGGAGAAGAAGTCAGTAACGTCCCGCGGTTCAATCGAAAAACGACGAAAAGAAGCAAGATTCGTTTCAATCTTCGCTCTTCTCCACAAGAAGGAAGTAGAGCTCACCCTTGACAGTTACATGAATGCAAGAAGCAGCCCTAAACGAAAGCGAAGGGAGTCAAAAAGTCAATCTCCGGTCTAAAAATCGCTCGAGTTCAGCGAAGGGAGCTCACCAAGACGACCGACCAAGCTCTCCAGCCTCCATCAGGGAATGTCCATTCCGGTGCAGCACCTCCTCCATCCTCGTTGAAGACAAACTCTTCTTTCGGTCGATCAGGATCTGAAGCCTCCACTTTTGAAGGTGTTCCCAATGCGGTTTCCTCCTCTGTATCTATCCGCCGATGCCTCAGTCCTTCATCTTCCTCCTGTAATGGCTGATCCCTCCCTCGTTGAGCGACCAATGATTCAATAGGAGCGATATCATGCGAGGTGATTTTTCTAGCTAGAGCTCCTCCTTGATAGCCTTGAGTGACAGCTGGCGGTCCTGTCATACCTCCCGTTCTATTTTGTACAATCGAGTGAGGGTCGAATCCGAAGCGAGAAAGTGAAGAGGCGAAAACAGGTTCTTCGTTCCGCTTCATCCGCTCTTTCACCCGTCGGTTGATTTGACTCTCGCTGAATTTAGATCATAGGGATGCAAGAGTTTTGCAAAAGAATGGAATGACAAGAAGAATACGATAGAAGTAGAGATCAGAACAAGAACAAGAAGAGAGAGAGACTGGGATACAGAAGGAGGAAGGAAGGAAACAGACGGAAAAAAAGATATCGGTTAAGTAGAATGTAACTCCTCTGCCTCTTCCTTCCTTCCCTCTCTCCAGTTCCTCATAGTCCCTCCTATCCTATCACCTCGCAGCGACAACTTCATGCTTAAGCGCTGGCCTCAACGGGAGCATCAGCTTGAGGGCAGTCGCGAGCGATCTACGAACGAGCAAATCGAGTCAGTAAGAGCTCAGAATGAGTCGATAGAAGGAGGAGGACTCACGTGACCCTCTTGTTGGCACTGTGAACACGATGAGAAGTACACGAGGAGAGTCAGAACGAGCAAAACATTGATCAAAATTCAGTCTCCTTGACTCACCTTGTAGCAAGTCTTGGGACCACGAGGGGCAGGAGCGACTCCTCCACCGGCAGTGCAGTTCCTCGCCAAGTGGTTAACTCCACCACAAGCGTAGCAAGTCACAGCAGGACGAGCACCTCCGAAGAATCCACCTCTTCCTCCGGGACCTGCGAATCCACCTCGGAATCCACCGCGACCTCCGAATCCACCACGACCTTGGTAAGGAGCGCGAGGGGCGGCGGCACCGACGGGAGGAGCAGCGGGACTAACTCCACCGTTGACCGAGGAGGGAACGATCGTGGCTTCTCCTCCTTCGGCATCGGTAGCCGCGGCGTTGGGGCACGAACGAGCGATGTGTCCGAATTGTTGACATCCGTAGCACTTGGGTCCGTTGGTCGAGAAGGCACTGGTTGAAGGACATTGGGTAAGTTTCGAGTAACGCGAAGAATCAGAAGCTGAGAGTGAACTCACCCAACTCGGACGGAGGGGCAGTCAACAGCGAGATGACCCATTCCACCGCAAGAGTAGCACTGCTTGTTGTCGGTGACCTTGGGGTTGGGGCTACGACATTATCAATCAATCAGTTCTCTCCATTCCTCAAGAAACCTGAAACAGAATGATATCGACGTACCAAGCGTTCGACTCGTGACCAGCCTCCTATACAACGATTTCAACAATACCAGCACCAACGACGAACATCAGCCTCTTCTGCTCTACTCTGCAACACACACTCGACTCATTCTCTTTCCGCAACTCGACTCACACCACAGTTGAAGCACAATCGCTCGGTCGAAGTGCACGCGGCAGCGATGTGTCCGGGTTTACCACAGACGAAGCATCCGCGACGGCTCATAGGGAACGCCATTTTCTGTGACAGTGGAAATCGTTGAAAGGAAGTTTGAAGGAAAGTCGGCGAATTGAGAAAGTCGATTGGGAGCGCGAGATATCGTTCGTGGGAGAGATATGGGTGTGAAGTGTAGTCGAGCAGGTCGAGGAATGGAACGGTGGGGTAGGAAGCGAGGTTACGGGAGGAAAGTGGACGAGGAGGCAAGGCGAATTGAGGGAAGAGCGAGGAAAGAACGAGAAAGAGTGATTCGAGTCGGAGGTCATAGCGAGACCGTAGTAGAGTATATAGAGAGTGGAAGAGATCAGTCAGCGACTGTTGAGAAGCGAGAATGCGAGGGACAAGAAAATCGAGGAGAAAGATTTCGAACAACTCACCTTTGGATTTAGAGGTTGGGTTGGGTGAAGTGTTTCTACTACTACTGACTGCTACTGTACTAAGTACCTTACGACCTCTTCCTCCGCTTCAAATAAAGGGAAAGATGAGTTTTGAGAGTTTTGAAAGAAGCAGAGAGAGAGTATTTCTATGTAATTCGAGTTTCGCGCGCCTAGATTCCCTCGATTTCGCTTCGTGGAGCTCCCCTGAGCACCCGGAAGCTCATTGGGTTCCGATCGTCAAGAACCCCTGCAAGTTCTTGGTTGCTTCGGAATCTCCCTTTCAACTCTTCTCATTCCTCTTTACTCTCTTCCCAAACTTTCAACTGTCGCAGAACTGGATCCTCGTACCTCAATCTCCAGCTATCAACCCTCTCAAACCTCTACCAAAGTCAACCACAACAAGATGTCGCTCTCAGAACAGAACGGTCACTCCTCGACTACCAAAGATATGTCACCGAATTACCTCGAGGAAGGACAAGTACAGAGACCAGTCACTACTCAACCTAAAGCTACTGGGTGAGTTCCTTCGATGTTCAAGTAGCTTCTCGGTGTTGATCTCTTCTCCGATAACAGAGATCGAGTCATGAACATGCAAGCTCTTCGCAAGGCTGATATGCAACCCTCGTACGCTCAAGAAGTAGCCGGTAGCGATGTTGACCATGGTTGTTACGGGTCGATGATCAACTGCCTCGTAAGTGAAACGAAGTGTTGCGAAATTTCGCATCTTTCGACGATACGATATTGACTCCGATCTCCTCTCTCTTACTCTCTCCCTCTCTCATACTCCTCGTCCCTCCTGCTCTCCTACACCCATCTCCTTGTCTCACAGGGAGCCGTCGCAGGAACTCTCGGATCCATTCCCTGTTGCTTCTGCTGCCCCAATCCTTACAAGCAAGTTCAACAAGGATCTGTTGGTCTCGTCTCGTCGTTTGGACAATTCTCCCGTTCCGTCGATCCCGGATTGTAAGTTCTCGCTTCCTCGTTCTCATTCTTCTCCGTTTTTTCTTGCCCTCTGCGGCGATCCTTTCTCTACCTCACTGCTACACCTAGAGAACGGTACTGATATCAACTGCGAGTCTCGCAGGGTCAAGGTCAACCCATTCTCTGAGAACCTTCGTCAAATCTCGGTCAAGATTCAAGGTGAGTCTCATTTTCGTTCGTCTGCTCTGAAACGTCGCTCATGCTCTCCCTGCTACAGTCGTCGATATTCCTCGTCAGACCGTCTTGTCTCGTGATGGATTGAACTGTCAGATCGAAAGTGTTATCATTTACGTGAGTCTCGTGATCATTTGCTTTCGCAGCAAAATCATTTCGCAACGAAATCTATACTTACCTCTGGCGATCTCTTCCCTCCTACAGCACATCGTCAACCCTTACCGCGCTGCTTTCGCCATTCAAGATGTTCGCTCTGCTCTCGTCGAACGTGCACAAACCACTCTTCGTGACGTCTGCGGTAACCGAAACCTTCAATCGCTCTTGACGGAACGTGAGGCAGTCGCATCGGAAATTGAGCAAATCGTTGAACAAAGCGCGGAGAAATGGGGAGTAGCTGTAAGTATTCGAGTCTCTGTGTCTCTCACCGAGTGCAAGTACTGATCTACTTACGTCTTGCGTACAGTGCGAGAGCATCTTGATCAAAGATATCGTCGTTCCCGCCGATGTTCAAAGCGCTCTTTCAGCTGGAGCTCAAGCTCGTCGAACTGGTGAAGCCAAAGTTATCACCGCTCGTGCTGAAGTTGACAGATAAGCTCCCTTCCACTCACTCTCCCCCGTCAATCTCAGACTGACACCCATTTTCGTTCGTCTCCACTGCTCGACTTTTCCGTGAAGCCGCCGATCTCCTCTCTTCTCCCGCCGCTATTCAAATCCGTCAACTCGAGACCCTTCAGTCGATGGCGAAGCAACCGAATACCAAGATCTTGTTCGTACCGATGTCGTTGGGTGCTGGAGGAGAAGGTTTGGTTCAAAACGCTATGAACCAACAAGCTCTTCAAGAAGTGTTTGACCCTTCGACCTCACGATCTCGTGGAACTAGTCGCGAGATCTAGTTCTGCTGTCCCCCTCTCACGCTTGACCTGATTTCGAAGCTTTTCACGTAGATACTCTTTTTGTGTCGTTATCGTTTTGTTCACGATTCTTTCTTTACCCTACTTCTAATCACCTGTATCTAGTTACTCGACGCACTTTACCTTAATTACTACTTCCGTATTCGCTCAACTCGTAATGTTTCATCGCTTTTTCATGGACTTTTTTTCAGCTGATGTCGATGTTTCGATTCGTTTCCACGACTCTCGCTTTCTCTCTCTCTCTCCTCTGTTCTCTTCTGTTCACTCCTCGTGCAGACCTCTACACAATGGCGCAACCCCCACTCTTTGACCAGATCCTGAATAAAATTCACCGACTCAAGGGACAAGCTGACCAACATGGAGTTGATGCAGACGCTTCTGCAAGATGGGAGCGGGAAATGAGGGATCTGTTCTCATCCACTTGGCCGCCCGAGATATGCAACGCTCCTAATTGCCCTCCCGCCCTAACGTATCTACAGTACAAGTTGTATCGTATCGCAGTGAGTGGTCTTTAACCGCAGAAGTTCGAGTGACATAACTGAATCCTGATCCTTCACAGGCTTTCATGAATACTCGTTCTATTCACAAGAAACTGCCCGCACCCGACACAATCTTCGATGCCGTCCAGCAAGCCGTCAATGTTCCGGAGGAAGTCAAGGCGCAACGACGAGAATGGCGAAATCGACTCGGCGACGCAGCACAGAACATCGTGCAAGAGAACAAGTACAGCAACGCAATCGTCGATACGCTCCATAGCTGGCTCTTCGAATTCTACGTTGCCATCGGAAATGATTACGATCACAACATCGTTATGCTTGCAAAAGTGATTGAAAGCGAAGATGACGTCGAGTATCTCTTGACGATGATGAACAACCTCAAGTACCTTTTGCGTCAATCGAAACTTCAGGTCAGCCTTACTGTATCAGTATCTCACTTCGGATGTTCAATCCGTGCTGACCGTTGAAGGACTGCATCTCGCGTAGAAAACTATCGCTACAGAATGTCACAGCTACGAGACTCAAGGGTATGAAGTGCGACAGCTACCGCCGTTCCTCCGACCCTGGGAACCCAACACGATGCTCCGCAAGTTGAAAGATCACAAAGCTCAATCCACTACGAATCATCATCATTCCCTACCGGATGTAACGACCGAACACAATCTTCGTCGTCAAGCTCACCTCTCGCCTCGTCGAGCCTGGATTTACCAAGAGGACAGCAAAGACCAAATCGGAGGATCAAGTTTCTCTCGTCTCTGACGGTTTCAGCGCTAGGTCTTACCCTCTTTGTCCATACCCCCAAGTTCTCCTACCGTCCTATCTGTTTTGCTTCCCAACCTCTGACCTCGTATCCTTTTGTGTCTAGATGATCTCTCAAATGCTTTTCCTCGTCTCGTAGTCTCTTTTCTCCCTGTGTCTCTCGCTGCTGCAAGTTACCAGTCCTTCACCATACTGGTCCTATCGCTAGGAGGACTCGCCCGACTCGGGACCCGAATTTGACTCGACAGGCGACGCTTGCGAGATCTTACGAAATTCCCCGCGAGCGAAATTGGGTTAGTCGCAATCCGTTCTCTTCGCTCACACTCGAGAGGAACCGCTTCTTGAGAAATGAGCAAGGACCCAGAGAGGAGCGGGAGTCAACTATGTTTTGAAACAGAGCTAATCCCGAGGAAACAATCTGGTACTGAAAAATTGTTTTCATTCTTCTCCCACAAATCGTCTACTTTTGTAGCTAGAAACGAAGAGTCAAAAGAAAAAGCATATAGTTTGTACAAGTCAAGATAGAGAGGGCAAGAAGCTAAGACGAGATCAACAAAGGGAGAGTCGGGGACAAGGGAAAAGGAAGAACTAGATTTGTTGAAGACCGATAGCGGAACCTCGGGTCTTGGAGAGTGCGACGAGGGATGCGATCGTATCTGTAGATTCGACGCAGCGAGAAAGCGAGTCAGTACGAGTCAGAGAGAGTCAAAAGAGCTTGCGAAAGAAACGCACAAGCTTCGAGAGCATCCTTGATTCCGAACAAGAGAGCTTGAGACAAGACAGCCTTCGTAATTTGAGCTTGCATACCCTGTGATAGCCAACAAGCCCTCATCAGCGTCCGACACAATGGAAATCACGATGAAGATAGAGATGAAACTCACTCTGTACCACCCAGTAGGACCCGATTCTCTGTAAACCTGAGTCAAACAATCGATCGCTCCCGAGTACCTCTCCTTCTTCTTGACTCTCTTGCCTTCAACAATCTTCGTGGTCGAATCGGTTTGAGTATCGGTATCGTCGTATTTCGCTTGTAAACGAGTTTTCGCCATGATGTAAGGGTAAGTGACCTGTACCATTGTCGCTCCTCTATCAGCTATCGTGAGAGCAGAGCTAGAGCTAGAGAGATACGTACGACAGTAGCCATAGTTTTAGATAAAGCGCCAATAATGAATGCTTTACCAGGGGTCATTTTCTCTCCTTCCTTCAACAACAAAGTCTTGAACCTCTCAAACATTCCATACGTAATCGCCGGGTTGATGCACAGTACCAAAGAAGGTTTGAGTCCCCTCCATAAACCCGTCACTCCGTCGTCGGCGAGAATCGCTTGGAATGTTTGACGGAACGAGAGATTCTTCGTCGCGAGTTGTTGACGAGTTGCAATGACCGAAACTGGAATCGTGAAGAGTTGGGCGAGCGCTGCTGCGAGTGCTCCGAGAACTAATTCGATACTGTAGGGAAAGGAAGGAAAGGAACGAAGTGAGTTAGTCCTGATCTACTTTGAACTCACAGATATGAGGATAGGAAGAGATATGAGTGCGACTCACGGAGTATTGAGAGCGGTAAGAGGGAATCGCTTGATGAAAGTGCTTCGAACGAGCGAATAAAAGTAAAAGTACGAGCTGCGAGCCCGACATTTCTTCAAATCAGTTCCCTTTCTCGAGTGAACGAGACGAATAAAAGGTCGACTCACAATCCAGTTGAGAAAGTGTTCAACATGTTTGCACCATAACCCCTATAAAACGCTAACGGACCACCTTCCTTCAAGATCCTCAACAACATTTCCCTCGCTCTCGTATTCTTTCGAGGCAAGCGGGAGGGCGCTCCGAGTCTTTGGAGTTGGGGAGGTACAGAAGCTTGTTGTTTCGCATCTGATACTTCGGTTTGAATTCGGGTTTTAATCCTGAAAAGAAAGAGAGTGGGGAAATGAAGTGAGCTCCAAGGCACAGAGAGGGAGATGGGATAGAGGGAGTGCTCACGTATCTAAAGGATAGCTATAGGTAGGAAATGCAAGAGTTAGTGAGTAGACCGGAGAATAAGGCAGGATTGAAAAGATGGAGCGAGAGATGGAAGGGATTGAGGAGAGAGGAGATGATGACGCACACTACTGATCCACTGACTACACCACCCACTGCACCTACTACTGCACTTCCGAAAGGTGAGAGCATAGGTAATGCCATTCTATTGACGTTATCGAGTTGCCGGGAATTAATTGAAAGAGAGTGAAAAGAGGTGGGGTCGAAAGCTGAAGACTACTATGTAGGTAGCGTTGAGCGTAGAGTAGACTAGTGTAGAGAAGCTGAGAGGTGAGAATCAGCCGAATGCGCAAGATGTGGGAAGAGCGAACCGAGGGAAATCTCTCTCGGTTACTAAACGCCGGTCGAGGTTTAGCCTAACAAAACTCGTCGACACTGGTTGCTCTCGCTCGTCTGCCTATCACGGTCGTCGAACTCTCGCTCTCACTCTTTCAGAAGCGAAAGAATCGTCTGAAACGAGTTTCGACTTTTGATTTTGAAAAACTACCATGAAAATTACTTCTATACAGCTTCAACTTCTCCCAAATAGATCACACCCTCTGTAGAACGAGAACCAGCAGCATTGTCAGTCGTGGACAGCGAAAGAGAAACGAGGACAGGGGAGGAATAGACGAGAACTTACCAACTCCTCCAGATGCTAGAATCGGTTCTTTCGGTGACCAATCAGTACTAATGACAGTTCCCGTATGTCCCGGGAGCTGTAGTCTCGTGAATGCGATCGATCAGTCATCGATTAGAAGAGATAGAAGCAAGACAAACGAGATTTACCTTGTAACGAATTTCACCAGTTGTCGCATCCCAAACCGTCAACGCCCTATCCGCTCCTCCAACCGCAATCATACTACCCCCACCCTGTATACTACTAGTCTCGTGTCTACTCCAACTCGCTTTCCTCAGTAATCCCTCGAATCCACTAGGCGCACCATAGAAACTTCTCAGCAACCTAGGATGTAACGTAGGGTTTGTCGTATTGACTGTAGGAGCGAAAGGTTGAATGTTCCAGAGGTTGAGGACAGAGTCGGCTCCTACTGAGAGGAGTTGCTGGGAGTTGGGGGAGAGCGAGAGGGAAGTGACGGTGTCTGCGTGGGAACGGAGGGAGTAGGTGACGGAGTGAGAGGTGAGAGAGAAGACGTGGACATCGTTGTCGAGTCCTCCGATGTAGAGGGATTGACCATCTTCAGACCATTTGACCTGTGAGAGGAGGAGTATCGTAAGTCGGCGCAGGATTCGTTTCCCACGTCGAGACATTCACTCACAGCAGTGATAGGGTAGCCTAATTCGACTACTTCGATCTCCTCCTTCGCATCCTCTGACCAAACCCTAACAGTTCCATCATCACTAGCGCTTGCGATCAATCCTTTCCCCATCCCACCTCTTTGCACATCAACCGCATTAATCACTCCATGGTGTCCCCTGAACCTTCTCTCAACTTCTCCACTCTTGAGATCGAATAGGAACAAAGTGTGATCTGATGAACCCGCGATCAAGTGGGTTTTCGAAACGAATGCGATACAAGTTGCGGCACCTTTAGACATTCTCAACAAACCGAAGCTGTGCATCTCCATTCTTCTATTAGCTCTATCTAGATGGAGCTCAATAGAGGAGCAGAGTGAACGCACTTTTGACATTCACCGTAAACTCTCCATAACAAGATTGTTTTATCCGCACTTGCACTAGCGAGAGTTTCTCCATCCGGTGAAAACTTGAGATCCAATACTTCTGCCGCATGTCCCTAATCGAACTCTCACTCTTGATCAGCGTGAGTAAGAGGAGAGAGAGAGAGAGAGAGATGGTTGAAACATACTCTCAAACACATGATAGGAGCTTGTAAGCCACTCGTTCGTTTCACTGTTTGAATGAGAGCTCCTTTGTTCCCTGTAGCATCTGCTGCTGCTACTACTAATTGTTGAAGGGTCGGATCTTGTTCATCTGTTCGCTGCCTCTTGATGAGAGCTTCCGATTCACTTGTCGGTCGTTTGGACACTGAACACGGGTACTAGTTAGCTCCATACAGTTCATTGAGGTCGCTAGAACTTACTGGTGAAGTAGCGTGAGTGGACAAGTTGAGAGAGACGAATCGAACAAGGTTGGTTTCCTACCTGTCACTCCATTCTCTAGCTGAGCTTCTCGCAGCTGTGTATTGCTCCGTATGGATCTCGCTCGGGTGTCTCAACCGCTCCCTCGATACATCGACGCGTTCCCACCTTGTTTCGACTAAAGTTCCCTTTCTTCTCACTTTCGCACTCAAGGATCGCGCTAGCTAGCTAATAGCACCTCAAGACGACTCTGGATTGCGTCCCTATCTCGCTAGTCTGCTCTTGCTCTTCTGCCGACCTCGTCTGTCGTCTTGAAAGAGGTGTTCCTCGTTTCTCGCTTCGGTCTCCACCTTCCGCTCACTCCTTTCCCCTTCATCGAGCACGCTATCCGAAATCTAGTACTGAAACAGGAGGAGGAACCGCCGAAGCTGACAAGGGATGCAAGGTCCTAGGTTACCCTTGTCGAACGAAACTCGTTCCTTCCTTCCTCTTTCCTTGTTTCTTCTCGTTCTCTTCTGTTCTCCTCCTCATATCTCGTACGTTCACTTCTCGAATACAGATGAGTTGGATGGCATTGAGCTGACTGAAGTTCTGATAAACGTGCAGGTCTCTTCTCCTTTCCTAAACCCGAACCAAGGCCAGGCGCCTCCTCCCTCTTCTCCTCCCTCCCTCTTCCCACTCACTTCAGTTCATCCCACCCTCGTCATTCCTTCACCCATGCATTTCCTCTCCTCCCTCCTTTGCGCGACCGGTTTCGCAACCCTTCTCCTCTTCTCGCCCATTTCCGCTTCTTCCTCCTCGTCTCCTTCCCGCCTCTTCACTCGCTCAACTAGCAAGATTTGTGCCCCCCAGACTTCAGAGTATTTGTACAACGTCCATGCGGATGGAGTGACCAAATTTGGGTTCATGGGTCATTATAGTTACATCAGATTGGTGAGTTCATCAGATAGACGCTTCATCTACCCATTTCGAAAGGGTGGGTTGATGAGGTGGACCTTTCGCTGAGTCACAGGCTACAAATCTTCATGCGCCTGCGTTCAAGGATTCAGATCAATTAGTTTGGAACCTCGCTCAAACGGAGAAGGATTCAAACTTGTACCAGATACAGTGCGTAATCGCGGATCTTCCACTTCCGTCATCGCTGCTGACGTGTTCGAACCTCGCTTTCGCACAGAACTGCGAATGGTTCGAAATGCGCAACGATTCGAGGCAAAGATCGTAAAGTTGGACTCAACACTTGTTCCGCTTCTTCAGCTACTACTGTTCGTCTCTCTCCCTCTCCTGCTCTCATTCGACGCTCACTCTCGATGGACCGCAGTACGAGATTACCTGTTCATCGTGCGGCGAAACCTCGTGTGGAGACCCTATCGCAAACAAATGTATGATTCGAACGACCGATTCTTCGGATGCGAAAGGACAGTGTTTGAGTCGAGTCGGCAAATTGATCATGACGAAGGAGTGTGACGAGAAGGATAAGAGGCAGAAATGGGGATTCAATTTGGCTTGAGCTCGAGGAAAACGGATCACGAGTACGGTTCTCGCGAGGAGCTCTGTTTCGCCTATCCCCGAGTAGCGTATCGCTATTAGATTATCTCTCGTACTGAGAAGTGAAGTTGTTTGCAAAGTTGAATGAATCAATAACAGAATAAGCCGCGAATAAGAGAAAAGGTGCAGATCTAAACACGAGCAAAGTCTCCAGCTTTCTCCCTCAATCCCCGCCTCGCCTTTGCAACAAACCGAGGAGAGATGTGCTTTCCGATGGAGAAACGGATGGAGTCGTCTTTCGCGTGAATCTCGTGTACAAGCGTCGAAGGCGAGAACTGGTCAAGCACTATGCCCCGATTGTCCATGATCTGCGGCCAGGCCATCCGTACAGCCGTCAGCTTGTTTCGTCTGAGGGCAAGGACCCAGAAAGGAAGTACCGGTTCGTGATGAAGCTCGATGTTATCCATCATCATTTCCAGGCGAGCTTCGACTCTTGCCCAGATCCAGTCCACTTTGAGGTTCTTGTATCTGCCCTTCTCGATAAAGCATATGAGCATTTGCTTCTTCCAATCATACATCTCCTCCGAATCGTTTCCCGCCTTGATGGCCGTCTTGACTATCGGATTGACTAGTTCGAGAAGTCTCCTTTCCTCCTTTACGGCCTCGGCGTTTGGTACCGGCATTTGCTGAGAGACGGAGGTCGAGCTTCAGTTAGAGGTGGACGCAGGTGAAAACGTTGAGAAAGACATTTCGGGGCGTACCCAAGCGAACGTCGGGTTTAGATACGGGAAAGCTGAGCCGATACCGGAGATGCAAGGGTGATCGGGCTGGGGTGGGAAGTGATCGATTAAGGAAGAGCCACAGAAGCGGTTCGTGAATGGGCGAAAGCGACGAAGCGAGAGCAGATGAACTCCGACCTTGACGACGACCACAAGAAGGGGGTTCGACATCCAGCAGCCGCGACCGAGACGAGAGATGCTCGATATAGATTGAAACGCAAGCCGAGTGAATCTGATCAGGAGGCTGCAATGCGAGCGAGATTTGTCGGGAAACGCTGATAATGGAGAACAAATCAATCCTACTGCGTCGTGACTCCTGCGAATGACGGCCTGAAGAGCTCGATGGAAGAGCGACACATAAGCACTGAAGCAGCGATCGGAAGCAGAGCAGACGAAGCTCTCTCGAAGGATGTCAAAGAACTCACCGACAGTCGCTTCGCTTCGATACTTCCTCCAGTTCCGGTGCCGCTCGTTTCTCGGACAATATATGCCTATATGAGAAGTTAAGAGCGGAAAAGGTATAGTTGAAGCTGACATTCCAAGGGATTTCGTTTTCAAGCGAGGTAATTCATGATTCGAATACAATCAAACGTCATTTTTCTCGTCTGCACCTTCTATGTCTGTAGAGACGTGAATCTTGTCAGTTGTTGAAGATGGGATAAGAGGGAGACCGCGTGGCTTACAGAAATCTTTCCAAAGTTCCCAGTGTTTCGAAGTCGTCAGCTCAACTCCCTTACTTCGACGGATGTCTTCCACCTTTGTCTTGTGCTCCTCGTCCCAACCCCAGTATGCCCGAGGGTAGTTAAGTTCCGCAAGATACGTATCACAAGGTAGAGCAGCGGCCAGTTCGAAGACGCCCTCCGTTCCGAGGTCGTTTTCGATCGAGAACCAGCGGAGCTTGTGAGGTAGGTGAGAGTGAATGATCTGCTTGAGTAAGTCGATAGGAATATCTGGACCCATTGTGCGAATAGCGAATCTGGTGAGCTGCTTGAAATGCTGAATGGCCTCGACGAGCAGTTCAAGCCCGCTGTAACTTCGATTGTAGTAAATGCGAAGACTTGTGAGGTTCGGAAAGCTGATATCTGAGTACGACTTCAGCAGCGGAAGCGCAACTGCTCGTAGACTGGTCGTCGAGGCCGCTAAGATCTTCGGAATAACCTCAGGTTTAAATTGGGTGTGGTAGCTGTCGAAGCTGGTCAGCGGGATCTTCAGCGGCGCGGTGAGCTCGAGGCGTTCTAAGAAGTTGGAAGCCAAATCGAGCCGGATCGACAGCTTGCCTCCGTAGTTTCCGAAATTGATTGGTAACGGCATCGATTCTGTCGGATCCCACCACCACTTGTTAAGGATCAAGATCTCGAGATTGGGGCAAATGGAGACGATTGTCGAGAGGAATTCGCGATAGACGACGAGTTGAGGGAAAGACATGTTCGAGCTGATCTGGAGTTGTTTGACAAGAGGCGGAAGAATCGGGTTGGAACGGAGGACCTCGATAGGGTTTTGCCAATGGTAAGACCAATGAACGTCTCGAAGCCTCAGGGGAAGTAAGGCCCAGACACCGTATCGGCGTGCTTCGATGGAATGGTAAAGGTTTTGGCGAGCGAAGGGGAGGAGAGTTTTACATGTGAGGGCGATTTGGGTGAGATCATGTGGACAGAGGGAATGCGAGCCTAAGATATGGTAGAGGAGCTCTGTAGGGAGTCGAGGGATCATGCTGGACGAGTGGGAGGGAAAGAGAACTGAGGAAGCGAGACAGTGAGTCATCAATCAGCGTTTTCGGCGAGGTTGTGCTGAATGGCTCACATTGAGCCCTTGAGACTATGTTTTGACTTCCGAGCTGACTAGAGCGTTCCTAGAGGCGAGGTATTCCAGTTGAGACGATGAAGAGATGAAGTCAAAAGGAGAGATCTTGAGGAGTTATTGACTAAAGCTGACACTTGGTAGTGGTCGAATAGGTGGTTCTTGTACTTCTGAGCTAGCTAGTAATCAATTCGAGTCAAGTCGAGTGGAGAGGAGGAAGTCAACTTCGAAGCGAGCAGTTTTGATTCAGACACTTCACCTGGAAATTCCAGAAAGACCTCAAGAGCAGCACAGTGCACTTCTAGAGCTACTCTACTCCCCTCCAAGTCAAGCGAAACATCCTAAACCCCTTCCCCCGTAGATACCACTTCTCATCCTCGAATCCTCTCTCGATCTCTCTCTCATTACGAACGTAAGACAAGACGAAGGGAGCTCTTGGACAGATCATACAGACTACTCGTATCATTCCAGTGAGCCTCATCTCATAAAACGACATCTACCCTTTCGTTGATCGAGGATTCCCTACGTTTCTGCAGCTTCGACTCCCGCTTTCCTTCTCTCTCGTTCCCATCCTATCCACCGGCACCACTACATCATGTCTCTGTCACTGCCCTTCGCCGTTCTTCAAATGATCCTCGACACGGCAGACGACTAAAGAACTCTCGCTTCTTGTTGTTTCGCCTCGAAAAACGATCCTCGACATCGCCCACCCACTCCTTCATCGCTCCTTCGACGTCGACATTCGAGCTCACAAGTCCTGAGAGCCGTCGAATCTGGTTGTACGACGAGGATCGACTGTTGTACGCTACGAGGCTTTCCGCCGATTCCTTCCTTGCCTCCGATCGCTCGATCAACACTCTCATCTCAAACCCTATGTGCACTACTTGACTATCTCGCAGCTGTGCTCAGCCGAGTCTGTTCCTCGATACACTCTGTCAAACTTCGCTGTTCCTACGAATTTGGCGACTACACTCTCGACAAGTTCTCGTAGATTCGAACTCTCGAGCATCACGCAACGACTTTTCCCAGACAAGTCTCAGCCGAGGCGTCAGCTGCTCGTCAAACCTCTTCACCGCCTACACGACTCACTCTATCACTCGTCAACCCTTGAACTTGCCAGCATTTCCGGTTCTCCCTGCCCAATTCCCGACGTGATCCTTTCCACTTCTCGAATCGTCGCCTACTATCCCTGCTAGATTACCACGCTATCGATCAACGCCAAAGTCAGCATCGACACCCTCGTCAAGCTCGGTTAAAGTCTCCCTCTCTCGACCGGAATCAAAACGCTCAAGATTCGATCGTTCGAAGGGGATCTGACGGAGTTGTGGGAGGAATGTCAGAAGAGGGAGATCAGGTTACGCTCAATTTGATCCGGATGCCGGCTGAAGTAGGTCAATCTCCCTACCTTGAATCAACATAGCTAACATACTCCTCGATTCTCAGTTCGGAGAACAGCCAGGAAGCCTCGAAGTCTTGTCGACCGGCAGGTGAGCGGGAAGTTACGCGGAGGCGAGAAGCCTGTATTTGGGCGCAAAGGAAGCGGAGACGCAGTTTTGAGGAGATCGTGCAATCACTCTGTAGCCTACTGTACATCGCGCACTCATATCTCTCCGAGGTAGAAGCAGCGACGACGAGCAGGAGATGGTGCATGGGACGACTCGCTCGTGAGGTTCGATCACATCTCTCCTCCGAAATCGAACGAAATCTGCGAGTTGTGGGAGAGAGTCTCTCTATAGCAGCAGTGTAGGGGTAACCTGACGAAGAGAGGGAGGAGGTAGTGGAGGGGCAATGCACGATGCGACGAGTATCGAGTTAGAGCGAAGGAGGGAAGAGAGTAGAGAGAGAAGGGTACGAAGAAGTAATAGTAACCAGAAGAAGATACACAAAACGAAGAGTAGAGACGACTGTATATAGCAAGAGAAAGACAGAGGAGGTATTAGGCGTTGATCTTGCCATTTTGTTTTGACATGAGTTGCGCTCGTTCGATTTGTGCCTATTCAGAAGACGAGTGAGAGGTGAGCTTGAGGAAACGAAAGAGAGGATAAGAGTGAGGGCTCACCATAGAGTTCTTGGCGAGGATAGCCTTGCACTGAGTGATAGTGATGTCGGACTGTGGAAGGGGAAAGGTAGAGTCAGTGTCGTGATTCGAGTTGGTCTAAATGTTATCCGAAGATTTCGCAAGTTTCGTTTGCGAAAAAGGATTCTATAGCTTACCTTTGACAAATCGACGATCTTTCGATCCTTGACTATGTGAAAAGAAAGTAAGGGAGAGTCAGTACAAGCTTCGTAGGAGGGGATGGGGGGTCGGGGGCTGATAAAAGGAAGTAATCGAGAGGAAACGACGACGACGACTACGCTACAACAACCTCCAAATCTCTCGACTCGGTGTGTTATAGCATCGTCCTTCGCTTCTTCGACCACTTCCTCCCATCTACCCCTCTCAACCATAAAGTGAAGGTCCGAACGTACTCCCACAGTTGTTCCGCGACTTGACTGATCAATCGGAAATCGTGAGAAACGATCACGACTCCTCCAGAGAACGCCTTGATCGCCTTTGCGAGAGCATCTCTCGGACCGCTCTACACGCAGGGAAGTCCGATCAAATGATAAAGGAATGATCAACATGGCAAGCAAAAATAGAAAACCCAGAAATGTTACGAATAAAGATACTACTTTCCATCAGTAAACCCGCAGCGACATCTAAATCTGGAAGACGTATCCCCTGGCCCTGTCGCCCTTCGCTTCGTATCCAGCTTTCTCCGCTCTCGCTGCCCTTCCCTCGTTGTTCGTTTGATTCGCACGTCGCATTCTCCAACTCATTCCAAGAGCCAAGAAGATTCCGCACGCAGTGTAGAGGATGGCGATTCCGTGAGGAAGTCGATAGAAATTGCCAGAAAGGTCGGGTCGGTCTGTATCCGAAATTTGAGGTTAGTAATTCTCTCGCCAACGTGGGCATGATAGGAACTTACAAATGAGAACACCAGCAATGGCTCCGATATCTCCAATCTGCACGCAAAACAAAGAGTATGAGCAGAGGATCTCTGAGTGAGAAGCCTTTTCGAGACTTACAAAGATTTGCATTCCAGTACTCGTCGCTCGCTTCGTCTGAGGCGATACGTTCTCACTCGGCCAAGAGAGAAGGAGACCTGGATGAGTGATCGACAGTCAGCTGTCTGGCCCAAGCCCAGAAACGTCGAATGTGGTCCGACGGGGAAGAAGTCGTTTGAGCTTACAATTCGCCGAGTAGATTCCGATGACAGCGACGAAGACACCGGCATAACGAGCTCCGGGCGTATGAGTGGTCAGAACGATGATGTAGCCGACGATCGCGATAAAGCCTGCAATCGCGATTGCTGGACCTCGGGCGTTGATTTTGTGCGAGAAGAAACAGAAGAAAAGGATGGAAAGGAATGCAGTAGCGTAGACGCTGTCGAGATGGAAACGACGAGATCAGTCACGAGGTCAGATGAAGATTCGAGAAATGGGACTTACGGAACTGTCATTAGTTGAGCTTTCCAAGCAGCGTAACCCAAACCGGAGATGATGAGGGGAAGGAAGAGCGAGAGGGAGTCTGTTTCTCAAAGAATCAGCGTCGGTCGTTCTGAAAGCGGGAGAATGATTGCTTACAGAGAGTCATCGCGAAGCAATGGAACAGCCAGCCATAAGATTGTGCGAGGGGATCCTTGAGAGCTTGCCAAACGCCGTTCCACGTGAAGGGCTCGTCATCTCCCGAATCTCCATCAGCTTGAAGACGAGTGATAAGGATAGCACGTTCTCGTCCGTTGAGGAACTGAAGGGAAGAGCAAAGTGGTGATTAGCCTCGAATCGGCGAGAAAACGCAGAGAACCGACTCACTTTCGCTTGTCGAGGGTAACCTGGAACCCACCAGTACGCACTGAGACCAACCAGAACCGTGAAGATACCTTCGAGGACTGGATATGGCGATACGATGCGTTAATTCGACCGAGAACGGTTGAAAGCGGGAATTTCGCATCGAGCTTACTGAACATCCACTGCCACCCATGGAGACCGGCTGCATTGATATGTCCTGGAGTTGCGAGGCCCCACGCTTCAGAACGGGTTCAGGAAAGCGTCAGTGGCTATTGTAGACAGGGACGAAGTGAGTTTCAGAACAGTCTCACCTAGAATGCCTCCGAAAGCTCCTGCCAAAGCTGCACCTCCGAAAAAGATCGATACGCGTAACGTACGCTCCTTACGCTTGTAGAACATTGAGAAGACAAAGCTGTATCGAAGAGAGACAGGTCAGTTCTTGGACTGTAGCCGAAATAATGAAAACCGAAAGACGAGGGAACGACCGATCAACTTACACGATACCAGGGAACAGTCCAGCCTCTACAGAGCGAATCGAACAAGGTCAGCTCAGATGAAGACGAAGATCTGAGTTTGGGTTACTTACCACTGACTCCCATGAAGAACCTCGCGATGTAGAACCCTGTCTCGTTATGAACCAATCCTTGTAACGTCGCCGTCACTCCCCATGCCACACAAAGCGTCGGTAACACGATCTTTGGGTTCAATTTCTTGAGCCTGTAAGCGAGACAGAGTCAGCTCAAAGGTTTCGTTGAGGATCAAAATCGATGAAAGCGACCGGAGAAAAAACGTACACGATATTAGCGGGAATCTCGAAGAGCACATATCCGAGGAAGTACAGAGCGAGTGAAGTGTTGTACGCCTCAGGTTTCGATCCCAATCCTATATCTTTCAACATTCCAGCAGCTCGAGCGTTTCCGACTATACTTGAACAGCGTCAGCGACTCGATCGTCAACCTCGACGAGGAAAGAGGGAGACGCACCATTTGAACGATCGAGGAAAGAGAGAAGGTAGAGGAAAGTGAGTCCGGGAATCAAAGCCCAATCTAATTTCCTCACTAACGCTTTCTCTTCGGCATCCGTGTACGAGACTTGCAGCGAGTCGGGATCCGAGAGTGCAGAGTTTGCTCCACTGTTGGCGAGGTGATCTTGTTTCTCTAGGAGTGAGGGAGAGGGTGAAGTCATCGTCGTTGCGAAGAACTTCTCGATGTCGATCGAACTGGGTAGGCGGAGGTTCGAAGAAGGAAGCAAAGGATGAGTAGAGAAGAAGCAGGTAGAAGCAAGAGAAGGAAGAAGAGGAAGCAGCGGAGAAGAAAGAGGGAAACTCCCGCATAAAGTCGCTCTTTTACCTAAGAATCACGCTATCGAAGAAGCCGCTTCTTAGCAATCCGAGCCCTGGCATCTTCCATGCGAGCCCGCATAGACGATCGAAGGGGGTCGCGCAAGTCGGACCGTAGAAAAGGTGAAAAGTAAAGTAGGAATTGCGCGATAGTCCGCAGCAGGTTGCGACTGAATTTCGCAATCGGATAATCTTCTTCGCTCAAAATCTGCTCAGGAGCGACGGAGATTAGTACGAATCTGTCAAACAAGAGAGATGGAGCCACTCACGGATCGAGAACTAGATGATCATTCTAACGGTCTTATCGAAACCTGCGCTCAAAATCGCCCAACCTCCTTCTTCTCCATCAATCTCGACGACTTCGACATCCCTCACGACCGAACTCCCCCTATCTCTCTCCCTCCTCGCTTTCGCCCTCTCGCTCTTGACTTCGTCACCCAATCCCCCGACCTCCTCCTCTTCTTCCCCTTCATCATCCCCCAAAGGTGCTGCAATTCCATGACACCCCTTCTTGAGTCTCTCTTGACCATTCCCACTCAAATCACATAATCTCACAATCCCGTCCTCACTGTTGACTACGACTGCTTCGCCCGAACGAGGGACGAATGAATGCCTCGGATTGAAATAATCGCTCTGAGACGCTCCCGTGTGAATCGTGCGCAGGCGAACGGAGGAATGGAAAGGGTAAAGGAAGATTCTGGCGGATGAGGTCGAGGTTTGGAGCGAGAGGAGTGGGAGCGTTGGGTGGAGCGAGAGGGAAAGGATCGAGAAAGAGGTGAAGGAATCTTTGTTTGGGTTTAGATTGTACTCTGTCATTTCGAAGGAGCTTGTTGGCGTTGGAGAGTTGGAGGAGGGAGATGGTAGGGAGAGGTAGTGCAGGAGGTGGTCATCTCGTGCGGTCCAGACGAGATGGGAGGATGAAGGGAGGAAGATGGCGGCTTCAGGGTTCGTACGAGGGTGGAGAGTGTGTGAGAGAGTGAGAGAAATTGTGGGTGAGTCGGAGGAGTCGGAGGGACCTGAAAGTGACACCGAGTAGACGTGAAGAAGCTTGTCGTAACCTATCGTAGCGATATGTCGACCGTCTGGAGACCAAGCGACTTTGACGATGTACTGTGATCGGAGAAAGCTCAATACGACAGCATCAAGGAAGCGTACAGAGAGGTTCGGCTCACCTTGCTGTGATCTTTGATCTGAATTACTCTTTCCCTCGAGACCAAATCTAGGATCTCTAACCCACCTGTCATTGTACCACAAGCAATGAACCTCTCATGTTCCGTGTTCGGATGCTGTACGAAAGAGAGAATGGGGGAAGGGAACGAATGGGATTCGAGTAGTTCGAGAGGGTTGCGAGATGAAGTTGAACGTGTCGGGTGTGACCAGATCTTGAGAGTCTTGTCGACGGTCGTTGTAAAGATACATGGGATCGTCGAGCTGGGGACGAGGGCGTGAGGTTCAGCTTGAAACTACCTCGAGGAGACGAGAAAGCGAGAATTATGAACTTGCGATTTGAATTCGAGACTAGCTGAATTCCACTCCATCTTCGGAAGTTGACCCTTCTTGACGTTGAGGATATTCGTCGCTTCTTTAATGACAGTCTTGACCACTCTTGGTAGTTTCCTATCGTCCAACTTTACTCTATTCAACTGATCCTCCAATTGTTGACTGTGATCCGTCAATTTGATCCTCGAGACCTTTCTCGCTATCCAATCCTCGACTAGATCGTTCCAGTCTTCACCCTGTTGTGTCTCGTGAGAGTGTATTCGTAGTT
>Ga0308160_10001667_pt1 | contig 29855 bp, 30 predicted proteins | sample PhyFR1_FD_201036 | JGI IMG/M metagenome (GOLD analysis project Ga0308160, IMG submission 201036) | Phyllosphere microbial communities from UC Gill Tract Community Farm, Albany, California, United States - DLSLF.R1 | ecosystem: Host-associated > Plants > Phyllosphere > Unclassified | place: USA... | reverse complement strand
CCACAGTGCACCCGGCCAGTCAGCCGTTTAGCCCTTGTAGGAGCGGCTTCAGCCGCGACAAACGAAGCCGGGAACTGCACCAGCTTCGGACACTGCCTGTCGGGGCTGAAGCCCCTCCTACAGTGCACCCAGCTGGATGGCCGCAAGCCCCCTGTAGGAGCGGCTTCAGCCGCGACGAGCGGAGCCGCGGACGAGCGGCCGCCTCAGCGCAACAAGCGCTGCATGTACAGCGCGATCAGCCGTTGCCGGTCCAGCGCCAGGCAGACCTGGGCGTTGGCGGCGCCAGGCGCCGCATGGCCGCCATTCGCCGAGGCGTCGACGGCCGCAGCGCCGCCCGCCGCGCTCGCGCCGGACGGCACTTCCCGCGTATACCCCTGATCGTCGACCGCGATGCGCAGCGGCACGGTCGGGCACAGGCTCGGGTCGAGCAGGTACGCCACCGGCACCACGTCGAACAGGGTCGGGGTAGCGCTGGCCCAGGGCTGGTCGGTGTCGCGCCACTGGTAGTAGAGCTGGGTCAAGGCGTCGGTCAGCGGATCGCCATGCGCGAACAGCGCCACCCGCTCCGGTTCCTCCAGGGTCACCTGGGTCGCGTCCAGCGGCAGCAGCACGATCGGCACGCCGGCGGCGAACACGCGCTGCGCGGCGCCGATATCGGAAACGATGTTGTATTCCGGCGCCGGCGCGCTAGGCGGCCGGTAGCGCGACTTGCCGTAGCCCGCACGCACCGAGCCGCCCATCAGCACCACCTGCCTGAGCTGGGCGAAGCCCTGCGGGTCGCGCTGCAGCGCGCGCGCCGCGTCGGTCAGCGGGCCGAGCACCAGCAAGGTGACCTGCCCGGGATGGCGCCGCGCCTGCGCCAGGATGAAGTCCGCCGCGTCCGGCGCCTTGCGCGGCAGCGTGCCCTGCGCCGCCCAGCGCGCCTGGCTGAAGGGAATCGTGCTGTTCGTGGCATGGCCGATCGCCAGCGGGATCTCGCTGCGTCCTGCCTGCCGCAACAAGCGCTGCAGCAACTGCGCACGCAATGCGGTGTCGCCCCAGGCCGAGGCGATGCCGAGCACGTCCAGTTCCGGGCTGCGCAGCAGCAGCGCCAGCGCGAACGCGTCGTCGATGTCGTCGCCGATGTCGGTGGATACCACCACCTTCTGCGCCGGCGGCGCGGCCGGAGGCGCCGCCGCGGCGGCACCCGATGCCAGGGCCAGCAGCGCCAGCGCCGCCCACCGTTTCAGACTGCGCATGCGCGCCTCCCATAAAAAGAAACCGCCGGCATGATAGCCGGCGGTCCCTGGTTCATCGCAACGCGGACGCGCCGATCAGAAGTTGGCGCGGAACTGCGCGCCGACGATGCGCGGATCGTTGATGAAGCCGGTGAGGTTGTTGAAGTCGATCGCACCGGTGGCGCGGATCTGGTTGGTGCAGTTGCGGCAGAACACCGACACCTCGTACGCGCCGGCGCCCCAGTTGTAGCCGATCTTGGCGCCGCCTTCGAGCAGCGGCTGGCCGACGAATTCGCGCGAGTCGTACAGGAAGAAATTGATCTCGCTGCGGTAGGACCAGTCGGTGTAGAAGAAGAACTCGGCGTCGTCGCCGACCGGGATGCCGTAGCGCAGCGTGGCGTTGCCCATCCACTTGGCCGCCTGCGGCAACACGTTGCCGTCGATGATGGCGTTGCCGGCGGCGTTGAGCGGATCGGTCACGGTGCAGGTGCGGCACACGCCGACCGACAGGGTCGGATCCTCGATGCGGGTCCAGTTGTAGGCGCCGCCCAGGGTGAAGCGCAGGTTCTGGGTGAGCAGCGCCTCGAAGTCGAACTCGGCGCCGCGCGCCTTGGATTTGTCGGCGTTGAGCAGGCGCACGTCGTTGGAGGTGCCGCCGACCGCGGTCAGCTGCTGGTTCTTCACCCGGAAATCGTAGATGTCGAAGCTGATCCGCGCGCGCTTGTCGAACAGGTCGGACTTGATGCCGATCTCGTACGAATCCACGGTCTCCGGCGCGGCCACGGTCAGCGGCGCGGTCGCCGACGGCACGCCGAAGCTGGCGCCGCGGAAACCGCGCGCGGCGCGGGCGTAGACGTTGACCGCGTCGTTGATGGTGTAGGTCGCGCTGAGGTCGCCGGTGACCTTGGAGTTGTCGGTGCTGCCGGTGGACGGCTCGAGCAGGGTGACGCGGTCCAGCGCCAGCACGTCGAAGGTCTTCTTGTCGTAGGTGTAGCGGATGCCGGCGCGCAGGTCCAGGCGATCGGTGGCCGCGTAGTTCAGCGAGCCGAACGCCGCCCACGAGGTGTTGCGCTGGCGGGTCAGCTGGTAGCTGCTGAGGGTGCCGCCGCCGAAGGTGTTGTAGGTGTAGTTCTCGCCTTCCACCGAATCGTGGAAGTAGTACAGGCCGGCCTGCCAGTTCACCGGGCCGGCGTACTGCGATTCGGCACGCAGCTCCTGCGAGTACTGGTCCAGGTTCTTGATGCCGCCGGCGGTTTCCACCGGGAACGCGATCACGCCCGGGCCGGACGGCGGCGCGAACACCGCGCCGTAGCCGCCGTCGATGTCGCCGCGGCTGTAGTACTTGCCGATGCCCTCGTAGCCGGTGATCGAGTGCAGCACGATGTCGCCCAGGTCCCAGGTCAGGTTGGCGCTGCCGCCATAGGTCTGCAGTTCCTGGGTGTTGCCGCCGTCGATGGAGGCCTTGTCCGGATCGAAGCCGTCGACCAGCTTGTTGCTGCCCGGCTGGAAGATGTTGGCGCGGAACAGCCGCGCGGTGCCGTCGAGATGCCGCGCATGCGCGTTGAACAGCGCGCTGAAGTCCTCGCCCGGCTGGAACAGCAGCTGCAGCCGTACCGCCGAGTCGGTGTAGCCCTCGAACGAGCGGTCGTCGACGGTGTTGTCGACCCAGTCGTCGCGGCGCTGGCCCAGCGCCGACACGCGCGCGGCCCACTTGTCGCCCATGGCGATGCTCAGGCCGGTTTCCATGGTCATGGTGCCGTAGGTGCCGTAGGACAGGCTGGCGTAGCCGTCGTTGGCGCCGATGCTCGGCTTGACCGAGTTGAACTTGACCACGCCGGCGGGGGTGTTGCGGCCGAACAGCGTGCCCTGCGGGCCGCGCAGCACTTCCAGGCCTTCCAGGTCGAAGATCGGGAAGCCCTTCAGGAACGCGTTCTCGGCGACCACGTCGTCGTACACCAGCGACACCGGCTGCGAGGCGTAGGTGTTGAAGTCGGTGTTGCCGTAGCCGCGGATGTAGAAGCGCGGGAACACGCGGCCGTTGGAGGATTCGACATTGAGGCTGGGCGCCTTGCCGGCCAGCACGCGCACGTCCGAGCCGCTGGTGGCGATCGCGTCCAGGTATTCCGGGCGCAGCACGCTGGCGGAGATCGGCACGTCCTTGGAGTCTTCCGAACGCCGTTCGGCGGTGACCTTGACCGCGTCCAGGCGGGCGACCCCGTCCGTGCTGTCCGCCTGCTGGGCGGCGGCGGAGAACGAGAGGGCGGAAACGACGGCTACGGCAAGTGCGCTGGTGCGCAGCGACCAACTGGCGGACATGGGGACTCCGGAGTGGAATGGGCAAGAGCGAATGCGCGCCGCCGGCAAGCGATGCCGCGCCGCACCATAATTAACACAAAATACACATGTTGTGCATGTCCCGGTCACTTGAACGTGTTAAGGCTGCAAGTGCGTAATGCGCCGCTACATGTGCTCTGCAAGCGCGCTGTCCAGACGGCCCAGGTCTATCAACATCGCACTGCGGATTTCCGGTTGGCCGACGCCACCGCGGCCTTGGCCGCGCAACAACACGCGCCGCTGCGCCCCACCCGCACCCTGTAGGAGCGGCTTCAGCCGCGACAGGAACTACGGTTAGAGCATGTCGCGGCTGGAACCTGTCGCGGCTGAAGCCGCTCCTACAAAAAACAAGACCAGGATTTGCGGCGCCACAGCGATGCGGCCCTGCCGCCGGCGTTGCCGGCTCAGCAAATATCGCCCGGCACCCGCACCCAGCCGTCCATCAGCACCCGCGCGCTGCGGCTCATGCTCGCCTTGGTGACGCTCCACTGGCCGTCCCCCTGCTGCTGCGCTTCGGCACCGACCCGCAACGTCCCCGAGGGATGGCCGAAGCGCACCGCCTGGCGGGCGCCGCCGCCGGCCGCGCGGTTCACCAGCGTGCCCGGAATCGCCGCGGCGGTGCCGATCGCCACCGCGGCGGTGCCCATCATCGCGTGGTGCAGCTTGCCCATCGACATCGCCCGCACCAGCAGGTCGATGTCGGCGGCGGCGACTGGCTTGCCGCTGGAGGCCACGTAGTCGGCCGGCGGCGCGACAAAGGCCACCTTCGGCGTGTGCTGCCGCGTCGCCGCGTCTTCCAGGCTGGCGATCAGGCCCATGCGCAGCGCACCGTAGGCGCGGATGGTCTCGAACCTGGCCAGGGCGTGCGCATCGCCGTTGATCGCGTCCTGCAGTTCGGTGCCGCGGTAGCCCAGCGCCTGCGCGTCGAGGAAGATGGTCGGGATGCCGGCGTTGATCAGCGTCGCCTCGAAGCTGCCCACGCCCGGCACGTCCAAGGTATCGACCAGGTTGCCGGTGGGAAACATCGCCCCGTCGGCGCCGTCCTCGTCCGCGGCCGGATCGAGGAAATCGAGCTGGATCTCGGCTGCCGGGAAGGTCACCCCGTCCAGTTCGAAATCGCCGCTCTCCTGCACCGCGCCGGCCACGATCGGCACCTGCGCGAGGATGGTCTTGCCGATATTGGCCTGCCAGATCCGCACCGTGGCCACGCCGTCGTGCGGAATGCGCGCCGCATCGACCAGCCCGGCGGCGATCGCGAACGGCCCCACCGCCGCCGACAGGTTGCCGCAGTTGCCGCTCCAGTCGACGAACGGACGGTCGATCGCCACCTGCCCGAACAGATAGTCCACGTCGTGGTCGGCGCGCGCGCTCGGCGCCACGATCACCGTCTTGCTGGTGCTGGAGGTGGCCCCGCCCATGCCGTCGATCTGCTTGGCGTAGGGATCGGGACTGCCGATCACCCGCAGCAGCAGCGCATCGCGCCCCGCGCCGGGCAGCTGCGCAGCGGGCGGCAGATCCTGCAAGCGGAAGAACACGCCCTTGGAGGTGCCGCCGCGCATGTAGGTGGCGGGAATGCGGAGTTGGGGAACGTGGGACATGGCTTTTTTCCGATCGACGCGCAAGCGGCGAGTAGCTCAAGGGTTGGCGGGAATCTCGGCCTCGACCAGCTGCGCCAGCAGGGTCAGCGACTCCTGCCAGCCGAGATAGCAGAACTCCACCGGGATCTGTGCGGGGATGCCGTCCTGGGCGATGTCCAGCTCGGTGCCGCAGGCCACCGTGCGCAGCTTGACCGTCACCATCATCTCGCCGGGCAGGCCAGGATTGTCGAAGGTATCGGTGTGACGGATCAGTTCGCCCGGCACCAGTTCCAGATAGGTGCCGCCGAAGGATTCGCTGGTCCCGGCGCCCAGGTTGGTGAAAGAAATCTTGAAACTGCCGCCCACCCGCGCATCCAGTGCATGCACGGTGGCGACGAAGCCATGCGGCGGCAGCCATTTGGCCAGCGCCGCCGGTTCCAGGAACGCGCGGTAGATGCGCTCGGCCGGCGCGCGCAGGACGCGGTGCAGGCGGACGGTGCCGGTGTTGCCGTTGCTCATGGTGGTTTCCTCATTGGTGGACGGCGCGCGCAGGATGGCACGCGCTCATGACACCGACGAATGGGACAGGGCATTTTCGACAGCTCCACAAAATTCCTGCACGGCGCGCTGCAGCACGCAGCAGCGCGCCTTCTTCGAGCGGTTCATGCGTCTTCCCCCATCCATGCTGGGATGTCCCGCTGCGCATGCAGAACGCGCCAGAGTTCGACATGCATCTCGCGTTCGACATAGAAGATCAGATACGGGAAACCTTCGAGCGGCCAGAATCGCAGGTGCGGCAGCTTCAACAGAACGGCATGGCGCGTGGAGCCGATACCCGGATGCCGCGCGATCGTCTTGATCGCCGCTTCGAGCGCATTGACGAACGCAAGTTCCAGTGTCGGGCCGCCTTGTTCGCCATACCACGCCGCGGCCTCCTCGGCATCGCGCCGCGCCAGGGGCCGCCAGCGCGCCGGCTTCACTTGCTGGCAACCCGGCCTCGGGCGCGCTTGCGCATCGTGTCGAAGAAATCGGGTTCCATCGCCACGGCCGGCCCGGAATTCGCTCCGTCCAGCAGCAAGCCGCGGAGCCTTTCCGAGTCGCGCTGCTTGCGGATCAACTCGCGCAGGTATTCGCTGCTGGAGCCATAGGCATGTTCGGCAACCTGCTGGTCGACGAATTGCTTGAGCTCGTCGGGCAGAGAGATGTTCATGGTAGCCATACGCACTCCAATGGCAAAGATTGCCAAAGTCTGCATCGCCAAGCCGGCAGACGCAAGCCGAGGCCGACGTCTCTTGCGAAGAACGCTCAAGACATCAGACGGCGGACGCCTCCAGGAAATCCTGCGCGAAACGCTGCAGCACGCCGCCGGCCTCGTAGATCGCCAGTTCCTCGGCGGTGTCCAGGCGGCAGGTCACCGGCACTTCCACGCGGGTACCGTCGGCGCGGGCGATGGACAGGGTCAACGTCGCGCCGGGGGTGCGCGCGCCGAGCACGTCGAACACTTCGCTGCCGTCGATGCCCAGGGTCTTGCGCGTGGTGCCGGGCCGGAATTCCAGCGGCAGCACGCCCATGCCGACCAGGTTGGTGCGGTGGATGCGCTCGAAGCCCTCGGCCACGATCGCCTCGACCCCGGCCAGGCGTACGCCCTTGGCCGCCCAGTCGCGCGAGGAGCCCTGCCCGTAGTCGGCGCCGGCCACGATCAGCAGCGGCTGCTTGCGCGCCATGTAGGTCTCGATCGCCTCCCACATGCGCACCACCTGCCCTTCCGGCTCCAGCCGGGTCAGCGAACCGCGTTGCGGCTGGCCATCGACCACGGCCATTTCGTTGAGCAGTTGCGGATTGGCGAAGGTGGCGCGCTGCGCGGTGAGGTGGTCGCCGCGGTGGGTGGCGTAGGAATTGAAATCCTCTTCCGGCACGCCCATCCGCGTCAGGTATTCGCCGGCGGCGCTGTCGGCCAGGATCGCGTTGGATGGCGACAGGTGGTCGGTGGTGATGTTGTCGCCGAGCACTGCCAGCGCGCGCATGCCGCGCAGCGTGCGTTCGCCGGCCAGGGCGCCTTCCCAGTACGGCGGGCGGCGGATATAGGTGCTCTGCGGACGCCATGCGTACAGCGGCGCGACCTGCGCGGCGGCCAGTCCGCTGCGCGCGAACATCGGCTCGTAGACCTGGCGGAACTGCTCCGGCTTGACGCTGGCGGCGACGATCGCGTCGATCTCCGCGTCGCTGGGCCACAGGTCCTTCAGCGTCACCGGCTGGCCGTCCTTGTCCACGCCCAGCACGTCCTTCTCGATGTCGAAACGGATGGTGCCGGCGATCGCATACGCCACCACCAGCGGCGGCGAGGCCAGGAACGCCTGCTTGGCGTAGGGATGGATGCGCCCGTCGAAATTGCGGTTGCCCGACAGCACCGCGGTGGCGTACAGGTCGCGCGCGATCACTTCCTGCTGGATCGCCGGATCCAATGCGCCGCTCATGCCGTTGCAGGTGGTGCAGGCGAAACCGACGATGCCGAAACCCAACTGCTCCAGCTCCGGCAGCAGCCCGGATGCTTCCAGGTACAGCTGCACCGCCTTGGAACCCGGCGCCAGCGAGGTCTTGACCCACGGCTTGCGCAGCAGTCCATGCGCGTTGGCGTTGCGCGCCAGCAAACCGGCGGCGATGACGTTGCGCGGATTGCTGGTGTTGGTGCAACTGGTGATCGCAGCGATGATCACCGCGCCGTCGGGCATCAGCCCCTGCGCCTGTTCGGCCTTGCCGGATGCCAACTTGGCCTCGTCGGCGATGCCGCGCGCGGCCAGCTCGCTGGTCGCCACGCGCTTGTGCGGGTTGGACGGGCCGGCCATGTTGCGGGTCACGCTGGATAGGTCGAACTGCAGCACGCGTTCGTATTGCGCCGCGGCCAGGTCGTCGGCCCACAGTCCGGCGGCCTTGGCATAGGTTTCCACCAGCGCGACCTGGGTGTCGTCGCGGCCGGTCAGGCGCAGGTAGTCGATGGTCTGCCGGTCGATCGCGAACATCGCCGCGGTGGCGCCGAACTCCGGGGTCATGTTGGAGATCGTGGCGCGGTCGCCCAGGGTCAGCGCCGCTGCGCCTTCGCCGTGGAACTCCAGGTAGGCGCCGACGACCTTCTGCGCGCGCAGGAATTCGGTCAGCGCCAGCACCAGGTCGGTGGCGGTGATGCCCGGCTGCGGCCGCCCGCTCAGCGCCACGCCGACGATGTCCGGCAGGCGCATCCACGACGCGCGCCCCAGCATCACGCTCTCCGCTTCCAACCCGCCGACGCCGATCGCCAGCACGCCCAGCGCATCCACGTGCGGGGTGTGGCTGTCGGTGCCCACGCAGGTGTCCGGGAACGCCACACCATCGCGCACCTGCACCACCGGCGACATCTTCTCCAGATTGATCTGGTGCATGATCCCGTTGCCCGGCGGAATCACGTCGACGTTCTCGAACGCGCGCTTGGTCCAGTCGATGAAGTGGAAGCGGTCGGCGTTGCGGCGGTCTTCCACCGCGCGGTTCTTGGCGAACGCGGCTTTGTCGAAGCCACCGAATTCCACCGCCAGCGAGTGGTCCACGATCAGCTGCGTCGGCACCACCGGATTGACCTGCGCCGGATCCCCGCCGCGCTCGGCGATCGCATCGCGCAGCCCGGCCAGGTCCACCAGCGCGGTCTGGCCGAGAATGTCGTGACACACCACGCGCGCCGGGAACCACGGAAAATCCAAGTCGCGGCGGCGTTCGATCAGCTGCATCAGCGAGGCGTCCAGCGTGGCCGGATCGCAGCGCCGCACCAGGTTCTCGGCAAACACCCGCGAGGTGTACGGCAGCGCGGCATAGGCACCGGGCCGGAGCGCATCGACCGCGGCGCGCGCGTCGAAGTAATCCAGCGAAGTGCCGGGCAGAGATTTGCGGTAGTGGCTGTTCATGGCTGGCTACAAAGTTGGGAAAAGCAAAACAAAAACGAAGCCGGGACTTCCTTCTCCCATCGGGAGAAGGTGCCCCGAAGGGGCGGATGAGGGTACGGGCAAAGCCTCGTGCAACTGCGATCCCACATGAGGCGGATGAGGGTACGCGCGAAGCCTCTTGCAAATTCGATCCTACATGGGGCGGATGAGGGTCCGAACGAAGCCTGATGCAACCAAACAACATGGGGCTGCGCCCGTACCCTCACCCCCACCCCTCTCCCGATGGGAGAGGGGAGCAATCAACTGCGCCGATCGATCGGCACGAACTCCTGATCCTCCGGCCCGGTGTAGTTCGCGCTGGGGCGGATGATCTTGCCGTCGATGCGCTGCTCGATGATGTGTGCGCTCCAGCCGGCGGTGCGTGCGATCACGAACAGCGGGGTGAACATCGCGGTCGGTACGCCCATCATGTGGTAGCTGACCGCGCTGAACCAATCCAGGTTCGGGAACATCTTCTTGATCTCCCACATCACCGCCTCCAGGCGCTCGGCGATGTCGTACATCTTGCGGCTGCCCTGCGCGTCGGACAGCTCGCGCGCCACGTCCTTGATCACCTGGTTGCGCGGATCGGACACCGTATACACCGGATGGCCGAAGCCGATGATCACTTCCTTGCGCTCGACCCGCGCGCGGATGTCCGCTTCCGCCTCGTCGGGCGTGTCGTAGCGCTTCTGCACCTCGAACGCGACCTCGTTGGCGCCGCCGTGCTTGGGCCCGCGCAGCGCGCCGATGCCGCCGGCGATGGCGCTGTGCATGTCGCTGCCGGTGCCGGCGATGACCCGGCAGGCGAAGGTGGAGGCGTTGAACTCGTGCTCGGCGTACAGGATCAGGCTGGTGTGCATCGCCTGCACCCATTCCTCGTGCGGCTTGAAACCGTGCAGCAGGTGCAGGAAATGGCCGCCGATCGAATCGTCGTCGGTCTCCACCTCGATGCGCTTGCCGTTGTGGCTGTAGTGGTACCAGTACAGCAGCATCGAGCCCAGCGAGGCCATCAGCTTGTCGGCGATGTCGCGCGCGCCGGGATGGTTGTGGTCGTCCTTCTCCGGCTGCACGCAGCCCAGCACCGACACGCCGGTGCGCATCACGTCCATCGGATGCGCCGACGGCGGCAGTTGCTCCAGCGCCGCCTTGACCGCGGCCGGCACGCCGCGCAGCGAACGCAGCTTGGCCTTGTAGCCGCGCAGCTCGCTGTTGCTGGGCAGCTTGCCGTGCACCAGCAGGTAGGCGATCTCCTCGAACTGGCTGCTGCGCGCCAGGTCCAGGATGTCGTAGCCGCGATAGTGCAGATCGTTGCCGCTGCGGCCCACCGTGCACAGCGCGGTGTTGCCGGCGGCGGTACCGGACAGGGCCACCGATTTCTTCGGCTTGAAGGCCGGAGCGGCCTGGCTGGCGTTGGTGTCGTTCATGCGTCGTCTCCCGGGTAGCGCGGTCGTGTAATCGATGCGGATCAGTGCGCGAGCGCGTCCGGCGACAGGCCGCCGGCGCGCTCGAGCAATTGCTGCAACATGGCGATCTGGCGGTTCTGCAGCTCGACCAGCGTCGCCCAGTCCTGCTCGCGCAGCTGGTTGAGCTTCTCGTGCACCTGCAGGATCTCCAGTTCGGATTTGATGTTCACTTCGTAGTCGTTCTGCGCGCGCAGGCGGTCCACCGCGGCCTGGCGGTTCTGGCTCATCATGATCACCGGCGCCTGGATCGCGGCCAGGCACGACAGGCACAGGTTGAGCAGGATGTAGGGATACGGATCGAAGCCTCCGCTCAGCACCAGGCTGTTGAGCACGATCCACGCCAGCAGCACCAGGCCGAAGCCGATGATGAAGCTCCAGCTGCCGCCGATCTCGGCGACCCGGTCGGCGATACGCTCGCCGAGCGTGCGGTCGTGATCGGCCTGCTTGACGATGTCGCGCGCCACATGGCGCTTGGCGATGAAACGCTCCACCACCTCGCGCTCGGCGTCGGGCAGTTTCTCCAGCTCGGTCTGCAGCAGTTGCCGCGCGGTCTGGCGGCGGTCGATGCGGCCGTGTGGCGGCGTGGTGCCGACGTGGGTGTTCATGGACATGCTCGGGCAGGGGAACCGGCGTGGATCATGCGCCCTTGCCGGCGAACAATGCGTCCAGGCGCTGCTCGAAGGCGTGGTAGCCGATGCGTTCGTACAGCTCCTCGCGGGTCTGCATCGTGTCAACCACGTTCTGCTGGTGGCCGTCGCGGCGGATCGCCGTGTACACCGCCTCGGCGGCCTTGTTGGCGGCGCGGAACGCCGACAGCGGGAACAGCTGGATCGCCACCCCGGCCGATGCCAGTTCGTCGCGGGTGAACAGCGGGGTCTTGCCGAATTCGGTGATGTTGGCCAGCACCGGCACCTTCACCGCGTCGACGAAACGGCGGTAGGTGTCCAGGTCGTAGGCGGCCTCGGCGAAGATGCCGTCGGCGCCGGCCTCCACGCAGGCGATGGCGCGTTCGATCGCCGCGTCCACGCCGTCCACCTGGATCGCGTCGGTGCGCGCGATCAGGAAGAACTCGGCATCGGTCTTGGCATCGGCGGCGGCCTTGACCCGGTCGGCCATCTCGGCCTGGCTCACGATCTCCTTGCCGGGGCGGTGGCCGCAGCGCTTGGCGCCGACCTGGTCCTCGATATGGCAGGCGGCCGCGCCGGCCTTGATCAGCGACTTGATGCTGCGCTCGATATTGAACGCGCTCGGGCCGAAGCCGGTATCGATGTCCACCAGCAGCGGCAGGTCGCAGACATCGGTGATGCGGCGCACGTCGATCAGCACGTCGTCGAGGGTGTTGATGCCCAGGTCCGGCAGGCCCAGCGACCCGGCGGCGACGCCGCCGCCGGACAGGTAGATCGCCCGGTAACCGGCACGTTGCGCCAGCAGCGCGTGGTTGGCGTTGATCGCGCCGATCACCTGCAGCGGCGATTCGGCGGCAAGCGCGGCGCGGAAACGGGCACCGGCGGAAACGTGCGACATGGCGAACTCCTGAGCGAGGGCGGCGGCCCGCACGGCCGTTCCGCGATGGTCGCCAATCTGGCACCATCGCCCGGGCCGATCAATCTTGATTCAATAAATCAACCTATTAGCGGATCCCCATGCCACCCGAAGCCGACCGCAACCTGATCTCCGCCGCCGAGGCCTGCGCCCTGCTCGGCATCAGCAGCGCCACGCTCTACGCCTACGTGAGCCGCGGCCTGCTCGGTTCCCGCGCCGGTGCCGACCACCGTAGCCGCGCCTACCTGCGCACCGAAGTGGAGCGGCTGGCACAGCGCAAGCGGGTCGGCCGCGGTGCCGCGCGCGGCGCCGCACAGAGCCTGGATCGCGGCCTGCCGGTGCTGGAGACGCGCATCTCGCTGATCCGGCCCGACAGCCCCTACTACCGCGGGCGCTCGGCGGTGGCCGCGGTGCGCGAAGGCGCCGGCCTGGAGGACATCGCGCGGCTGCTGTGGGATTGCCTGGACGAAGACCCGTTCGCCGCGGCCCCGGTCGCGCCGTGGCCGCAACGGGTCGCGCCGCTGGCCGGCGACGCCACGCTGCCGCCGCTGGAGCGCGCCATGGCCTGCATTCCGCTGCTGGCCCTGGAGCTGCGCCAACCGCTCAACGCCGCGCCGACGGTGCGCCGCGAAATCGCCGCCATCTTGCTGCGGCAGAACGCCGCGCTGCTGGTCGGCACCCAGCCGGACACCCGGCCGGTGCATCGCCTGATCGCCGACCGCTGGCGCCCGGGCGATGCCGATTTCGCCGAACTGGTGCGCGCCACCCTGGTGCTGTGCGCCGATCACGAACTCAACGTCTCGGCCTTCGCCGCGCGCGTGGTCGCCTCCACCGGCGCACCGCTGCACGCCACCGTCAGCGCCGGCCTGGCCGCGCTGTCCGGCCCGCGCCATGGCGGCGCCACCGCCCGCGCCCACGCCCTGCTGCGCGATGCCCAGGACGCCGCCGACCCGGCCGCCTTCATCGCCGAACGCTGGCAGCGCGGCGACGACCTGCCCGGCTTCCACCACGCGCTCTACCCGGACGGCGACCCGCGCGCGGCCGAAGTGCTGCGCCTGCTGCGCGAGCGCTGCGGCCACCATCCACAGATGCGGCACGTTGAAACGGTGCTCGCCGCGGCGCAGGACTGCAGCGGTCAGGCGCCCAACATCGACGGCATGCTCGCAGCGATCTGCCTCATCCACGACCTGCCCGCCGCCCACGCCCTGGTCCTGTTCGCCGCCGCCCGGCTATCCGGCTGGCTGGCGCATGCGCTGGAGCAGCAGGCGCTGGGCAAGCTGATCCGCCCACGGGCGCGCTATGCCGGAATCATGCCCGATGGTTCGGCGCCGGGCTGAACGCGGCGCGGACGCAATCCGCAACTTGCAGGTGTACATAAATAAGTACACCATCGCATATGGAAACCACACTGGAAGTGCGCTTCTATCGATCTGCATCGGGCGCTGAGCCGGTGCGGAGCTGGCTCAGGGAAGACATCTCGGCAGAGGCCAGAAGAACCATCGGCGGCGACATGAAGACGGTGCAACTGGGCTGGCCCCTCGGCATGCCATTGGTGCGCAAGATGGACCATCGCCTCTGGGAAGTGCGCAGCACGATTCCCGAGGGCATTGCGCGGATTTTTTTCACGATCGTGAAATCGGACATGGTGCTGTTGCATGGCATCGTCAAAAAATCGGACAAGACCCCGAAGTCCGATCTGGAAACCGCCAAACGGCGCAGAGACGAGGTGATGCAATGAGTCGAAATGCCCACATCGGATCCAGCTTCGACGACTTCCTCGCCGAGGAGGGCATCCTCGAAGAAGCCGCTTCCATCGCGGCCAAGCGCGTGATCGCGTGGCAAGTCGCCGAAGCCATGAAGGCGGCCAAGCTCACCAAGACCGCATTGGCCCGACGCATGAACACCAGCCGCTCGCAGCTGGATCGCGTGCTGGACGAAACAGATACCGGCCTGACCCTGGATACGCTGAGCCGTGCCGCCACGGCCCTGGGTTATCAGATACAGATCGGACTGGTCGTCGCCCAGACGAAAAAACCCGGCAAGAAATCGACGGCGGCAAAGCGCAAAGTGCTGGCCGATGCGCGGGCCTGACAGCGCCGGGAATCCGTAGCGTCCATAGACGGACAACAAGCTTGCCCAGCGCTCGATCGCGCTGGCGCCGGATGGCACGGATGCGTCCATGGCAAAGCCAATGCCCGCTATCACCGGTAGGTGGCTAATGCAGTGAGCCACATCGCCAAATTGTCTGCAACGGTGTACAAATGTACACCATGGATACCCTTTCCCCGCAGCGCGCCGCCATCCTCGCCTACGTCCACGACTGCGCCGAGCAGGCCGGACGGCCGCCGAGCCTGGCCGAGATCGCCGAACGCTTCGGCTTCGCCTCGCGCAATGCCGCGCGCAAGCACGTGCAGGCACTGGTCGAGGCCGGGCTGCTGGAGCATGTGCCGCAGCAGGCGCGCAGCCTGCGACCGGCGCAGGCGCAGCCGCGCAGCGTGCTGCTGCGGCTGCCGGTGCTGGGCCGGGTCGCCGCCGGCGCGCCGATCGGCGCCGATATCGGCCTGGACCAGCAGTTGCGGCTGGACCGCGCGCTGTTCGCGCTGCGTCCGGACTACCTGCTGCGCGTGCAGGGCGATTCGATGATCGACGACGGCATCCTCGACGGCGATCTGGTCGGGGTGCGCCGGGCCGCCGATGCGCGCAACGGGCAGATCGTGGTGGCGCGGCTGGACGGCGAACTCACCATCAAGCGCTACCAACACGACGGCGAACGCATCCAACTGCTGCCGCGCAATCCGGCCTATGCGCCGATCGTGGTGCAGCCAGGGCAGGACTTCGCCATCGAAGGCCATTACTGCGGGCTGATCCGGCAAGGCTGATGGCGGCCGTCGTCGCCCTCGACCGCCTGCTGGCCGAACGCCGGGTCTGGCGCGGCCAGCCGACCGCGCTGCCGCCCAGCGCGCAGCCCACCGGCCATGCCGCGCTCGACGCCGCGCTGCCGGCGCGCGGCTGGCCGGAGATGGCGCTGACCGAACTGCTGCACGCCGCCGACGGCATCGGCGAACTGCAGCTGCTGTGGCCGACGCTGGCGCGGCTGTCGCAGGGCGGCGGCCGCATCGTCCTGGTCGATCCGCCCTATCTGCCCTACCCCGCTGCCTGGGAACAGGCCGGGGTGGCGCTGCCGCAGCTGCAGATCGTCCGCGCCGGTGCGGACGCGGCCTGGGCCGCCGAACAATGCCTGCGCTCAGGCAGTTGCGCGGCGGTGCTGTGCTGGCCGGCGCAGGCCAACGACAAGACCCTGCGCCGGCTGCAGGTGGCGGCCGAAACCGGGCGCGCGCTGGGCTTCGCCTACCGGCCGCTGAAAGCCGCGGCCAATCCGTCGCCGGCCGCGCTGCGCATCGCCATCGATGCCGCACCGGCGCAGCTGCGCGTGCTCAAGTGCCGCGGCGGCATGCCGCCGGCGCGTGCCATCGCGCTGGCCGCGCTGGCCGCGCCGTCATCGGCCTCGGCTTGAGCGCGCGCGCATGCGCTGGGCCTGCATCCTGCTGCCGCAACTGGCGCTCGACACGGTGTTGCGGCGCTGGCCGACGCCGGACGAACCGCTGGCGCTGCTCGCCGGCCCGCCGCAGCGGCGCACGCTGAAGGCGGTCAACGCCGCCGCGCGCGCGCGCGGCCTGCAGCCCGGCCAATCGCTGGCCACCGCGCAGGCGCTATGCGACCGCTTCGCCACCGCCCTGCACGATGCCGAGGAAAGCCGCCGCTGCCAGCAGTTCCTGGCGGCGTGGGCGTACCGCTTCAGCTCGCTGGTCAGCACCGACTATCCCGGCGCGTTGCTGCTGGAGATCGAGGCCAGTCTCGGTCTGTTCGGTCCCTGGCCGCGCTTCGAGGCGCGCCTGCGCGAGGAGCTGACCGCATTGGGCTTCCGCCACCGCATCGTGGTCGCGCCGCATCCGCTGGCCGCGCGCGTGCTGGCCAATGCGCACGACGGCATCGCCCTGCTCGACAACGCCGCGCTGCACGGCGCGCTGGGCCAATTGCCGATCGCCCGCGCCGGGCTGGAACCGGGCCTGGCCGACGCCTTCGCGCGGATGGGCCTGCGCAAACTGCAGCAACTGTTCGCATTGCCGCGCAGCGGCCTGGCGCGGCGCTACCCGCCCGCGCTGCTGCAGCACCTGGATGCCTTGCGCGGGCAGGCGCCGCTGCCGCTGCAGTACTACCTGCCGCCGGACCGCTTCGATGCGCGGCTGGAACTGGGCTATGCAGTGGAATCCAGCCAGGCACTGCTGTTCCCGCTGCGCCGCCTGACCGCCGACCTGGCCGCGTTCCTGGCTGGGCGCGACGGTGGCGTGCAGCGCTTCCAGCTGCACCTGGAACATGAAGGCCTGGAGGACAGCGTGGTGCCGGTCGGGCTGCTCGCCGCCGAGCGCGATGCGGCGATGCTGTTCGAACTGGCGCGCGGCCGCCTGCAGCACGCCAGCGTACCGGCGCCGGTGCAGGCCATGCGCCTGCGCGCCGACGAACTGCCGCCGTTCGTGCCCGCCGCGCGCGAACTGTTCGACGATCGCGCGCAGCAAGCGCTGCCCTGGGAACAGCTGCGCGAACGCCTGCGCGCACGCCTCGGCGACGACGCCGTGCACGGCCTGCGCGCGCATGCCGACCATCGCCCCGAACAGGCCTGGCGTGCCGAATCGGGCAAGCCGGCAGCGTCGGGCAAACCGGGCAAAGCGCCTGCGGCTGCAACCGCCACACTGCCGCGCCCCGGCTGGCTGCTGACCCGGCCGATCCCGCTGCGCGAGCGCGACCCCGAACGCCTGGCTGGCCCGGAACGCATCGAAAGCGGCTGGTGGGACGACGGCGACGTGCGCCGCGACTACTACATCGTGCGCACCCGCCAGGGCCAGCGCGCCTGGGTGTTCGCGCCGGCCGACGCGCCGGACGCGCTGATGCTGCACGGCTGGTTCGCATGAGCCACGGCCCGCCACGACCGCGGCTGCGCGCCGTACCGGCGCCGGCACAGGCGCCGGCCACGCCATCTGTCCCGGCGCGCGACGCCACGTGCACGCGCACCGCATTTCCCGACTACGCCGAACTGCACTGCCTGTCGAACTTCAGCTTCCAGCGCGGCGCCTCGCATGCGTGGGAACTGTTCGAACGCGCCGCACGGCACGGCTACCGTGCGCTGGCGATCACCGACGAATGCACCCTGGCCGGCATCGTGCGCGCCTGGCAGGCGGCCAGGGACACCGGCCTGGCGCTGATCGTCGGCAGCGAGATACAGATCGAACACGGCCCCAAGCTGGTGCTGCTGGCCGAGACCCTGCACGGTTACCAGCAGTTGTGCCGCTTGATCACCGTGGCCCGCCGCCGCGCCGACAAGGGCAGCTACCGCGCGCTGCGCGAGGATTTCGACGGCGACCTCGACGGCCTGCTGTGCCTGTGGCTGCCGCGCGATCATCGCGAAGACGACGCCGACGGCGCCTGGCTGCAGGCGCGCTTTCCCAAGCGCCTGTGGCTGGCGGTGGAACTGCTGCGCGGCCCGGACGACGACGCCCTGCTGCACGCGCGCCTGGAACTGGCCCGGCGCCTGCACCTGCCCGCCGTCGCCAGCGGCGACGTGCACATGCATGCGCGTGGCCGCCGCGCCTTGCAGGACACGCTGACCGCGATCCGCCAGCGCCTGCCGCTGAGCGAGGCCGGCGCGCACCTGTACGCCAACGGCGAGCGCCACCTGCGCCCGCGCGCCACCCTGTCCACGCTGTATCCGCCTGCGCTACTGGCCGAATCGGTGCGCATCGCGCAGCGCTGCAGCTTCGACCTCGGCCAGTTGCGCTACCAGTATCCGCACGAACTGGTGCCGCCCGGGCAGACCCCGACGCAATGGCTGCGCACGCTCACCGAACAAGGCGCCGCCGTGCGCTGGCCGCACGGCGTGCCGGAAAAAGCGCGGCGCCTGATCGAACACGAACTGGGCGTGATCCAGCGCCTGGGCTACGAGTCCTACTTCCTCACCGTCTACGACCTGGTGCGCTTCGCCAGGTCGCGCCATATCCTGTGCCAGGGCCGCGGCTCGGCGGCGAACTCGGCCGTGTGCTACGCATTGGGCATCACCGCGATCGACCCGGACCGCATCGGCATGCTGTTCGAGCGCTTCATTTCCGAAGAGCGCAAGGAACGGCCGGACATCGACGTCGATTTCGAGCACGACCGCCGCGAGGAAGTGATCCAGTACATCTTCAACCACTACGGCCGCGAGCGCGCCGCGCTGACCACCGTGGCGATCCAGTACCACGGCCGCAGCGCGGTGCGCGACGTCGCGCGCGCGCTCGGCCTGCCCGGCGACAGCATCGACGCGCTGGCCTCCACGCTGGGCCAGTGGGACGACGAAGTCCCGCCGCACGAACGCCTGCGCGAACGCGGCTTCGACCCGGAGACGCCGCTGATGCGCCGGCTGCTGGCGCTGAGCGCCGAGCTGATCGGTTTCCCGCGGCACCTGTCGCAGCACCCCGGCGGCTTCGTGATCTCCGAGCATCCGCTGCACACGCTGGTGCCGGTGGAAAACGCGGCGATGGCCGAGCGCACGGTGATCCAGTGGGACAAGGACGATCTGGAACTGGTCGGACTGATGAAGGTGGACGTGCTCGCGCTGGGCATGCTCAGCGCGCTGCGGCGCACGCTGGATCTGCTGCGTGCGCACCGCGGCCGCGACCTGGACCTTGCCAGCATTCCCGCCGAAGACGAGCAGACCTACCAGATGATCCAGCGCGCCGACACCATCGGCGTGTTCCAGATCGAATCGCGTGCGCAGATGGCGATGCTGCCGCGACTCAAACCGCGCGAGTTCTACGACCTGGTGATCCAGGTGGCGATCGTGCGCCCCGGCCCGATCCAGGGCGGCATGGTGCATCCCTACCTGCGTCGCCGCAGCGGCGAGGAAATACCCGACGAATTGCCCGAGGAACTGCGCGATGTGTTCAAACGCACTCTAGGCGTCCCCTTGTTCCAGGAACAAGTCATGCAACTGGCCGTCAACGCTGCTGGTTACACCCCTGGCGAAGCCGATCAGTTGCGCCGTTCGATGGCCGCCTGGAAACGCCACGGCGGACTGGAGCCGCATCGCGAAAAACTGATGAAGGGCATGCTGGAGAGAAACTACAGCGCAGAGTTCGCCGCACGCATCTTCGAACAGATCAAGGGCTTCGGCAGCTACGGCTTTCCCGAGAGCCACGCCGCCAGCTTCGCCCTGCTCACCTACGCCAGCTGCTGGCTCAAGCGCCACGAACCGGCGGCCTTCACCTGCGCGTTGATCAACAGCTGGCCGATGGGCTTCTACAGCCCCGACCAGTTGCTGCAGGACGCGCGCCGCCACGGCCTGCAGGTGCGCCCGGTGGACGTGCGCTACAGCGACTGGGATTGCGGATTGGAATCCTACAGTGCCGATCCGACGGTGCAGCCGGCGATCCGCCTGGGCCTGCGCATGGTTCGTGGCCTGGCCGAAGACGCCGCGTTGCGCCTGCAGCAGACACGCGCGCAGGCGCCGTTCCGCGACCTCGCCGACCTGTGCCATCGCGCCGCGCTCGACGACAAGGCGCGCAACAGCCTGGCCGACGCCGGCGCGCTGAAGCCGCTGGCCGGGCACCGCCACCGCGCACGCTGGGCCGTGGCCGGCGTCGAAGCGCAGCGTCCACTATTCGAGCCGCTCGAGGCCACGCAGGAACAACAGGTAGCCTTACCGCTGCCCAGCCTCGGCGAGGACATCCGCGCCGACTACGCGACCATCGGCACTACCCTCGGCAAACACCCGCTGACCTTGCTGCGCGCGCAACTGCGCGCGCGCCGCTACCGCCACTCCGACGAAGTGCGAGCGCTACCGCATGCCAGCGCGGTCGCCATCGCCGGCCTGGTGACCATGCGCCAGCGCCCACAGACCGCCAGCGGTGTCACCTTCCTCACCCTCGAAGACGAACACGGCCTGGTCAACGTGGTGGTGTGGCGGCGCCTGGCCGACCGCCAGCGCCAGGCGCTGATCGAATCCAAACTGCTGGCAGTGCGCGGCCGCCTGGAAACCGCCGACGGCGTGCGCCACCTGATCGCCGGCCACCTCGAAGACCTGACCCCGCTGCTGCTCGGGCTGGACATTCGCAGCCGCGATTTTCATTGAGTCGGCAAGCGCAACCACGCATACCTTGCGCGACGAACAGGTCACGGCAATTGCGACGGCGCCTCCGCCGCCTTGCCGCATGCCTGCGTCGCCCGTTGCACCGCCTCGGCTTCGCCCAGACCTTCGCGGTAGATGGTGGTAGCCAGTTCGCGCCTGGCCTTGCTCGACCCGATCGAACCGTTGCTGGCGATATCCGACAGCGGCCCGCCCAACTGGCGATATCTGGCCACGAGCTTGGCCGTCGCGGCCAAGCTCGCGCAATCCACCGGCGCCGCCTGCACCGGTGCACCCATCATCAGCAAACACGAAAAGCCAAGCGCTGCGAGTGCTTTATTCATCACTGTTCCCAAGCGGAGACGAAGAACCGCTCTCTCCATGCGGCCGCGCAGGATCGAGACGCTGCAACACAGCTGCACGTCACCGCAGCGACCGCACGGCATCGCCGCACACACGCCAACAGCACCGGCAAACAGGCCACAGCGGCATCAGGCCGCGCGTAGCGTCATCCACCCCATGCGGACAACGCCGCTGCAAGATAGCCACGGCCAATGCCAGCGCCAGCAGTGTGGTGACGAAACCCCGGAGCGCTGGAGCGAAAAGCCGGATCCGCGGAACCAAGCGCGGCAGCCATGTGGCTACAAGTCGCCCATCGCGCAAGCACGGAGGATGGTCACCTCAGGGAGCGCACCGACCACCACTGTCCGGACTGCGGCCGGCCGGCGGGCTGGCACGATTCGCTGGCAGAAGCAGCTGGCGCTGCGCGGCAGACTGGAGATCAGCGAAGGGGACGCGCCATCGTCCAGTTGGAAAACCCGGCCCCGCCGCTGCAAAACGCGAATGTGCGCAACCGGGAATTAAAGCGAACAGACGCATGCCTGGGTGTCGCCTTCGATCAAGGCGGGCGACGCATCGCACGAACGACCACGGTCCATTTCTATCGAACATGGCGCGCATATCGGCGCCATGGCCTGCGGTCAAACGATATGGACGGACTGAATGAACCGGGTCCCTTTATCCATCACGGCTGCGCCGAACCACTGGAGGAAATCAGCAGCGCTGGCGGACCAGGAAATTGCATCGACCCATCCAACATTGCGACGTGCCACGCCCGGGATCAGCGCTTGGGAGCGGCCAGGCGCGCGTACTGGTCGTGATCGATCCAACCCGTGAACGAAGCGTCCTTGGCATTGATGAATTCGACCTGGGCCCAACCATCCTTGAACGCCAGCACGCCCACCACATCGCCCTTGACGACATAGGCGCCCTTGGGCGTCTTGGAACCCGGCGCCTTCTGCAGATATGCCTTGTCGGCGGACACCGTCACCAGCCCGATCCATTTCTTGTCGGCGGTCCGGGTCAGGTCCAGGCCAGTGGCGATTTCCGGCATCAACACATTGAGGCAACCGGGATGCTCACGGCCCCGCTTCACGGTCAGCGTCACGCCATCGGGCGACGCCGCCACCGTGCCGGGATAGGCGCCGTCCGCCCAAGTGGTGACCGCGACCGGGGCCGCGCCCGCCGCCTTGCCCTGCAGGTAGAACGCACAACCGCGGGTCACGCCCTCGCCCATCTCTTCCGAGTAGAAGCCTTCGACTCCATGCTCGGGCGTTACGGCGAGCATCAGCCCTTCGTACTTGCCCGAATGCAGCGCAGCCGCACCGGCGAGCGCAGGCGCTACGGAGCAAAGCGAGAACAAACCAATAGCCAGGAACCGGGTGATCGCCATCTTTTTCCTTCAGGTGTTATGCAGATGTTTTGAAGCGTTCGTCATCGCCATCATAGCCGTCGCAGGCCGCAGCATGGCTGCACCATCCTTGCCATTGATGAAATCGACCAACGCAACACTAGGCGCCGAGGACGCCTTCGATCGATTGTCGTCAATGGCTGCCCGCTCGCCCTGAACCGAGCAGGCGATGGGCGTTGCCAAACATGGTTTGTGCGCAGGCCACCCGGTACCGACTGCGATTACCTACCCAGCCCCGCCAGCAGCGTCTGCACGCCCTTCCAGCCCCAGTACACGCGATGGCACGCGATCAGACCGCGCGCATCGAGGTCCATGACTTCCACCAGGTCGACCTGATCGCCCTCCGGCGTTTCTCGCGGATATTCCCAGATCACTTGGCGGTGGGACGCATGACAACGGTCGGTGCGGTACCAGCGACCGAGGCCGTTTTCGGGTTGTGCGAAAGACGCCGCGAAGAACGTCCTGATCGCCTCGCGTCCGTGCAGCCTTCCATCCTGTCGCCCTGCGGAAACCACATACGCCAACGGCGTTTCCAGCATCGCGTCTTGCGCATACAGCGCCATCAGCGCGTCCAGATTCCGTTCGACGACGCTGCGATGCCATTGCTCGAAGATGCGACGGGCATCGCCGTCCGCCTCGTTCGACCGCGCTTCGATTTCGCTCATGCAAGACACTCCGCTGTAGTGCGCTGCAGTCTAGGAACATGCGAAGGCCGTCGATTCGATGCGTGTCGAAGCGTTGCGGCAAGGCGCGGTCTATGATGGCCGCGCCCACCAGGAGTGCACACGATGCCGGTCGAACAGCCCAAGCTTGCCGCGACCGCGTTCCTCATCGCCGATCCCGCCCGCGCCGCCATGTTGATGGCGCTCATCGACGGGCGCGCACTGCCTGCCGGCGAGCTCGCCTTCGCCGGCGGCGTCACCCCGCAGACGGCCAGTTCGCACCTGTCAAAACTGCTGGACGGCGGCTTGCTGGCGGTCGAGGTCCAGGGCCGCCACCGCTACTACCGGCTGGCCGGTTCGCACGTCGCGTTCGCACTGGAGAACCTGGCGACCCTCGCCGCACCCGCAGCACCGCGATGCCGGAAAGCCGGGCACAAGCAGCAATCGTTGAGCCTGGCCAGATGCTGTTACGACCATCTGGCCGGGCGACTGGGCGTGGCGGTGGCCGAAGCGCTGGAACGGCGTGCGCTGATCGCCAAACAAGACGACAAGCGATATGCGGTGTCCGCCGAGGGCGCCACCTGGTTCGCGCGGATGGGCCTGGATGTGTCGCGCATCGCCCCGAGCAGGCGCGGCATTGCGCGGCAGTGCCTGGACTGGACCGAACGCAAGCATCACCTCGCCGGCCCGCTCGGCGTCGAATTGCTTGCGCTGCTGTGCGCCAAACGCTGGCTGCGCCGCAGCGACGGCTCGCGCGCGATCCACATCACCGACAGCGGCTGGGCCGGCTTGCATACGGAACTGGGAATCCACCGGCTTGCCGGCGACGAACTCGCGCTGGATTCCTAAGGCGCTTGCGCAAGTGGAGCGTCCAGCGCATAACGGCGCTGGCAGTGCTCGCAGTAGAACGCGCGCCGCTGCGCCTTGCCGAGCTGCTTGCGATAGGTCAGCAGATGCCCGTCGCGCGGACAGATGGTCTTGGTATGCACCTGATAGTGCTTCTTCAGCACGAAGGCCTTCTTCCAGGTGTAGAAATCGAAGCTGTACTCGCGCGCCTGCGTCACCAGCTCGGCCAGCTTGCGCGGCGGCAACGCCCCCACTTCGCTTTCCGGATGCACGCGGATGCGATGCAACACTTCGTTCTTGATGATGTTGCCGACCCCGGCGAACACATCCTGGTCCAGCAACGCATCGGCGGCCAGCGTGCGCGGCCGCAGCCGCAACTTGCGCCGCGCCTGCGCCGCATCCCAATCCGGATTCATCACGTCCGCGCGCCAATCGTAGGCAGCGTCCAGCGCGCCTTCGATGAACTTGACCGAGCACGCATAGAAATTCAGCTCCTCGCCCTTGGCGAAACCCAGGCTCAGCCGCGGCGGCGCGTCCTTGCGCGCATTGATCCGGTAGCTGCCGAACAGCAGGAAATGGATGCGCAGGCTGAACCCGTCGAACTCGATCAGGAAATGCTTGCCCCAACTGCGCAGCGACAGGATCTTGCGGTTGCGCATCCGCTCCAGGTCCTGCTTGCTGTTGCCGGACACCCGCAACACCTTGCGGCCCGCGAACGCGGCCGCCTCTTCTTTCAGGATGACGATCGAAGGACCTTCAGGCATGCCTGCAGTATCTGGAATGGCCGTGAGCCGATCGTGAGCCGAGCGCCCCACCTATGGACATGACGCTTACTTGGACCATTTGGTGCCGCCTCAGAACTCAAATTGACACGCTCCAATCCACATGTACAATTATTTGTACAACTGGAGCCCAGCATGGACACCATCACCTATAGCGCTGCACGCGCCGCCCTCGCGGACACCATGGAGCGCGTCGTCAACAACCACGAGCCGGTGATCATCACCCGCAGCCGCGAGCAATCCGTGGTCATGCTGTCGCTGGAGGACTACAAGGCGATGGAGGAAACCGCCTACCTGCTGCGCAGCCCGAAGAGCGCGCAACGCCTGCTGGAATCCATCGCCCAGCTCGAGGCCGGTCGCGGCAAGGCACGGGATCTGGCCGAGTGACGCTTCAGTTCTCGGACAATGCCTGGGAGGACTACCTCTACTGGCAGCAGACCGACAAGAAGATGCTCAAGCGCGTCAACGACCTGATCAAAGCCATCCAACGCGATCCCTTCCAGGGCGTCGGCAAGCCCGAACCGCTGCGCCATGCCTTGGCCGGCTATTGGTCGCGGCGCATCAACGACGAACACCGCATCGTGTACAAGGTCGAGGCGGGCATCCTGCTGATCGCGCAGGTGCGCTACCACTACGTATAGTCTCGCCGCTTCCAGCGTGCGGGTTCTCGGCCGCCAATAGCGGTTCGCAAAGCAAATACAGGGCAACAAAAAAGCCGGCACATGGCCGGCTTTTTCCGTTTCGCGAATCCCCCTGAAAACAAGGGATTTTTATGGTGGGCGGTGCAGGGTTCGAACCTGCGACCCTTGCCGTGTGAAGGTGGCCCAATAGCCAAGCAGATCAAGGCATCGCGCATAAAGCCCATGTTTTCAAGGCTCATTGTGTCCGACTAGGTTTCAGCGCACACTGCATTTTGCAGTTACTCCGCAGTTACGGCGCATGAAGCTATCCAAGCGACTGACCTCTGCCATCACCGAATCGGCAAAGCCGGAGGCCACCCCCTATCGCATCTGGGACACCGCGGTCCCGCAGCTGCACCTGCGCGTGCAGCCATCCGGGGTGAAGAGTTGGAACGTGCAGTGGAGCCGCATCAGCAGCCGCTCCCTGGGCAAGTGGCCAGGCGTCACGGTCGAGACCGCACGAACCAGGGCGAGGGCCGCGCTGGCGGAAACCGAGCAGCACGGCGCGCCGGCGGCGGTGGCGATGCCCACGCAGGAGAACACCGTCTCCGACGCCTGCAGAGACTATGTGGCATCCCTGAAAAAGGCTGGCCGCCCCGACGCCGCTGCTGATGCCGAGCGGCGCTTCGAGCGGTGTGTCTTCTGCGACAAGCTCGGGAAGGTGAAGCTGGTCGACCTGCACCAGGATCACATCGAAGCCTGGCGCGATCGCGTGGAGAAAGGAGAGCTGCCGGTGCTGCCCAAGAAGAAGGGCCGTCCGCCACAGGCAAAGCCCCTGGCCAAGTCGAGCGTGAACCGGATGCGCACTGTGCTGGTGGCCGCCCTCAACCACGCGGTGGCCCGGCGGAAGGCATCGCCCGACCGAGCCATCGAATGGACGTCCGTGAAGCCTCTCAGAGATGCCGGGAAGCGCCGCGAGCTGTACCTGGAGCGTACCCAGCGGCGACTGCTGATGAAGGCCGCAGCGAGCCCTGTGCGCGACCTGATCGAATGCGTCGCGCTGACCGGCTGCCGGCCCGGCGACCCAGCGGCATGCCTGCGCGAGGACTACGATGGCCGGACAGGCAGCGTGCGGTTCCGCACCAAGGGGCATGACCGCAAGATTCCCCTCTCCCCCGCCGCGGTGGCGCTGTTCGATCGACTGGCGAAGGACAAGCTGCCCAAGGCGCCGCTCTTCGCCCAGGCCGATGGCCGGCCGTGGACTGCCGATGCCTGGAGCGAGCCGGTGCGCGACGCGGCAGCGGCGGCCGGCCTACCGGAAGGCGTGACGCTGTACACGCTGCGCCACTGCTGGATCACCGATGCCATCGTCGGCGGAATGGACCTGCTGACCGTATGCAAGTTGACCGGCACGTCGCTGGCGATGATCGAAAAGCACTACGGGCACTTGGTCCAGGGCGCTGCCCGCGAAAAGCTGGCCCAAGTGAAATTTCTGTAGCTGGTCAGAACGAACGCCGGTAGTAGGCAGGCTCCCGGCCATTCTCGACAATGCTGCGGTAGGTCGTGGCTATAGAACCGCGCAGAGCGTAAATCCGATCGGCAAGCGTATCTCGTACGACACGCGCCGCGTTCAATGCATCTGCCTCATCAAGCGCACCGTCAGTACCCACCAGCCATTCAAGCGCGCTGCGATCACCGCTCTCGTATCGAGCAATATCGCCCTGAAGGGATTCCAGATTGCCCGATAGCGCGCGTACGCGTTCCAAGTTGCCCTGCAACTGCTCTACCAAATCCAGAAGCTGCGCCTCTAACGACCACTCCAACCGAGTGACGATTTCCGCCGTGAGCGACCGGCCCGATCCACTCGCAGCTTCCTCAAGCCTCCCTTTGAGGTCGGAAGGCATGCGCACGTTTACTTGGGGGTCGTTTCTAGCCATGAGCGGATATTGATGTAGCACGGTGCTTGCGGTCAATAAAGCACGGTGCTATTGTCCCCTTGTAGCACGGTGCTACAAAACAAAACACAGAGAGACACCAAATGACCGCCGAACGACTGAGCTACAACGTCGAGGAAGCCTTGGCCGTCACCGGCCTCAACCGAAACGCCTTTTACCGCGCGATCAGCACCGACCAGATCAAGACCTTCAAGGTCGGCAAGCGCCGCATGGTCTCGGCCCGCGCACTCCGCGAGTTCATCGAGGGGAAGGAGAAGGAAGCAGCTCGCGGGGCCGCGGCATGAATTGCGCGGCGCTGAGCTATTCGCCCAGCCGGGAAGTACAGGCAATCGGCGATGCCGAGCACCGGGTGAAGGAGTTGGAACAGCGGGCCGCCGAGTACGCCGACGAGCCGGACACGCTGGCGGCGATCAACGAATCGCTGGCGCATGCGCGCTCGCGCTTGGAGCGCTTGGCGGCACCTTGGAAAAAACCATGATCCCGAACGTAGAAACGGCCCGAGCGCGCCAACGCCCGAGCCGTCAAATTGCAGACCGAACCCTAACGAGGAACGACCATGGCCGCAACGATACACCATCTTTCGCCGAACGTAGATCGCCGGCGACTGCTGCAGAACGCGCTTGACACCAATTCCGCGGGATTTTTCCTGATGCGGCTGTACTTCGAGCGCCTGGATTGCTTCGGCAAGCACGACAGTTACGCGGAAGCTTTCGAGCTAGTCACCCGCGCGATACGAGAAAGCGTCGACAGGGACAAGAAGCTCTACGAGGAGGCCGACCTGCGAGCCCAAATTCAGCGACTCATGTACCTGCGCAGGATCGACATCCACATGAACACACGGGAGAACGAGTTACCGCGGGCAGACGTGGTGGTGAAGTTCCCAGCGAAGAGGATCGCGCGTCGTCGGAAAGCTGAGCGCGGAGCCATGGACCCGACCGATCAGCCGTTCCGATTTTCCAAGCCCGCTGCTGCTGTGCAGCCCGCAGCCACCCAGGATCGGGAGAAAGACAGATGATCTACCGCCCAATGCGCTGCCTCACGGCACGCCAACTGCGCGACGTGCCACGCGCCCAGGTCGAGCGCTGGCTCGCCAGCACGAAGGCAGCGGAGAGCGCCCTGGACACGCTCATCGGCATGGGGTGCAACGCGCCCCAGTACGCCAACGACCGCGCCGTGTGCGAGCACAACCGGCGGCTGCTGACAAAGCAGCTGTCGGGCGTGGCGGCCTGATCAAGGATCAGCATGGCCAGGAGGAAAAAGGAAAACAGGTGGGAGGACATCGACGGCGGCTCAGCATTCGTCGTTCCCTACACCCTGCTGCGCCACCCGAACTTCACCAGGCTCAGTGCCTTCGGCCACAAGCTGCTGATGGATCTCGCGCGGCAGTACACCGGCTTCAACAACGGCTACCTGTGTGCGTCGTGGACGCTGATGCAGGAGGCCAACTGGAACTCCGAAAACACGGTCCGAGCGGCGATGCTGGAACTTGAACACTATGGCCTGATCCAGCGCACCCAACAGGGAGGAAAGAACCGCCCCAACCTGCACGCTTTCACCTGGCGCCGGATCGACGAGAAGAAGGGCCAGCCGCTCGATGTGAGCTCCACAGCGAAGCCGACGGATCTTTGGAAAGAGGAGCGGCCGGAATACAACCGGACTGCTGGGGAACGCAAGGCCAAGAAGGTCGTGATTCCTGCTCGGAAGGCGGCATGAAAAACGCAATCTGTACAGCGCCCCGTGCTGCACTGTACAGCGCCCCGTGCTGTAGTCGTGCCGGATGTACAGCGCCCCGTGCTGTACGAATCGATGACTACCGCGCCCCATGCTGTAGTCATGCCATTTTTTGGGGTCTAGTGACAGCGCCCCGTGCTGTCCTTAAAAGTATTACCAGGTGGGAGTGCGCTTTTGCTGCTGCTCCCCGCTCTGGATTACCGCTCCAGCACCACGGCGGCCAAATCGGCCAAATCGGCGAGCGATCGACGAGCGTTCGGCGAACGGCGATGCGGTCGCACTGCGTTCGCATGCTAGATCGATGCGTTCGCATGCTACGAGCAGGAAATCGGCTGCTACTAGCAGGCGCGCGGCTCACTGCGCACTCACTGAGCGCTCAACCCTTGAAAGGGGCTTCCAAGCCAGTAACCACGGAAAGCCTTCCCCGAAGGCTTCTGGGAAGGCTTTCCGTTCTGCAATTCACTGATTTGCAAGCAAAGCTCAAAATTGTGCTTTGCGAAACCGTTCCCCCAACCGTATGCCGAACGGTTTCGGCGCAGCCGCAGTGACCGCGCTTCCCGTCAACCAGGCGGCCGCGGCGCTGGGCGTTCCCTGCGGCACGCTGCGGCGCTGGCTGCGCGAAGGCTGCCCGGCGGTGACCCGGGGGCGGCGCGGCCGCGGCCAGGCCGCTCTGGTGGATCCAGCGCAGGTGCTGCAGTGGCGCGAGGCCGGCGAGCGCGATCGGATCTACCTGGAGCTGGCCGGCGCGGTGCCGGCGGTGATCGCGCAGGCGACCTGCGAGTCGATGCGCATGGCCGGCGGGATCGACAAGCGTCGCTTGGCGGGTGTGCAGGCCGCGACCTGGTACGTGGCCACGAACGCTGTGCTGGACCACCTGCGCGAGCGCTGCCCGGCGGTGCCCGAACTGGCCGAAGTCCCGGAGGAAATCGAGCAGCTGCGGAAAATCGCACGATAGCGATTGATTTTAGGCGACCTCGGTACGGTGGACCAATCAACCACCGGAGAGGCTCGATGGACCCCATGCAATTTGCAGCTCTGTCCCGCGCGCGCACCGCCCTGGACGTCGCCGTCGCCGGCGAGAGCGAAGGCGCCAAGACGAAGGCGTTCACCGATCTGGCGTTCGCTATGCTGCTGCACAACAAGGCGAACATCGGGAACGCCCTGCGCGCTCATCCGTCCTCGCTGGTGCAGAAGGCAGCGGCGCACGCGCTCAGCGACGACGTCTGGAACAACGCCGACGCTGCCGCCCTGGCCGCTGCCTACATCGGCAGCATCGC
>Ga0308160_10001666_pt1 | contig 29856 bp, 40 predicted proteins | sample PhyFR1_FD_201036 | JGI IMG/M metagenome (GOLD analysis project Ga0308160, IMG submission 201036) | Phyllosphere microbial communities from UC Gill Tract Community Farm, Albany, California, United States - DLSLF.R1 | ecosystem: Host-associated > Plants > Phyllosphere > Unclassified | place: USA... | reverse complement strand
TAGGTCGAGAGCGAAGTGCTACGAGGGACCGCAAGGTCAGCGCCTGACGATGGGGGGCTCTCCGGCCCGTCTCGCACTCGCCCAGCCAGTTCCACTACAGCTGGGACGATCAAGCGCGAGAGTGCGGTAAGATGGGCAGAGGGAAGGGGAGGCGGGCGCACCGGGCGAGGGTAGCGAGAGGAGATGGCCGTCGGGGGGGGCGGCGGCGAGCTCGGCGGGCGGCCGGCTTTGTGAATGCAAATGAGCCTGAGCTGTAGTATACACAATTCAATTAAGCAACGACCAACAAGCAATGCCTGACTAGTTTAATGGTAAAACGTAGGTCTCATAGAAAGAAGCCATCCTCAGCTCTGAGTTCGATTCTCAGGTCGGGCACGAAATCTTTTGCCTCTCGCGCGCGGGGGCCGGGCAGCCATCTCGTTGAGCATCCTCCTCGGTTATCCGACCTCTTAAAGGAGCCTGCCAGCTGACCTCGTTCTGTCGTGATCTGCTTTACAGCTCGTCACCTCTACCCCACAGAGAGGTGCAGAGCTTACAAGGGCAGGGCAACAAACCCATGCCATCCGTCGGACGCGTCGCAACCGGTGCCTCCCAGACGCGCAGCGGCCGCCTACATGCTCCCTTCCGTCTGACCGCCATCTCGCCGACCTACCTTCTCCGCGATCTGCCCATCTGCTGGCACTCATTCATCACCTTCCACTAAGCTCTCGATGCTCGCTCGAGAGCTCAACCAGAGGCATGTTTCGAGGGCATCGGCTTGGTCGGCGCCCCTGAGCGACCCGCCGACAGGGGAGCCCCAAGCCCCCTGAAGCCGACCCGCCTCCCCTCGCACGAGCCCCCCATCTACCTCCCGCAGCGGGCTGAGCTCAAGCTAGACCAAGGCACTCGAGCTTCTGAACCTTTCAACGACGACCACGACACCAGCCAACCCACCATCCTTCGTACGGCGCCCTCGCTCGCCTCCGTCGCTCGCCATGTCGTCTCGCCTGTGCGGCACCTGCTCCAAGGTGCGTCTCTTCTCGGCCGCTCGCTTCTCGCCAGCTCCCTTCGAGCTCAGCTGCGATGCATCCCTTCTACAGCCCGTCTATCCGAAAGAAAAGACGGCTATCTCCACCATCTGGGTCCACACGCACTCCTGCCTCAAGGTGAATCACGTCGACCGCGACCGCAGCACGCGCTGAGAGACCGGTTGCTGACCTGCTCTCGCCTCGTCCCGCCCTCCAGTGCTCCCTGTGCGCTTCGACCTTCTCGCTCACATCCGCCTACGTCGGGTTCAACGGCGACGGCGAGAAGCGGCTCTTCTGCAAGACCGACGTCCCGCGCACGATCCATCACGCCGTCGTCGACAGCATTGCCCTCCGGCATGCGCTCTGTACGTTACCCTGTTCTCTCGGCTCGACCTTGTTCGCTCGGGCTCTGACACACTCTACCTCCATGGGCTGCTGTAAGCCGCCCCAAAAGCTGACCAGCTTCGGGCCGGCGGCCGCCTCGGGGGCGGCAAGATGGGCTCGATGCGCTTCAAGGGCTTGACGCTCCGCAGCAAGAGCGTCGCCGGCGGCCTGAACGCACCCAAGCTCTCGGGCGACGGCTCGCGCAACAAGGTGCGTGACAGCCAGCTCCTCTTAGCCATCAGGAAGGAAGCCTGACTGCGCACAATTGCTGCAGATCGTCATCGGCACGGTTCACGGAGCGACGCTCGACTCCTGGGACATTTCGTCCGCGCTTGGTCCGTCGTCTAGCGTCTCGATCTTGATTTGTCGGTGCGAAGAGCTGATCGCGAGACGTACGCCCTTTCGCAGACGCCCAGACCAAGGTCTCGAGCCCGTTCAACAGCTTCCCTGCCCTCAGGGCACAGCTAACGGGCTCGACCGAGAACTCATTCGTGTCGCCCTCGATCCTCGTGCCGCAGCCGACCGGCTCGTCTCGCTCGGCCGCCTCGGACGATGCCGGTCAGCAAGACAACGACGGCATTGCGCGCGAGGCGAAGGGTCAGAAAGAGAAGCCCCTCATCGAAGCTGGCCTGTACGTCACCCGTTGACGACCACCGCTCGTGTCTGCGCTGATGGCCTCACTCGCCCCTCGAACAGCGTCAAGAACCTCCTCCGGGCCTTCCAGCTCGAGGACGTGCGCGAGGTCAAGCTTCCGGCCGGCCACGTCCGCTCTCCCACGCCGTTCGCGTTCCGCGGCAAGCCAAACGAGGTCCCGTCTCCCCTGGGCGCGGACGACGGCATCCTTGACGAGACGCGCTTCCTGTCAATCAAGCCACCGGCTGTCGCGCTGGCGACCGGTGAGACGTCGGACCTCGTTAACGTCCGTACGCTCGGCACCCGGCGCGACAAGAGCACCTCGAATCGACGCAAGCCTGCCCTCAAATCGCTCTTTGACCCTCCGACTGCCGAGGTCGACGACGCGCCCTCGAAGCACGTCAAGATTTCGTCGCAGCCGCCGTCGCTCATCTCGGTCTTTGCGGGCGGCGACGTCCTGCCGACTGGGCCCGACTCGCCCGGCAACGTCAGCAACGAGGGAGAAGACGCCGACGACGAGGCTGAGGACATGGACGACGAGGCCTTTGTCAGGGCGATGGAAGGGCTTGAGGTTGTCCTCGTCTACGAGGAGGAGCCCGAGGTCGGCGCGGCCGAGTCGGTCGTCGAAGGCGACAGCGGCAACAAGCTATAAAGGGGGAAGAAGGGTCGACCTGTATAGAAAGAGAATGTCGAGTAGTCGCCTCGTCCTGCTCGGTCGCGTCTGACCCGATCTGACGCGCTCGCGAGAACGAAGGGGTGGTGCAGCGTGGGCCCGGGATCATTGGCAAGCCGCTCGCCGGGCGTCGGCTTTCGCCGAAGCGGCGGAAAGGCGGGCGCGCGGGCGCGCGCGCCCTTCCCTCGTTCGTCCCCGCTGACCGCATCTCCCCTCAGCCATCTCTTCCCCCCTCAGACACATACGACACCACACAATCATGAACGAGAAGGTCGCTCCTCCTGCTCCTCTCGACCAGCTGCCGCTGCCGGTCGCCCCTGCCCAGCAGGCCAAGCCCAAGGCCAGCCTCGTCCGCAAGGGCCTCCAGCTCGCCACCCTCGGCCTCTTCGCCTATCTCGTCTCGTCGGCATCGGCGCCGTCGTCGGTCCTCCCGCGCCAGTACGGCAGCGGCAGCGTCAGGGGCGAGGCCTCGGCGCTGGCCAAGAGCGCCTGCCAGCAGCCGCCGGTCCTGACGCCGACGACGCCGCACTATGCCGAGCTCGATGCCGTCTGGAAGTCGGGCGCCTTTAAGAGCCAGGCGATCGACTGGCTCTCGGGCGCCGTTCAGATCGAGACCGAGAGCTACGACGGTACTTGAAGATTCTCTGCTCTGGTCTTCCATACAGTTACCGAGTGCTTACTGACTAACTGTGCTCGACCAGGCATGGGCCATGTCGGCGAGGACGACCGCTGGAACAAGTTCGGCGCCTTCCACGCTTACCTCGAGAAGGCCTTCCCGCGGACGCACGCCAAGCTCAGCCTGGCCAAAGTCAACACCTGGGGGCTCGTCTTCGAGTGGAAGGGCTCAGACCCGTCGCTCAAGCCGGCCCTTTTTATGGGACACCAAGGTAGGTGCGCTTGTCGATGTCGACCGGTCAAAGTCCTTAAGCTGACGATGGCTGCATCTGGCCGCGCGCAGACGTCGTCCCGGTCGAGAAGACGACCTACGACCAATGGGAGCACCCGCCGTACTCTGGCCACTGTGCGTCCCTTGACTCGACAGTCCGCGGCTCTACAAGCATCGCTGCTGACGTCCTATCCTTGCTTGCGCGCGCAGACGACGGCGATCTGATCTGGGGTCGGGGATCTGTGGACGACAAGTCTGGCCTCATCGGTATCATGTCGGCCGTCGAGTCGATCCTCGGCACCGACTTTGCCCCCAAGCGGACGGTCGTCCTCGCTTTCGGCTTCGACGAGGGTGCGTCGACGGCTCGCGCTCGGAGATCTGATGGTCAAGAGCTGGATCCAGGCTGACCCTGATCTCGCTTTTCCCCTGCTTGCAGAGGTCTCTGGCGGCGAGGGCGCCTCGCACATCGCCCCTTACCTTGAGAAGCGCTACGGTCGCAACAGCTTTGCGCTGATTCTCGATGAGGGCGGCGGCTACCAGGACATGTTCGGTACGACGATCGCCGCTCTCGGCACCGGCGAGAAGGGCTACAACGACATCCGCGTCAGCGTCAAGACGCTCGGCGGTCACTCGTCGGTCCCGCCCGAGTCGGGTCACACCTCGATCGGCTACCTCTCGCTCCTCATCGCTCACCTCGAGGCGAACCCGCACGAGCCCCACCTGACGCGCGAGAACCCCTTCTACTCGACGCTCGTTTGTGCCGCCTCGCACGGCGACGTCGGCAAGAAGCTCGACAAGCTCGTCAAGGGCAGCCTCGGCTGCGACAAGAAGCTGCACAAGCTTCAGGACGAGCTTGCCAAGGACCGCTCGTACAAGGCGCTGATCGGTACGACCCAGGCGGTCGACCTCATCTCGGGCGGCATCAAAGTCAACGTACGTACGATCGCACCCCGGTCCCCGGCAAGACGCAGACGCGAGACTGACCTCGTGATCGGCCCTCCTTCCTTGTCAGGCCTTGCCCGAGCTCTCTTCGGCGGTCGTGAACCACCGCATCAACGTCGCCTCGTCTGCTGACGAGCTGCAGGAGCGCATCATCAAGGTCGTCGCCCACCGGGCCAAGGAGCTCAACCTGACGCTTTCGGCGTTTGGCGAGGACATCATCACTGGTCCCGGCGTCGGCCAGATCGTCCTCGAGGAGGCCTTTGACCACAGGTGCGTCCTGCTCCCGCTACATCCTCCCCCGTCCATCCCGCTGACCTAAGCGCATCCCACCAGGCTTGAGCCCGCACCGATCACACCCACGACCCCGGAGACCAAGGGATGGAACGTCCTCGCCGGCTCGATCAAGGAGACCTACCGCACCCGCATCAAGACCTCGGAGGCCGATGCGCTCAAGGGCGACGAGATCATCACCTCGCCTGCGATCATGAGCGGCAACACGTGAGGCCTGGCGAGCTCTAGACGCATTTTCTGAGGCCCTACTGACCCGCTTCCCTTCGTCTGCCAGCGACACGAAATTCATGCACAATCTCTCGAAGCAGATCTACCGGTACAACCACCTGAGTCCCGAGGACTTCTACGTGGCGTCGGGCATCCACAGCGTCAACGAGGCGCTCCGCGCGACCGCTTTCGTCAACAATGTGCGCGCACTTGCGACCGTCATCCTCAACGTCAACGAGCACGACGTCTGAGAGGCCTGGGACGTGCGGTGTCTTGAGTCCTCCAATTGCATGCTGTCTGCGATCTCACTGTGGGGAAGCGAAGCTGCAGAGGGCGTGCGACAGAACGGTGAGCAGGGGCTAACAGCCCGGCCTTCCCGTCGTCTGGCGGCGGCTCAGGCGCAGAGGGGTCATGGATGGCAGCACGCCTAGCTAGAGCGTGAACGGCAGCTCGTCGCCATTGGCGATGATCGTTCCGAAGGCTCGAATCGTCTCGACGAAGGCTGTTGCGCGCAGGGCCTCGTTGACCGAATGCAGCGATGTCTTGGAGTAAAAGTCGTCGGGCGAGATGTGATTGTACCGCCAGATCGACTTTGAGAGCCGCCAGTAGTGCTGGGTGTCCGTGTTGAAGGGCAAGAGCGACGGGGCGACGACGATCTCATCGCCCTTGGCCTCGTCGGCAGCGCTGTGCTTGACGCGAGTGGCAAAGGTTGAGCGCACCGAGCCGGCCATGAGCTGCCATGAGGGGTTGTCCGGGGCGGTCGAGGTGATAGGAGCGGGCTCAAACCTGCGTGTGTGCGAGGGCTTGCATCGTTAGCTTCTGACGAGGAAACAGAGGTCCAGAGCACCCGGTCTTACCACTCGCGGTAGGCTTCCTCGACGACAACCTGGCCGGCACCTGCGCCGGCGCTGATCTCCTCGCCAAAGGCCGTCAGCGTCAGGTTGAGCTCCTTGGCCTTGGCCAAGACGAGCTCGGTGATGTGCTCGCGGACGGCCGCGCCGGACGAGTCAGCCCCAATGCGATGGTGTACGACAGCCGAGGCGGTCTCGGGGAGAGCCTGTCGGGCAAAAGGGTGAAGGTCATTTGGCTGCCGTCGAGATTCAGCAGCAGGCGGCGCATGGGCGTACGTTGACTTTATTGCCGCCAGAGCTTAGGGTGAAGGCTTGTGTCGTTCCGATCAGCTTGCCGATGATCGGATGGTTCTTGAGGTGGAAGTTGAGCGCCCACAGCACAATGTCGCTGAAGAGCGAGCCCTTTACGGCCGCGCGAGCGTACCAGGGCAGGTCGAGGTGCGTAGCAGCGCAGACGAGGCCGGCGTGGAGGGGGTTGCCGCGCGTGAGCGTCGGCGGGTGCGGGTTGGACTCAAGGTGGGCGATGAGCAGCGACAGAAAGCCGATCGACGTGTGCTGGCCGTGCGGCATCGATGCGTGACCGCCCGTGGCCCGAACCGTGATGATCGCATTCCCGCCCTGGAGTAGTCGTCGACGATTGAAGGGGTCAGCGGCGGTCAGACGCGGATGACAGGTCGAGCGACCGTGTACGCACGCCCTTCTCGGCGGTTCCGAAAGCCGCCACCGTCTTGCCGAGTGCGGAGACGTAGCCTCCTGCGTACGAGCAAGCGAACAGGCAGACGCTCTCGTCAGCCGCTGCGGCTGCCAGTGAATGCGGCGGCGAGGCGGCTGACCGCCCTCGTCGATGATCGCGCCGATGCCGTGGTAGCCGTACTTCTGCTCGAGGAAGGGCGCGATAGTTCCTGCGCCCCTGAAGCCGTAGATCTCTGCGAGAGATCCGGATTCGGATGAGATCAGCCACTCGGTAAGGGTCTACGCTGAAGGGCACTCGAGCCGCACCCTCGTCGAAGCCAGAGGCAACGATGACCGTCCGCCTGGGCGAGAAGTCGGCCTCGAGCATCGTTTCGATGGCGGCCAGGATGCCGATCAGGCTCGATTTGTCGTCGACAGCGCCGCGACCCCAAACAAACTCGCCGTCGTAGTGTCCAGAGTACGGCGGGTGCACCCACTCGCCGAGCGTCGACTCCTCGCATGGCACGACGTCTACGAGATCGAGCGTGTCAGCTAGCGAGCGGAGCTTGCGAAACTCTCTCAGTCGTGCCGACCTTGGTGAGCCGCGAACAGCACTGGTTTGAGCGAGGGGTCGCTTCCGACCCACTCGTAGACGAGGCCGTAGGTATCGACCTTGGTGAGGGCGAGCTTAGCGTGCGTCCGCGGGAACGCCTGCTCGAGGTAGGTATGGAATGCGGCAAATTTGGCCCAGCGATCGTCCTGACCGACGGCACCTGCGTCGTCGTAGCTCTCGGTTTCGATCCGGATTGCGCCCGAGAGCCAGTCGACGGCCCGGGTCGTGAAGGCCGGAGCCTGCCAGACGGCGTTGGCCGCGACGAAGGCCGGGCTTGTCGGCGTCAGCACAGCCGGCTGGAGGCAGCTGTTCTCGGCCGAGAAGGCGGCCTGGATCCTCGGCAGGTTGAGCGAGAGGACAAAGATAGCCAGGGCGCCCACGGCGGCGGCGGATCGGAGGTTGGACCGGCCCAAGGAGATGGTCGGAGGGGCAGCGGCCTGCTGCGTGCTGCCTGCGGCTGGGCGGCGACCGGCGGCGGCGGCGGTCATCTTTTCGGCCATCGTGCGAAGTAGCTCAGGAGGGCAAGGCAGGCTCGTCGGAAGAGGAGGAAGAGGTCGGGTGATGGCCGTTGGTCGTTCGGGTGCCAAGGTTCTTGTCCCATCGATGAGCGAAAGGGGGCTCAACTGGGTAGGCCATCTCCCCGCCGGAGCCGCAGTCAGCGGCGGCGCCCTTGCCATGACTACGGACCGGCGCCCGAGCTCACGGCCAAGGATTGCATCCAACCTTAGCAGGTGATCAACACCGCTGAGCTCGGATGAGAACGCTGACGACGGATCCGCAGAAGTCTAACGTGGGCTGAGACACGGCCGCCGGCCGAGCACGGCCGACCTTCCATTCTCCAGCTTGCGACGTGCTCAGTTCGCGACGAGCAGGCAGAGTTTCGGTAAAAGATCGGGAAACATCTATCAATGTCGAGGGGGGAGAAGTGGAAATGGCCACGGCAGCGGCCCCAGACGAGCCGGTCCGGGGGGGCCGCATCTACGTCGTCGCCCCGCACGCGCGCATCTCGCCACGCGCCGGGTCCGTCCGAGAGCGAGAAGGAGAAAGGGGGAAGGGAGTCGGGAGTTGCAAGGACCAGTCTTTAGGCCTTGGCGATCTCGACACCGCCGGTGGCGCCGAGGGCCGACTTGATACCGCCGTAGAGACCGAACTGACCGGCGGTGATGGAACCGATCATGACGAAACGGGCACCCATGCCACCGAAGAGGCCCTTGATGCCGAGCTGCTGCGAGAGCTGGAGGAGTGAAAGAGAGGGAAGAGGTTGGAAGGTCAGCAAGGCAGCAGAATGGCCGAGTCATACGATGCCACGCCTCGGACGAACCTCGACGATGCGCGAAACCATGCCCTGTCCGGGGGCGCCAGCAGTCTTGTTCATGCGCGAGAGGAGGGTGTCGGCGGGCTGCGAGATGAAGGCGGCGGCGAGACCGGCGATGAGACCGGCCGAGAGGTTGAACGCGGTCTTGGTGCCCTCGGTGAGCTCGGTCGGCTTCTTGCCGGCGGCCGTGCAGATCTTCTCAAACGCAACCTCGTAGACGGCGAACTTGGCCATGGTGTAGGGGACCTGCTTGAAGAGGATGGGACCGAAACCAGCGTAGAAGCCACCGATACCCTCCTCCTTGAGGATGCGGCCGAAGCCGCCGGCGAGACCGGACGCGAAAGCAGGGTTGGAGACAAGACGGATACGGACGGCCTCAAGCGGCTGTGAATCGAGGGGTTGGCCAGAGCAGGCAGCCGGGTCGGTCAGCGAGCACGTGGGTGGGCATCAGAGCAGGAAGGAAGGCGGGGGCAGAACGCACGCAAAGGGCAACGTCGGCGAAGAACTCGGCGATGGCAGAGGCACCGAGGTAGATGGCCTGGCGGTTCTCGCGGGCAGCCTCGACACCGTAGTAGTCGACGGCCTGCTTCTTCCAGAACTCGTAACCGCCGAACTTGAAGGCACCCTGGATCGAGTAGCCGACCTGATGGGCAGAGGACACAAGAAGATTGTAGGCGACGGTCAGCTGCGAGAGAGAGGGAAGGAAGGGCAAGCGAGGAAGAAAGACGCACAATGGTCGGGCCGAGACCAGTGAGAAGGGCACCGGCACCGTTCTTGGCAATGATGGACCGGGTGGCGTGGATCATGCCCTAATGTTTGTGCGGCACAAGGACAAAACGGCGTCAGTCGGCGATGCACTTTTCCTTCAGAGCAGGTTGAGCGAGCGCGAGGCGAACCTTGTTGTAGGTCTGGGGCTCCAGCTGGATGGTGGTCTTGACGACGTCCATCGGGGTGGCGGCACCGTGGGTGATGGCGCAACCGGCGGCACCAGCGAGGGCGAAGCTGCACGGAAAGGAAGGTCAGTCAAGACTCGGTGAGGCTGACGAGCGTGTGCGAGGCGGATGGGCGCGCGGTCGGGCGGCGGGCGCGTCGGAAAAGACGACGACGGGCGACGGGCCGATTCGCGCGCCGGCCCAGTCAGAGAAGAAAGGCGACCATGACGCTGGCCCTTGGAAAGCAAGCCTGTCGCTCGCCTCGAGGCGTCCTCGAACGTGCCGAGCCAGAAAGCGAGACCGACCGCTCGGCAGGACAGGAAGAGAGGACGAACCGGGCGTAGAGGTTGGCACCGGTGGGCTTCTCGCCGGCGACCTCGAGTGCCTTCTCTTTGACCTGCTGGCCCTTGAGCTCGACGGCCGAGACGGCCTTCTCGGCCTTCTCCTGAACGGAGAGGATCGGGAAAGCGGCGCTGAGCAGGGGGGAAGGACGATACATGATCTTTGAACGAGGTGGAAAAAGAAGAGAGTGGTGGGCGAAATGGCTCAAGGGCCACCGCCCGTCCGGGCCGTTGGCGGAGCGGATCAGGGAGGGAAAATTCAAACTCCGCCGGCGCGCGTGCGATCCCGCACCGACTGCAGCCGACGGCTCCCGACCATGCTTCCTCTCAGCAGACCGTCATGCGCGTGAAGCCAGGCGAGAGGCGCGCGACGTCGAGGAGGCTGACCTGATTGAAACTGACCGGCTGACTAGGGGACACGTTGCCGGGCTCTCGTCCAGCACCTGCCGACGTCCCTTCGCGGCCACGCACCCGGCGCAGCACTGGACGGCTGTGCACGCTGACCCGATGGCAGACCGTCGCAACAGGAACCTGCTCAGGTTAGGAGATGCATACTCTCGGGCGAGGATGACGGGCATATATCTCCTATCCGCCGGCCTGCTCAGGCCCACCGACCGGCCTTGACCCGGCTACCAAAGCGTTTGACGAGGACGCCGACGGTGATCGGCCCGACCAGCGTGTTGAGCAGGATCGCCCAGATGGCGACGAGGAAGCCCTCGGTCTGCAGCAGCTGCGACTCGGTGTAGCCGATCTGGGCGATGAGGAGACCAATCTCGCCTCGGGCGCACATGGCCAGGCCGAGGAAGGCCGCTGGGACCCAGGCGCGATCGGCTGTCGTCGACGGGCGGGACGAGGAGGGAGGAGCCGAGAGGGACGTCGATGGGTGCGGGAGCGCCGTCGGCTCATGCGAGGGCGACGAGGGAGGCGCACGGGGTCGGACAGCGGTCCCGCTCATCTCACGCATCGTGCCGTACCCGCGCTCGACCAACTCCGGCTCGCCTGGCCGGTGGGTACCAGCGCCGGTGTCGAAAAACTCGGCGTCCGTCGCGGCCGAGGCGGACGTAGTCGCTGAGCGGCCCTTACCGACTCGTCGGCGTTCAAAGTGATCCCAGAAGAGGATCCAGAAGCCGCAGATGAGCTTGCCGACGAGCATCAGGGCGGCGTAAACGACGCCCTTCCAGATGATGCGGCCCGACCAGAGGGCGATGAAGGGGATGGCCGTCCTGGCACGGCCGTCGGCGGGTCAGTCCAGCTAGTTTCGAAGGCCTTCGTAACGGAAGGACGAACCCGATCGAAGAAAAGAAAAGAGGCGAGAAGAACCACGTCTGAAGCGGAAGGAGATACGTCTCGAACGCCTCGTGGAACGGGTGGACTTTGGCGTGGACAGAGGGGGCGGGCGTGTTCTCGTGCGAGCGGAGCGCCTCGCCAGTCGCTGCTTCCGCTGGAGGAGGCAGGTACGTCAGACTGAGGCCGATGAGATACACGCCGAGGAGTGGGGAAGAGCCGATCAGGCCAGTGATGGCGACGCCGAGCGACAGCCCGCCGATGACGCCGAGTAGCGCGAGCTTCGGCCGTTCGGGGTGGTCCATCAGGCGAACATGGATGTATCGCCGGTAGAGTGGGGCGAAGCCGAAGCGGACGACGGGGATGGCGAGGGTAATGTAGAGGAAGGACGTGACGAGCGGCCGGGCAACCGACCAGGGAGCGATGGCTGACAGGGGACTCGTCTCGCCGAGCGTGCGGATGATGGTCGACAGGACGAAGCCGATAACTTTGGGCGAGGAAGCGGCGCACGTCAGCACCCGGACAGACCCGCAGGACACGCAAAAGACGAACCATCGTCAAAGACGGCGCCGGCTGCAAGGACTGTGCCGATCCGCGTCTTCTCGAGCGCCAGATCGCCCCCGGCGCTGCGAAGGACGGTGAACGTCGTCCCGAGCGAGGTCGAGCTGAGGGCGGCGCCGGCGGCGAACGACTCGAGGAGTGGGTAACCAAAGCCGCCGCTGAAGAGGGCGAGCGAGAGGAGGATGGGCGCGCCGATGCCCGTCAAAGCGACGGCTGTCGCCAGTGGGAGCGAGGCAAAGAGCGTGTCGAGCGGGGTCGACAGGCCGCCTGCACCAGAACAAGCCGCGCAGCGGATCAGCCTGCGGTCGGCGAGTGAAGAGGTAAGGAGCGACAGCACACCCTCAAAGACGATCAAGAGCAGGCCCAGGTAGCCGAGCGTAAGGAAGGTCTCTTCCCAGACGTGTTCGAGGATGCCGGCTAGGGGCGAGCCGTAGATGATGCCGACGGCAATCTCGCCCAGCAAGCCGGCGTAGAGGCTGCGCGAGACGAGGTCGAGTACAGTATCAGCGCGGCCGAGGGACTCCCAGGCACAAGACGCAGAGCTACGGACTACTTGTCGAAGAAGTAGCGTGCGACGTTGGCGAGGTAGAGGAATGACGAGAGGATGAGGATAGGCTCGAGGTGTGGCTCCTCGTATGGGATGTAGCGCGTTGACATGGGCCGGGAGCAGAGGAGACTGGCGAAGAGAGGGCTTCAGTCGGACGGGCCGCTTCTAACTTGCAGCTCGCTCTTTAGGTCCTAGTACCGGGCAGAGTCAGGGCTGTCCGCTGTCAGCTGGTTTGGTGCGAGTCAGACGGCAGCCAGCACGAGCACGGTCGGTCCTTGGCGAGGGCTGCGGCTGCAAACGAAGGGGGCCGCTCCGACGACAGGACCTTGCTGGGCCGCCCCCCGACGGTGACACCGCACGGCTGCTCTTGGCCACCTCTTTCTCATCCTCCAACTAGATCACCAAGGGCACTGGCTTGCTCCGGATCTCCCGTACTTCGCACTCTCACTCTCTGCACGACATCGTCCGCCGGCCGGACGAACAGCCTTGCTCCGCTCGTATGGACGCCGCCCCTCGGGCCATAGTGACCGTCCTCGCGCGGTCGCTCCTCCGGCCGAGGGACGTCGACTGCCCTAACGCGGTGCCTACCTGCTCGGGGTGTGCCTCCGGCTGGTCGTGTATCGCCACGGCGAGGTGTGTCATGCCCTGATGAGCTCGACCCAGATGGAGGGCTGACGGCCTGCCTTCCCTCCTATACCCCCCTTCCTCCCTCACCTCGTCCCCGCCGGCCCGCGCCGCCGCCGCTGCCTGCCGCCGCCGCCGAACGACGCGCCGACGACTGCGCGGTCTTTCGCCCTCGCTCCGCCAGGACACGGACGACGTGCGCGACTGCAACCTGCGTCAAGGACGAGACGAGCAGCAGTCCGGGCGGCGGCATCAACCCAGGCGTCATCGTCGGTCCCGTAGTCGGCTTCGTCCTGCTCCTCGCTCTCGCCATCTGGTTGGCGCGTCGGCACCGGGTGCGTCGGCCAATAGTCATCTCGACGGCCGGTACGGAAAGCTGACATTTATCGACCTTGCCTCAGATGCGCGACCTCGCCGAGCTTTCGCGACTCGAGGAGCGTGCCAAGCGGCTGCAGGCGGCCGAATCCGAGGTCCTGACACTCGGCATCCGCTCAGGCTCGACCCAACACGTGGGCGGCGGTGGCGGGCAGGACCCAGCCGCCTTTGCGCTGCACCAGCGCACGCGCTCGGCCGGCGGCGAAGGGGGTGCGTCGCCGACATTCCCCGGGTCGGGCTTGCAGGAGGACGGGCGGGGACAGTCGCGTCATGTCTACACCGCCCGGAGCATCAACCTCGACCCTGCGCACCCTGCCAACCGGCTCGTCGACGCCGAGCGACAGTCGGGGATCGCCGGGCCTGGCCGGATCGACCCCTTCTCGGACGCTGCCTCGGAACGGTCGGCCGGCGACGACAGATCCTTCCTCACGATGGGGACCAACGTCATCCCGATCGCTTACGTCCCGTCTGGCGGCGACGTCCTGGCGCCAGGCGCAATCAGCGGCTCGCCGCTGCGGCCGCTTCGCGATCCCAACGTTGACCTCGGCCTCTCTCGCCGTGGCCCGCCACCCTCGTCCTTTGGTCTCGCGCGCCCACCGGCTCTGCCGGGATCATCGACGGGCGGCGCCGACTCTTCCTCGCGCATGAGCGTCATGTCGGGCGCCCCGTCATTCATGTCATCCAACTCGTTTGCGCTCGACGCGCCGATGATCGCCAAGGTCAATATCGCTAGCGCCCAGCGGGCCAACATCGTCCCGATTGGCGCCCTCAACCAGCCCCGGCCGCCGCCGCCACCGCCACCGTCCAGCTTCCCGGCAGGCGGCCAGCGCCCGACGCCCCACCCTCGACGGCCGTCGAACGCCAAGTCGACGACGGGCAAGTCGCCACTGTCGAACCTGGCCATCGCCTCCTCCCCGTCGCCCGGTCTCGACGCAGCCGACCCGTTCAACGACGCCAATCGGACGCTCTCGCCTCCGGCCTCACCCCATCGGCCGTCGTCACGCGCCAACACCTTCGGCCAGGACGACGGCTCGGAACACATGACCTCACCAGTCCCGTCGTTCGACAACGGCAGTAACCTCTCTGACCACTCGTTCGCGCGGCCGACGCGGCCGTACTCGAGCATGAGCGAGCAGTCGCAGGCGAGCGCCGTCCTCCAACAGGCGACCCTCGTTCGGGTCGGCATTCAGCAGCAGGCGCCCCAGTTCCTCCGGGCCGTTCCTGCAGCGCCATCAGTAGCTCGGTCGGTCCCGCGCTCCGACTCGGCCCACACGCTTGGCCAACCGAACGTGCCGTTCGCGGGCAGCGAGGCCGGCGACCGCTCGTCGGGCTACACAAGCGCCTCGACATCGTCCCTTCTGCGCGACTACACCTTCACCCATTCGACCTCGACCTCGCCCGTCACGGCCGCGTTTCCCTCGTCCGAATCGACCTCGACGGCTTCGCTCGCCTACCTCTCGACCCTCTCCCTGCCGGCGCCTCAAGCAGCCAACGCGATCCCTTCGCCCGGCGGGGCGAGCAACCGCGAGACGCAATACTCGCTCGACTCGACATTCGACTTCATGCCGCCGGGCTCAACCGGTCATCCCGATGCCGCCTGGGGCGCTCGGACCGGCCGAGCACCGAGCGAGGCCGTGCGGAATGGCGACCAGGAGTTCATCATCGGAGCGTGAACCCGGGCTGGTCAACAGGCGGGGCGCTGGCCGCCCCCTCTTCCTCCTTGCCTTCACGGGCTCTATCACCTCGGACCTGTCACATGTGCCTTTGTAGATTGCGAGCGCCTGGGCTAGGGATGACTGAGGCTGATAGCTGCGCTGACCTTCTTCTGTGTCGAGAAGCGCTCACGAGAGGCGCGCGCCCCGTGCACACGGCTTGAGATACAACTGAGGGGATGGCAAGCGCATCTAGTCGCTGCCGAGCTCTATGAGGAGCGAGGTCGATGTTACGAACGCCGTCGCTCCTGGGACAATCAAGATCGTCTGCGTGGCATCGAGGATGACGGCCGGGCCCTCGACCTTCTCGTTCGTTTTGAGCTGTAGCAGCGAAGCTCAGGTTGGTGTCAGCGATTGGCGGTGCATAAGACGCCTGCAGGCAGTGCCTGTCGCAGACGTACGTCTTCGAGCCGGAAGACTGGGACATCGACCCGGCCGGTGGCTGGGAAGTAGACCGAGGTGACCGACTTGCTGGCGGCCGAGACGTCGACGGGCGTGTAGGTTGACCCGGCAAACTCTGTGAGCGGCGAGGGCGGGAGACTCGAGTACGTTTTGCCCGTGCCCCGACAGCGAACGTCGTCGACGGTGACCTTATTGGCGAGGACAAAGCCAAATTCATCCCGGTACTCGCGCTCAAAGACGGCCGCGAAGTCAGTCGAGTCGGCGGGTTGCTGCGTCTGGATGAGGGTGTCGGTACCGAGGTACCTCATGTTAAGGAAGCGCTCGACGGTGATCTCGCCCTTCGCGTCGCGGAAGCCTTGGCTGACGAGCTCCTTGCGGACAGCCGCCTCGAGCTCGTCGAGTCGCTTCAGCAGGCCGGGCAAGCTCGCTTCAGAGTAGTCGACCGCAAAGGGCCTGCCGAGAGCGCAGAGTCAGCGCTGAGTCCACCTTTCTCTTGATTCGTCGAACTCACTCCTGGGCCTCGTGCACGCGGTCGGCAAGAGCGAGTCCGTAGGCCGAGAGAATGGACGAGTAGCGATGGATGATGATACGCGAGATGCCGAGCGACTGCGCTGCAGATTGGTGGTCGTTGAGAGTATCAGTCGATCGGGCGCACGCAGGGTCATAGACCAGGACCAGTGAGGTGACATTCTACTCACCAACCTCGCAGGCATGCTGACCGCCGGCGCCGCCGAAAGCACAGAGGATGTGCTTTGCAAGATCGAAGCCTCGCGACTCGGTCAAGGTCCGGATGGGTCGCGCCTAGAGAGGAAGCGTGCGCGTCAGCAACCAAAGAGCAAACCCAGGTGCAGAGAATGTGCTCACCATCGTCTCATTCGCCACTATGAAAGTGACGGCGTATCGTCAGCAGAGAGCACCTTCTGATACGAGCAGCCCCGCGAGCAGACGAACCGGTGACGAAGCCGTAGACGAGCTCGTCGATCGAGCCCTCAAACGCCGACTCGGCCCGGATGCGCTTCTCGAGCGACTGGAAGGCGTCGAGCGACGCTTGCGGGTCGAGCGCCTCGTTCTCGTTTGGTCCAAAGACCTTGGGAAAGAAGTCGGGCAGGATGCGGCCGAGCACGAGATTGGCGTCGGTTAGGGCGAGGGGCCCGCCTTTCCGGTCTGCAAGGCGGGTCAGAGGCGTCAGGCGGCGTCGGCGTGAGAGCAGAGGAGACCTGCGCAGACGCACAGCACGCCGGACCGGGATGCGCTCCTGCCGACTCGGGACCGGCTCGAAAGAGGCCTCGCTCAAAGGTCAGACACGAGCCTCCGCCAGCGGCGACGGTGTTGATGTCAAGCTGCGGCGACTGGATCGAGACGCCGGCCGTCGTCGTCTCGTAGACCTTCTCGTACCGGCCGGCATAGCGCGAGACGTCCGTGCTCGTGCCGCCGATGTCGAAGCCGATCAGCGGTGGCGGCTCGTCCATCTCGGGCGCGAAGGCCGTCAAGGCGTAGCCGACGACGCCGCCTGCCGGGCCCGAGAGGAGCGACTTGAGGCCCGAGAAGTTGTTGAGAGAGAGCAGGCCGCCGTCCGAGCCCATGAACTCGACCTTCAACGGCTTGCCGTCGGCGTCGTCTGCGAAGCCGGCAAAAAAGCCCTTGAGGTAGTCGTTGAGGATCGGGGTGAGGTAGGCGTCGACGAGGGTCGACTGCCCGCGCGGGACGGCCTTGATCATCGGCAGCAACTGCGACGAGAGCGAGACCTGCTCAAAGCCGATCGCCCGGGCGAGCTCGCCGACCTGGAGCTCGTGGTCCGGAAATGTGTACGAGTGGATAAAGACGACGGCGAGCGACCGGAAGCCGTCGGCGTAAAGCCCCTCGAGCTTGGGCCGAAGCGCGTCGAGGTCAGGCTCCTGGAGGACCTTGACCGCCTCACCGGAGAGGCCGCGGACGACCCTCTCGGGACCGTCGTAGCCGCTGAGGACGGAGCCGTCGTCGTTGAACTTGACGGCGCGCTCGGCTGCGTTCGGATCGGTCGTGTAGCCAACCAAGGTGACGCGCTCCTTGACGCCGACAACGGCCTCGTAGAGGTTGGGCGCGCGTTTGATGTCGAGGTCGAAGATGCGAGGCCGGGCCTGGTTGCCGATCTCGAGTAAATCCTCGAAGCCCTCGGTAATGACGAGCGCCGTCCGCTGGCCCTTTCGCTCCAGGAGCGCGTTGGTCGCGACCGTCGTCGAGAGCCGAACAGACTCTGAGTGAGGGCAAAGCGCGCTATCTTCAGCGACCAGGGCGCGAGTGGCTGCCCGTCGCGGGAGACCCCCTGCACGTACCGAGCTTGCGCGGATCGATCGGGACGCCCCGTGGGAACGACTCGCCCGTTGCGATCTCGAGCACGCGCCGGACGCCTTCGACCGGCGCGTCCTCGTAGTTGGAGGGATCGGACGAGAGGAGCTTGACGACGATCTCTCGTCGGCCTTCGACGGCGTCGGGCGCGTCGGATGGCCACGAGGCAAAGACGTCTGCCGAGGGGAGCGAAGTCGTCAGCACCCTTCCAGTCAAATTGCACCCCCTCTCACGCACCTGTGAAGGTCCCGCCGCGGTCTGCGTTGACGCGGATCGAGTGGTCGGCGATCATAGGAAGGAGGAGGGATCGGGGTGAGGGTTGGGAGGCAGCGAGGGCAGCGATGGCAGCAGCTGGCTGCGCTCTTGGGCTTGGGCGGCCGGAGCCGACGACCCGGTCGGTCAGCCCGTCAGGCCGACGTCCAAGCCGACCACGACCGTCGGCTGGAGCGTACCACACTACTCCCTCTTCTCGTACTCCCGAGGACCGCTATCGGCAAGGACAAGATCCGCTCGGCCAAAGGACCGACCATTGCCACCAGCCGAGCCAGCACTCGCATCCCTCGGTCGCGTCGTCGGCCTCCTCCGTCCGAGCAACCTTCCCTCTTCAGCCCTGCCCTGCCCCGGGCCGACAACGACCCTCCCTCGGCGCCCTTCCCGACACCACTACCAGACCAACCCCTCATCATGTCTCCCGCACCGCCCTCAACACCTGACCCGGTGATGCTCAGCATCTTCTCGAACCGCTTCATGAGCGTGGCCGAGGCGATGGGCAAAACGCTCCAGCAGACGGCCATCTCGACCAACATCAAGGTCTGTCGCCGATGCTGCCCCCAGACGATGAAGAGAGGAGTTTGGCTGACGCCCCTCTCTCGTCGCCGCGCCCTCTGCAGGAGCGGCTCGACTACTCGTGCGCCCTCTTCTCGCCGACGGCACAGCTCGTGGCCAACGCGCCTTTCGTGCCGGTCCACCTCGGCTCCATGTGTGCGTGGTAATGCGGCCAGCCTCACCCCCTTACTCGCTTGGCCAAACTGATGAGCCGTCGTTCATCGTCGCTCTTACCAGCCTTCACTGTCCAGTGGCAGCTCGACCTGCATGGCGACTCGCTGCGGCCGGGAGACGTCCTGATGACCAACCACCCGTCGGCCGGCAACAGCCACCTGCCCGACATTACGCTCATCACCCCGGTCTTTGAGGGCGACAAGATCATCTTCTTTGTCGCCTCGCGCGGCCATCACGCCGACATCGGTGGGATCCTCGCCGGAAGCATGCCGCCGACGAGCACAGAGCTCTATCAGGAGGGCGCGATGTGGTGCGTCTTGCGGCCAGGTCTTGCGCATTGTGCTTGGGTCGCTGACAATTGGAGCGCCCACCGCAGCCGCTCCTTCTTCATCGTCAAGGCGGGCACCTTTAACCGGGACGACCTCTACCGCATCATGGTCGAGGAGCCGGCCCAGTACGAGGGCTGTTCTGGCTGCCGGTCGTTCAGCGACGTCGAGAGCGACCTCAAGGCCCAAATCGCGGCCAACCACAAAGGGGCGCAGCTGCTCGGCAAGCTCATCAAGGAGTACGGCCTACCCACCGTCCATGCCTACATGGATTTCATTCGCGACAATGCCGAGCTTGCGATCCGCGAGCTGCTCAAGCGGACGGCGGCGACGTACGGCACCAAGCTGAGCGCCCTCGACCACATGGACGATGGGAGTCCGATCGCGCTCGAGATCACCATCGACCCGGCCGATGGCTCGGCCATCTTTGATTTCGAGGGTGTGTGGGAGCTCAGCCTCCATGTTGCTGGCGCGAGCTGACCCATGAGCGCAACCCTCGGCCACGCTCGACCAGGAACCGGGCCCGAGGTCAGAGGCTGCTGGAATGCGCCCGAGGCCGTCGTCCACGCCGCCATCATCTACTGCCTCCGTGCCCTCTGTGCGGTCGACATGCCGCTCAACGGCGGCTGTCTCGCTCCGATCGACGTCCGCATCCCCAAGCACTCCTTCCTCTCGCCGAGCGACTCTGCCGCCGTCTGCGGCGGAAACGGTCAGTGATAAGCCTTTCCCGGTACGATGTTGTTGAGCTGACAACCTCGCACCCTCCATCGCCAGTCGTCACCAGCCAGCGCGTGACGGACGTCGTTCTCAAGGTCGGTCCCGCGACCTGGTCGTCGCTCTCATGTAGTTGCCGCTGACGCAGCTCTGGACCCGACTCCTCGCCAGGCCTTTGATGCCTGCGCCGACTCGCAAGGCTGCTGCAACAACTTGACCTTTGGCTCGGGCGGCAAGGACGAGCATGGCAACGTCAAGGCCGGCTGGGGCTACTATGAGACGATATGCGGCGGCAGCGGCGCCGGCCCGACCTGGGAGGGCACGTCTGCCGTACAAGTCCACATGACCGTATGTTAGCGCATCATCTCGGTCTAAAGAGCCGCGATGAGCTAACCAGCCCCCCCCCCCCCTTTCGCTCGCACTGCAGAACACGCGCATCACCGACGTCGAGCTCGCCGAGCGGCGCTATCCGGTTGTCATCCATCAGTTTGCCATCCGGCGCGACGGCCCGGGCGGCGAGGGCAAGTTCAACGGCGGCAAGGGCGTCGTCCGCGAGTTTGAGTTCACCGAGCCGCTCCAGGTCTCGATCCTCTCGGAGCGCCGCGTCCACCGGCCGTCGGGCATGCACGGCGGCCTACCCGGTGCAGCCGGCAGCAATCTCTGGGTGAAAAAGGGCGCTCGGCTCGAAGACGGGTCCGAGATGCCGGACAAGACGGTCAACATTGGGGGTAAGGCTACGGTCAAGATGGCCGCCGGCGACCGGCTGCTGCTGAAGACGCCTGGTGGCGGCGGGTGGGGCGCCCCATCCGAGCGGGTTGCGGCTGAGGCGGGCAAGCAGGCCTTCGTCAACAGCTGGGCGCCGCGAGGCAGCTTCGCCGACCACGCCGCCAAGCAGGAGGGCCAGTAGGTGTAAAATTCAGAGAGGACGACCCGACTGCGTTGTATGTCATTAGAGAAGATCAGACCCCTCTGCTTCGTCAATAGATCGAGCCTCGGATGCTGCAAAGGTGCCCGACGTCAGGCGCTCGAGCAGATCCTCGAGATCCATCCAGGACTCGGGCCACGTCGGCAGCATCGACATGCCGTCCAGAGGTGCGGACAGGTAGCCACCTGCCGCGTGCTCGTCGGGCGCGAAGGTCCACGGCGGGATTGTCGACAGCTCGGCCGGGGTGGCAATGCCGGAGGCCGACCGGCTGTACTCATCCGACGTGAGCTGAGCACCGGGCTGGGGCACAGGTTGTACAGATGGCGTGGGCGTCGCGTCGTGCTCGTCGACTGGCTGAGGTGGTCCGTCGCTGCTACGAGGCCGGGGGCGAGCGGCCAGGTCTGCTCGCATCGACTCTGCGCGGGCGAGGCACATTTCCTACCAGAGATTACAGGCTGTCGTCAGCGTCCATGGATGGGATGGCTGTTCAAGAGTGTAAGGCGACGCACAAGAACGCGAATTTCGGCCTGGTGGCTTGGGTCGCGGAGCGGTGTCGCGCGCTGCTGGGTCAGGTAGGCACCGAGGTTCCGAAGGATCTTGCTCGCCAGCGGCGAGGCTGGGTCGCGAATGAGAACGATGATCAAGACCTGATGCAGCCCGGCAAGTCAGCAGGAGCGCACTCGTGCAGAGCTTGGTCGGGACGGGCCACTGACGGTGCAGCTGCTGAATCCGCCGGCGACTGTCATGTAGCTGAAGCGGAACAGCGGATCACAGTCCTGCATGTGACGATCGGCGCGCGTCAGTCACACGTCGGACGCCGGGTCAGAAGTTCTGGCCGATGGAAGTTTCGCACACTCAGCTGCAAACGTAGCGCAAGGTCGTCCAAAGCGGACGAGATCGCGACCTGGCGCGAAACCTGCAGGCTCGTCTCGCCGTTGACGACGATGGCGCGCATCAGAAACGGCCGGTGGAGCGAGATGCGGGCGAGGTGGTAGCGCGACTGCAGCGAAAGGCGCTGGGGAACGAGATACGGCTTGACCCTATCTAGCGTCGTGTCGGGGTCGTACAGGCGAAAATGCGAAGGTAGCTCGGTTGCCCACTTCTTGAGTTCTTGATCGGACAGCAAAACGTGCTGATGCGTCGTCGGTTGCAGCCCGAAGCAGAGGCTTCGATGAGTAGCGCATCAGCGCTCATCCTCCGAGAGGATCGCGAGCGAGACAAAACATACTTTTGCATCTGGCCGATGAGAGTCGTGAGCCTCTTGTTCTGGATCAGATAGGTCGTTCGGCAGGGCGTCGAGAGCGGTGCTTCCGGCCCGAAAGGGGCGTCGAGAGCCTCGTCAGAGACTGGAAGGTCGTCAGTGTGAGGTTAGCATTGCGGAGCAGGTGCGGAGAGAAGACGACGCGACGCACTGTTCAGAGGCATAGCGACGGCCGACTGCTCGTTTTGGATGCTGACTGGCCTGCCGAGGAAGAGGCTGATGCTCCGGTCGATGCAGAAAAGCTGGGCCCAGAGCCGCCGCCGAATTTCGGTCTCCTTAGCGGGGAGGCCCCAGCGCGTGCCATCGACATGCAGGCCCTGCGCCTGAGAGAAGCGGACGGCGAAGCCCACGGTCAACCAAGCCTTGAGGAGTTGATCGCACGGTCGTCAGTGTCGGTCACAGGAGGGGAATGCATTGGCTGCTGACCTCTGGAGCACGACGGTTGATGACGAGCCACCAAGTAACGAGGCAGCCTGCTCGCACGTTATCGAGACTCTCCTGCGAGGGAGCGAGCGAGCGAGCGAGCAGACTGATCAGCATGGGCAATGCCCAATAGATCTCAACTGACGACGTACGCCGTGAAATGTCGGCGCCGAGACGATCGCTCGCCTGGCCGCCCAATACCATGATTTGCTAGCCTCCTCGCGCGCTTCGAGACCTGAAGCGCCCTCATCCCGCTTCCACTCGAGCATGACGCCAAAGGAGAGGACGATGAAGAGGACTGGAGGCAGGCGAGGTCAGCCCAGACTGAGGAAGAAGCACTCCAGCTCTCACGCACCGGCAAGCCAGCGGAGGTCGATTTGAGCAATGTCGTCCTTGTCGAGCGAGCGCCGCCAGAAGCGGTCATACTGTCTCAGGGACAGAGAGCGGCCAGTCAGACACAAGCGGCTGATGACTGATCGGCCGCGACCTACCTTGGCCTGGAAGTCGGGTCGGTAGATGATGTCCGAGTGCGCGTTAAAGCCTTCGAAATATCGCTCAATGAGCGCGTTACAGATCCTGAGGAGGAACGGAAGGAGGTCAGCCGACGCAGACAAGGAAGATGACTTGAGCGCAACGCCAACCCACTTGCGTCGAGGCAGAAGTGCTATAAAGTCCCTGATCTGAGAGACTTGGGAGAAGGGATCGAGCTCGGCGCGATACAACTCGTACGAGCCAGCCAGCGGCGCGGTCGCACGCGACGGTGCGGCGTCCGGGCCGGCATCTCCCTGCGACAGAGGCAAGAGGACGAGCGGGTCAGCGTGAGAGTCGCGCAGTATCGGCGACCTCTGGCCGGCAAGCCGACAGGTCCTCACCGCGATCAGACGAGCGGCTGCAGTGCAGATAAGGGCTAACCGTCAGGAGCCTGTCTACTCGTGAAAGCCACATGTCGGTCACGCACCTGCGCCCGGGCCGAAGAAGTTGGAGCCAAAGAAGACCGGCCCGTCGCCGTCCTCGTTGGTGAGCTGCGGAGCGACGGGCGAGTCGACGTCGGCCCGCTCTTTGCCCTTGCCACTGCTGCCGCCGGCCAGAGCGCTCTCAGTCGTGGTAGCGGCCCAGTCAGAAGATTCTGCTGTCTTCCACACAATCGGTTGCTGCCTCGACATTGCCTCAAAGGAGCCGAAGCTGGCGGCAGGCGGGGCGTCCATTGGTCTCGCGTCGGCTGGGAACTCGCAGCTGGCAGCGACGCCGCGTCGGCTGCAGTGGCCGCAACTGCCCAAGCAAACCATCACCTCCGTCAGCATCGGTGATGGCAAAGAGAGACAACATTAGTCGGTACGTACGGGTACAGGCCATCGCACCGCTGCTTGCGCGAGTTGCAGGCCTGGTGGGTTCCATGGAGGGGTCGCATCAGCTAGGCTTTCGTCCCATCGGCTGCGAGCCTCCTAGAGGGTGGCAGCCCGTACCTTGCAGGCCGTCGCCGCCCTTCCCCGCTTGCGCTTCCTGGTCGACGAGCTGCTCTCGACCGCAGAGGGACCCGCCACCGGAGGGCCGCTGGCGGCATCGTGCTCGGGTCCAGGGCTCGCAGTCGCCGACGCGTCCGACAGGGCTGAAGGTCGTCGCTGGCTAAGAGCGGGCCGCGGGCAACGAACGCTGAGCCGATCAGTACAGGCTCTCGTGCGGCCACTCGATGGACGGACTGACTCCATGAGGTCAAACGAACAACCAGCGTGCAAGAAGTTCAGACGACGGCAAGGAGAGTGGGGAGGAAGCGATGTCGGCCCCGCTGGCTTTGCGTCGACGTCGGCTGCCAGCTGAACGCGGCTCGCCCGGACGAGCCGACGCGCCGATCTCAGATGAGCCTATCGGCCTTCGTAATTTGCCGAGGGAATCTTCGGCTTGACCTGTCGACCGGTCGCCCCGCCCATCCCTTCCCTATTGACACTCAGCCCGAGCAAATCGCCTGTCGTCAAGGTCATGATAAAAGATCCAACGCCCGGCCCAGCCCTTACGGCCGCTCGTAGCGGATCGTGTTGGCAAGCGTGCCGAGGCCATGCGAGATCGAGCATCGCACGTCGTCGCCGTCTTTGAGCCACTCGGCCGGCGTGAAACTCTGCCCGATGCCCGGAGGCGTGCCTGTAATCAAGACCGTGCCGGCCGGGAGCGTAGAGCCTTGGGAGAGGAACGAGACGATGCTGGGGATGGACGGCCATCGGCGGTTCGGTCAGTGCAGGCCTGCCTTGAACCTCGATCATGTACAGAGCCGAGATGTACGCACTGAGCGATCGGCCAGATCATCTGGTCGGCAGAGTCGTCTTGCTTGACGACGCCGTTGACGGTCGTGGACAACTTGAGAACCCGCGGGTCTGACAGCGCCCTCCTCGAGACGAGCGTTGGGCCGATGGGGCAGAAGCCGTCGAAGCCTAAGTGGTGGGGCCGGCGGATCAGCTACTGCACGCCCGCCGCTCGACTCGTCGGCCGAGAAGCTCGCAGGACGTACATTTGGCGTGGCACCACTGCGATGATGCCGCCTGGTGTTTCCGGGCGGTGATCTGAGCACGCGCGGGCGAGACAAATGACAAGTCAGTCGCGCCCTCACCCTCTCTCGCACGACGACCGAGCACGAAGGACTCACGTCGTTGGCGACGCAGTAGCCGAGGACATGGTCCATGGCATCGCTTTCGCCGACGTCCTTGCAGTCGGAGCCAATGACGACGCAAAGCTCGACCTCCCAGTCGACCTCCTCGTTCTGGCAGATGGTTGGCACAGAGATGACCGCGCCAGGGGCGGCGAGTGCCGTCTGCGGCTTGAAGAACTGGACGGGGAAGGCCGGGTAGGGCAGACCAAGCTCCTTGGCGTGCGACTTGTAGCTGAGGCCGGTGCAGCGAATCGTGCCCGTTTCGGCGGCCGAGAGGGGGCTCAGCAGCTGTCGAGCCGGGGCGAGGTCAGGAATCAGCTGCGCACTGGCAGGGCGCGCGGCAGCGGCGTTGAACGAGGCGCACTCACCTTTGCGAGGGTCAGGATGCAGCTCCGATCAGTCCGGGCCGATTGGTCCCAGGCGTGTTCAGCCTCGATCTTGAAGAGGCGGATCTCGGCGCCCTCGAGGGCGGCAAGACCAACTGCGCGCGTGTACAGGTTAGAGCTCCGGTCAGCGGCGGCGGTCGGCAGACGCGACGATGGCAGGAGGGACCGACCATCGAGCTCAGGGTCAACCGGCTCGCCAAAGTGGATAGCGCCGTCTTCAGCGGCGACAAAACGGACGAGGCGGTTCCAGGTCTGCTCGGAAAGATGAGGTGGGGTGTCAGTTGCAGGAGGGAGTGGCTGACCAGCTTGGGAGGGACCCGCACGCACGGCGGTCGGGACGGGCATGTTGATGGAAATGGGGTGCGGTCAGGAGGAAGATAGAGCGAGAGGTTGCAGGGCAGAGTGCTGAGCATACTGCACTCTCCCTTTTGAGCATCGACTCGGAGCGAGATGGCCTTCCATATCCCCTCGGCTCCCGAGAACGAGGTGGCCGTCGACGGGCGAAAAAGCCGGCGGTCAAGCCGACGGCTGTCTCGGCCAAAAGGGGCAGGCGCCGCGGCCAGCCCTCCATCCCGACGATTGCGCCTCTTCAGCCCGACGACCGCTATCGGCGAGCCGAGCTCTCAACTCTGTCCTTCGGGTCGCCTGACCACCCGGATTGGTCGAGTATGTAAAGAGCCGGTCGGATCGGCACGATGCCCGTCTCTTCCCATCCACCCACCACGCTGTACGTCTGAGGGTCTCGCAGCGTCGATTTCGTCGTGTTAGCTGACGCTCACGTCGCCCGGCCGTCGTCAGGTCCCAGCTCTCGGCTCTCACCTCAACCCTCCCTTCACCCCTGATAACGTACGTGAGCTTGCCTTTGTCGCGATCTTCCGCCGCTACTCTGGGCTGACCGCCCTCTTCTGTCGTGCAGACGCCTCCCATGTCGGCCGAAACGAGCAAGCACGCTTCAACCGAGGACCTCGAGGAGAAGCTCGCCGGCCCTCCGTCCGAGGTCGTCCCTGCCGGGCCCGAGCACGACGAGCTCTACATCGACCCTGTGCGCGAGGCCAAGCTCGTCCGCAAGCTCGACATCCGGATCGCGCCCGTCATGTGCGCCGTCTTCCTCCTGGCCTACCTCGATAGGAGCAACATAGGAAACGCCGCCGCAGCTGGCTTAGCCGAGACGGCCAACCTCAAGGGCAACCAGCTCAACATCGCCATCACCTTATTCTACGCGACTTATGTCCTCACGGAATGGCCCGGAACGATCTTGATGAAGAAGATCCGGCCGTCCATCTTCTTCTCGGGCCTGATGGTCTGCTGGGGCCTGACAACCCTCTTCTCAGGCTTCGTCGTGAGTTAGAAGCGGCAGCCAGCCACCTTCAGTCCTACACACTGAAGCACGCTCCCACTGGGCCTCTCAACAGGACTCCTTTGGCTCTCTCGTCGCTACGCGCCTGCTCCTGGGCTTGTTCGAGTCGTGAGTGGTCTTTTCAGAGCCTGCTCTCACTCTACCCGGCAAGCTGAACCGCGGCCCAACACGCCTTCACCTGCTTAGCCCGCTGTTCCCCGGCTTGACCGTCTACTTGAGCGTGCGTTCACCCGCAGCTGGCTTGCCACCGTCACACACCGGTACTGATCCAGCCCGCTCCTGGCCTGCTTTGTAGATGTTCTACAAGGGATCCGAGCAAGGAAAGCGCATCTCGTACCTGTTCGTCGCCAGCGCCCTCTCTGGCGCCTTTGGCGGCCTTATCGCCTACGGCATCCTCCGGATGGACGGTGTCGGTGGCCGGGCCGGGTGGCAGTGAGTTGAAACAGTCTATGGCTTGGTTGAGAGAGTCGTATCTTACGCTCCTGCTTACCCTTCTGCAGGTGGCTCTACATCATTGAAGGTCTCATCACCGTGCTCGTTGGCGTCAGCCTCTACTGGCTCCTGCCAGACAGCCCCGAGGTCGCGTACGTCCCAGGACTAGGTCGTCAGCTCTCTGACGGGTGCGGCTGGCTCTTTGGACTGACGCTCTTCCGCTCGGTCAACCTCTGCAGCTGGTACCTGACGGCCGAGGACAAGGAACTCATGGCCATCCGCTACCGCCAGAGCGCCATCTACAACGGCAACCAGCATTTTGAGTGGGCCAAGGTCAGGGCGTCGCTCGCCGACCCGAGGCTGTACCTCTCGGGCACAGCACAGCTCTGTGAGTGCGACTGACCTCGCTGACTGCGCCAATCGCTTCGGGAAACTGACTTTACCCTCCACCCCCCTTCCCTTCCCTCAGGCGCCAACGTCTGCTCGTGAGTGAGGTCACAGTCTCCCGCTGCGGCTTTCGAGACTGACGGGGAGCGCCTCCCAATCAGCTTCGGCCTCTCGACCTTTATGCCGGTCATCATCAAGGGCCTCGGCTTCTCGGCGATCAAGACCCAGCTCATCACGGCTCCAATCTACTTCTGGGCGGCCGGCGTGTACATCGCGGTCGCGGCCGCGTCGGACCGCGTGCAGAAGCGGAGCATCTTCATGGTCCCCATGGCGTGCGTCACGCTCGCAGGGTACGCCATCCTCGTCTCGCCCGTGTCGGCGCTACCGGCGCGGATCATCGGCGTCCTGCTGGCGGCGACCGGTATCTACTGCATCGTTGGCCTCGTGCGTCCTCGGGTCCTCTCGGAGCGTCGATAGTGCGCCTGTGGCTGACATCAGCTGTGTGCTCTCACAATGTAGAACATCACCCTGCTCTCGTCATCGCAAGGTGGGATTCTCCCTCCACCTCGCTTCGTCGATGAGATGGGAACGAGCGCTGACCATGACACCCGACTGGACCCCTCTGACAGCGCCTTACTACAAGCGCGCGAGCTCGATTGGCTTCCAGCAAGCGATCGGAAACTGCGCCGGCTTCATCGCTTCCAAGTGAGTCCAGCCATCCCTTACGCTCGAGCTGCCTTTCGGCCCGCGAGCTGACCCCGCTTCCCACACGCAGCATCTATGTCGCGTCCGATGCGCCGCGCTACGAGACCGGCGCCAAGGTCACCATCTCGTTCATCTCGCTCGCTGTCGTACTCTACGGTATCCAGTGGGCCAACTTCCTTCGCCTCAACCGCAAGCACAAGAACCTTTCGACCGAGGAGCGCCAGCGCTGGATCGACGAGGGCCGCGACGGCGACGCCCACCCCGACTTCCGCTTCCCGCAGTGATCGACAGACGAGCTCGGCGTCGCTCTGGTCTCCCCTCTCGCTTTCCCTCGTCCGTGTATCCCTTCTCTTGGCTCCGACGGGACGCTCTTCGATAGATGGGTCGTCTACTTTGCGTGCGAGATCTTGCTCGCGAGCGTTCCTGAGCCGCACGAGAAGGCCTTGTCAGCCTGCTGCTCCCCAGTGTGAGCCTCCGTCGTTCAAGTAGCCGTTTGCTCTGACGGAACGCACCCATCCCGTGCGAGATCGAGCATCGGACGTCGTCGCCGTCGCGGAGGAACTGGGCCGGCTTGGAGCCGGTGCCGACGCCGGGGGGCGTGCCTGTGATGATGACCGTCCCCGCAGGCAGCGTCGACCCTTGCGAGAGCCACGAGATGAGCCTGCAGCGGTCGGACAGACGGTTCGAAGCGCAACGAGGGTCCTGGTCAGCACCTTCCATTGCACCCAAGCCGAGAGAGGCGGAAGGGACCGGCCGTACTTGGGGATGCTGAAGATGAGCTCCGAGGCCGAGCCGTCCTGCTTGACGACGTCGTTGACCGTCGTCTTGAGCTTGACGTCGGCCATGGTTGGCACCTGTCGGGCGGCGACGAGCACGGGTCCCAGCGGACAGAAGCCGTCGAAGGCTGCGACCGACGACCCCCAGACCCATCAGCGCGCGCCCTTCCAGAACTGCCGCCGGGCAGGCACCGGTCGGACGCACACTTGGCAAAGCACCATTGCGAGGTCGCGAACTGCACCTTGCGAGCCGAGAGCTGTTGGGGTGCGCACCGTCAGCGCCGAGGGCGATCTGAAGCTGATTCAGGGGGGGCAGAGGTGACGAACATCGTTCGCGACCGTGTAGCCGAGCACGCAGTCCGCCGCCTGGGCCTCGGTGACGTCCTTCGCCTCCTTGCCAAGGACGACGGCGAGCTCGACCTCCCAGTCGAGCTCGTCATCCTGGGCGATGGCCGGGACCGAGACGATCGCGCCTGGGTGGCCGATCGCGGTCCCCGGCTTGAGGAACGAGACGGGCGTCGTTGGGATCGCGAGGCCGCACTCGCGGGCGTGGTCGCGGTAGTTGAGGCCGATGCAGCGGACGGTACCGGCCTCGGCGGGGCTGATGGGACTCAACAGCTAGCGAGCCGACGGAGGATGTCGAGGGGGGAAAGACGCGGGCTGGGCGACGGTCAGCGTGGCCGAAGCGCGATGGGGACGGCGCGTCGAGCACCCGACGACCGACCTCTTGCACCGTCAGGGTCGTGGCCGGGTCGACCTCGGCCCGAGCGTCCCAGGCATTCGTCGCCTGGACCTCGTGAGCCGTCACCTTGCGGCCTTCGAGGAGGGCGAGTCCGACTGACGGAAGACGCTGATCGTCAGACAGGACCCAGCCCGAGAGGTCCAACCGAGCTGGCTTTCAGACTGACTGTCGAGCTCGGGGTCGACCGGCTCGCCAAAGTGGACCTTCCCGT
>Ga0308160_10001664_pt1 | contig 29866 bp, 52 predicted proteins | sample PhyFR1_FD_201036 | JGI IMG/M metagenome (GOLD analysis project Ga0308160, IMG submission 201036) | Phyllosphere microbial communities from UC Gill Tract Community Farm, Albany, California, United States - DLSLF.R1 | ecosystem: Host-associated > Plants > Phyllosphere > Unclassified | place: USA... | reverse complement strand
CTTTTTTCCCGGCCCGCCCCCAGCAGCATGCAGCAGCAGCTGCCAGCCCGACTCGATCGGACCTTTTTGCGCAGACGGGGCGTATTCCCTTCCCGCCCTGGGAAGGGCCCGGGTCTCGCTCGAGCAGCAGCAGACAAACATCCCTCGCAGAGCACGCACACGCCGGCGCCGAGGTGGGACCGCGCGGACAGAGGCCTGCTGCTGGCTGCAGCGGCTGAGCTGCGCTGGCCTCTGCAGCTCTTGTTGTCCGCTCGCGGTGCAGGTTGCACGCACGCGCCTGCACGCGTCGAGTTCACGTCTGACCGGGCCGCAGTCGCACATGCCACGCCCGGCGCCGTCGCTTGCGCCTGCCAAAGGATACTACCCAGTGACCGACATCGACATCCGAGCACCGCCGCCCTCGCGGTCAAGGACGTGCGCACAGCAAGCGCGATTCCGGATGGCCTGCCGACCGGGTTGGCCTCTGCGTCGAGAGCGGCGGTGGGCGACGCAAGTCTGGTGCGCAGTGCGACTGCAAGCGCCGCCCGATGGTGGCCCTGTGATAGGCAAGGTAGCAGCGTAGCGGGCGAGAGCCCTAGAAGGGCGACGAAGAGCGGTTTCGGCCAATCCCCCATGAGACGGACGGGCCAGACGGCGTCCATCAGAGGGCGGCCTCGCGGAGGGTGTTGAGCGCCGAGCCCGCTTTGAACCTGACGATAGCGACAGCAGCCGTCAGTCTTCCAACGCCCTCTGCACGACCGGCGCACGCGTCGCGACTTACCACTCGAGCTGGCGATCGGTGAAGGTGTGCCGAAGCTCGACGGCAAAGTCATCGCCGGTCGGCGGGCTGACGATGAGCTCAATCGGTCGACCGGGCGCGAGCGATCGAAGGCCCTTGAGCGTCAGCTGAGAGAGGGCCGCGCCGGCAGACGTCAGTGCGTAGGCTCTCCGGAAGTTTGGAGGTCGACGTACCGAGTCGGAGGGCGAGATGCGATCGTAGTCGGCCCGATCCGCAAACGTCAGCGGCAGCAGCCCTTGCTTCTTGAGGTTCTGTTCGGAGCGCCCGCGTCGAGCAGTCAGCTGTCGGAGTGGTCCTCTCTCCCGGGATCGAACGGAGCGCACCATCTCGTGGATCCGGGCGAGGCTCCGGGCAATGACGGCGAAGCCGCCCATGTAGCGCGGGCTGAAGGCGGCCACCTCGCGACTCGAGCCCTCGCCATAATTGTCGGATGCGACGACGGCCCATCGCTCGCCGGCGTCACGGTACGACCTGAAAGACGGTAAGCTCTCGCTCGTCAGCTACCGGATCACTGTCCGAGACGGGGGCGCGCTCACTTACGCAGCGACAGCTGGCACGGCGCCCCACTCGCCCGTCGCCTGGTGGCGGATCCGGTTCGGCAGCCCGTTCTCGGCGTTGACGGCGCCGATGAGCAGGTTCTGCGAGATGTTCTCGCCATGGCCCCTGAACTGGTACCAGGGACCGGCGGCCGAGATGTGATCGGTCGCTGAGCGGGTTGAGGGCTCGGCGAGTGTCAGCCGAGACCGCCAAGAGGTGGCAGACGGACAGCAGAGACGACCAACGCACTGCACTTGCCATCGACTTTGATCAAAAGGCGCAACGACTGCTCGTTCTCTCCCGACCACGGCGCAAAGGGCTCGATGAGCTGAATCCGCTGGCTCCTCGGACTGACGACGAGGTCGATGGCCGACCCGTCGGCCGGCGGGAGCGCGAGGTGCTCGAGCGTACGGACGTAGCCGGCCGACGGGGCCTCGTCGCCGGTCGGTTCGGTGAAGCGGAAGGACCCGTCGCCGGATGGGAGGGGAAGAGAGTCGGTCAGAGGATTGAAGGACAGGTCGCCGGCGAACGCCATGGCGACGACGAGCTGGGAAGGGGCACTTCCGATGCGTCAGCGGAGAGGGCCCTTCTTGTCCAGCGCAGCATCGAGCCGACTGACCTCGGGCGAGGCGACGAAGGAGTGCGTCGCAGGATTGCCGTCTTGACGTCCTACAAAGTTGCGGTTGAAGGAGGAGATGACTAGTAGAACATCGCATCAGCAGACGCCTCTCGCGCAGAGATGGGCTGGGCTCACTTGAGTTCTTGTCGCCCTTCCTGACGTCGTCCCGCGTCCACTGGCCGACACTGTAGACGATGAGCAAGTCTGTCAGCCGCAAGAAACGCCGGTCTGGTTGCCTGGGTCTAGGCTAAGCGCACCAAGCTCCGCAGGCGTTGGCGAGCAGCGTCGCGCCCGCCTCTTCGGTCGTCGCAAACAGGCCATCGCGCTCGGCCGTCGCCCGGATCTCCTCCGAGCCGGGCGCGACGAAGAGCTTGGTCTTGAGTTCGAGCCCAGCCGCCCGGGCCTGCTTGGCCAACGCATCGACGCGTGAGAAATCTTCGTAGCTCGAGTTTGTGCAGCTGCCGATGAGCGCGGCCGAGAGGGCGGAGGGCCAGCCGGCCGCAGCGACCGAGGACTTGAGCTCCGAGATTGGGACCGAGAGGTCGGGCGTGTAAGGTCCGTTGACATGCGGCTCGAGCTCGTTGAGGTTCTGGCGGACGGCGGGGTGGTCAGCATTCGGCGCGCGAGGGTATTAGCCAGCACCGTAGAACGCACGATCTCAATGACTTGATCGTACTCGGCGCCCTTGTCCGCCCGCAGATCGGCGAGGTACGGCCGGAGCGCGTCGACAGTCGCAGCCCGTCGCGTGGCCTGCAGGTAGCGGCCCATGCTGGCCGTATAGCCAAAGATCGAGCCTGTCGCGCCGACCTCAGCGCCCATGTTGCCGATCGTTGCCATGCCTAAAGGCGGATTGCAAAGGGAAGATGTCAAGCCGAGCAGTGAGAGGAGGAAAGAGACGCTTGAACGCACCGGTGCATGAGATGCTGTCGACGCCCGGACCAAAGTACTCGATGACGCTGCCCGTGCCGCCCTTGACGGTGAGGATCGACGCGACTTTGAGAATGATGTCTGCGGTCACGGAGAAGCAGCGTCAGCGACGTGGCGACGGGTGAAGCTCGCTCTGCACGACGACGCACCCTTTGGCGAGGTCCAGCCGCTCAGGCGGCCCGTCAGGTGGATGCCGATGACACCCGGATTGCGAAGCTCGTAAGGCAGTCCGGCCATGACCTGCGAAGTTAAAGCGCTGTCAGCAGACTACCAGAACCAGACCAGGCGAAGAGAAGGGAGGCCGACCACTCACGTCGACAGCCTCCATCCCGCCGACACCGATGCCGAGGCAGCCGAGACCCGCCGCGTTGGGCGTGTGCGAGTCGCTGCCGACCATTAGGCTGCCGGGGTACGCGTACTGCTCGAATATGACCTGGTGGAGGATGCCCGCTCCCGGCCGCCAGAAGGTGCAGCCGTACTGCCGGCCGGGCGTCGTGTCGAAGGGTTAACGTCAGCCGAAGCCACCGAAGGGCGACTGCAGGCAGCCCGGGACTGACCTTGGCACACGCGCTCTCGAGGAAGTCGTAGACCTCGCGATTGGCCTCGATCGCGGCTTCGAGGTCGGCTTTGGCGCCCTTGTGGGCCTGGATGAGATGGTCGGCGTGGACCGAGGTCGGCGTGCGGACCCGGCTGATGCCGGCGCTGATGAACTGGAGGAGCGCCATCTGCGCGTTGGCATCTGCGAGGGCGGCAAGCGGTCGAGCATCAGGACCTGACGTTGGGCGAACTCGTGCGCCAGGCGGACCAACCATGCAGAGCGACGCGCTGCGCACAAGAAGGAAAGCGCCCTCGGCAGTGTCAGCCGAAGTCGAGATGGCTGTCTGCAGGGCGAGCTTGACGCACGACAGGCCGAAGCCGCAGCTGGGAGGCGCCGCGGGTGAGCTCCTGGCCGTGCGGGTCATCGAGGTGGCCGAAGAGGATCTTCTCGGTGAGCGTGAGCGGCCGGTTGAGCCTGATAACCCAAGGCGACGCGCAGCGAGGCGTTGCGAGATGGAAGGTGTCGTCAGCTCGCTGGCGCTCGAGAGACAGTGACAGCACCCGGCCGTCTGGCCGACGGGGCGCACCTGTCACGAGCGATCTTGATGTTGGCCGACGTGTTCGCGTAAGGGATCATCACGTCGGGCTCGAGCGGCGAGCTCAGGGCCTCGGTCGCATAGGGCCGGCGATCAACGGCGCGACGGCTGTAGCTGCCAGTGGCGGCGGCCGACCGGAGCAGGCGCGATGCGCGGCCGGTCTGCACCATCTCGGGCCTGTTTCGAAGCGAGGGAGAGGAGGGGAGGGAGGGCGAGTCGGCGGGGAGCTTGTGCGATGTGAAAGCAAGGCCATTGGCCCCGCTCCCTCTTAGGGAGACGCTGCGACGAGCTCACGAGCATCGTGAGCCCGGCTGGCGTCGGCCGGTCAAGGCTGTGTGGGCGGCCGGCCGGTCCGAAGGGGCAGGCCGAGGTCAGGCCGGCGGCTCGTGCCTAGCTTCACTCCCTTGCCGTCGCCCGGCCGAGTCCGAATCGGATCCGACGGAGCGAAAGGGTTAGAGAAAGGCGGGCTGGCGCGATGAAGGGAGGCAGAGGTGACAAGAGCGACGTCTTGCAGGATGGAAGCTGCGACGACAGGCGGGGAGGGGCGCGCGGAGAGGCGCGGAGGGAGGTGAGCTCAGCTCGACCCGGTCTCGTGCAGAGTCAACAGGCTCGCAGAGCCGACATACCTGGAACGGTGAAGGCTCTAGCAAGACGACTGCATCGACGACGTCTCGCTCCTCCTCGCTGGTCGTCGAGGAGAAGGTCGGTCAAGGTTCACGACTGGCGCACGACGTCTCGGCTCGCCTGCAGGCCACGCGCAGCAGATCGCCGCCTCACCCCGTGTCCCCTCGACGTCGACCTTCGACAGCACGCTCAGACGACTCTGCTGCTGCAGCTCGTAGCATCCCCTCACCCGTGCTCATCGTTCTGCCAGACCTTTCCGCTTGCTCTCACCCAACGCCGCCTGATCTTGGCCGCCCGTCCTCGACGGCCATGCTCGACCCAAGGACGATGTCGCGCCCAGTCCTCCCGCTCGACTTCTGGCTCGAGATCCTTGTCCTGCTCGACTAGTCTAGCTGCGCAAAGTCGGCCAGCTCAACGGATCGTTCCGCGAGATGCAGTTGCATCTGCATCTCGCCGACTCGTCGTTCAAAGGCCTGCCTCCAGCCGCCGCTCGCGTCAAGGAGCTCCTCGGGCGCGGGAACTCTCTGACGCTCAATTCGCTGCTCGACGGCATTCGCTGGTTCGCTGCAATTGAAGGCGACGGCGGCAAGGTCTCGATTGCTGTCGCTCATGTCCGTATGAACTAGGCCGATGGCGCTCATGCGGCGGTGTCCTCTCTCGTCGCCTGTACTTCCATGCTGTCGTCCTGCGACGCGTCGCTCGACGAGAAAGCCACCTACCCGCCCGTTTCGCAGCTGCTCGTGCAGGTCGAGCACAATTCCAGTCTCCTCACGGTCAAGGTCCGCAGTGCCAAGGGCCTCAGCGTCGGCCAGGTCTTCGACAATGTTCAGAAGCTAATCCGCATGGATTTCGCGGCGCCGACCGGAGGTTGCCCGCCCAGGTCGCCGAGCGAGGTCTAGGCTCCATAGCCAGGGACTGGATGAAGCGTGCCGGCTGCCAGCAGGGGAAGGTGGTCTGGCGGAGCGCGGCTTTCGTCGTCAGGGGCCGCATCGAGCTCGAGATGCGCGTCTTCTACCCCAAGGTCGTACAAGACGATAGCTTGCGCGGCCCTTAGACCTCCTCTTACGCCCAGCACCGCCCGTGGCCTGCGACGACCCCAAATCAATCGTCAGCGCTGTTCGACTGTGCCCGTCGCCCCTCTTCTCCTTTCGCGCCCCTGATGCCATGCCTGATCCTCTGGAGTCTCTTTGCGTTCCATCGTCATGTGTCGGACGAAGTCGTACTCACGGCGCGGCCCCAGCAGCTGGCCTCTTCGGCCCCGCACGAGCTCGACTGCCTCCTTCCTCGAACCCTGACCCCCCTTCGTTCCACCAGCCAGTGTCAGCACCTGCTCTATCTCTCTCTCTCCCAGCACCTGCTCCGTCCGCTCCCGAAGAGATCTCTGCATCCGCCGTCCTTCGACCGTTCAGAGCCAGCCGCCTCGCCGCTCGCTCCTTGAAGCCACAACTCCCTGCCCTTCAAGCCAGCCGCCGCGCGTGCGACCCCTCCGAGCCGTCCAAGATGAACGCCCCGTCGGTACCCTCGGTGTACGAGCAGGATACAAAGTCGCACACGGTTTACGTCTCTGGCCTGCCCGATAACGTGACCGAGCAGGCCGTCCTCGCCGTCTTTGTCGCCTTCGGTGCGTCGCCCGCTCCGCGATTTTCGGCTCGACCGAGCCCTGCCGCGCTGCCGAGCTCCTGCGCGTCGAGCTGGCCTTCGGAGCTGACCTTCCCCAACTGCACGGCATCTCAGGCGACATTCTCGAGATTCAGATGCCGAAGGAGGCACGGGAAGGACCGAAGGGCGGACAAGGCCAGAGAGGTCCTCGTGCGTTCGCCGGGCCTCTCATTGACCGACCGTCCTCGAGCTAATCAACCTCCCGCCGTCCACCTCGCAGCAGCCAAGAAGCTGCGAGGCTTTGCGTTCATCACCTTCTCGTCGTCGTTGGACGCTCAGGATGCCGTCCGTCCTGCTCTTTTTGCCTTGAAGCGTCCGACTTGGCAGGGCCTGCCGGCTGACGCGTTATCCTGCGCCCTGCAACTCGACGGCCGTCCAGATCGACAACTATGATCTCAACTTCTTCCCTGGTCATCCGGGACGCGTGCTCAAGTGCAACCTCGCCCGGCCGCAAAAGGGCAAGGCCGATGGCAGTCGAGCCAACAACAATCGGGCAGGTGCGTGCTGCTTCGTCCCTCTCTCACGTCGAAGACCTGGCTTGCTTGCGGGCCGCCGGCTTATGCGACCTGACGACGATCCCAATCGCAGTCTGGTCATCAGAGGACTGGCTGTCGAAACACGGCACGGACGCGCCGACAAACCCGGAGCAGGCGGACGGCGAGGCCGCGCCAGCAGCAGCCGAGGCCGAGGAAGAGGACGAGGTCGAGCAGTAGGTCACGGTCAGCGACGCGCTCGTCGCCGGCGTACTCGCCCATCGCCCTTGAACTTCTCGTGCCACGCATCGCTCTACGGCCGTTGGACGCAGAATCAGGGCAGCTCTGATTGTAGCACCTCTCGCCCTGAGAATGGGCTGGACGGACCAGCGAGGCTGGTCGAGCCTGATGACATGCGAGGATAACAGATCTGCAGCCAGCTGATGTTAAACGCTCAGCGATTATGCAGAGGCCCGCCACCGCATGCCCTCTGCAGCGAGACGAACAAAGGAGAGCTGGCTCAGCGTCCGGAGACCGACGGCGTGGGCGCCAGGTGACCCGTGCCGTCCCGCCCGCCTGCCAGAAGGGGAAAGGCATCAAGGGGACATCATCACGGTCGAGAGATTGTACAGGGGTGTGGCAAAAGAAGGGGGGCGTGACGGGCTCTACGACGAGCATGAGCACTGAAGACCGAGGTTCTCGGCGTCGCCGAGGTCGCACAGGCGGCGCTCCTCGCGCTCGTCTTCCGTCAGCTTGGTTTCGTCCTCCTCGCCTTCCCGGCCCCAAGGCTCGAACGGCCGGGTGGCCATCTGTGGCGAGCGGCGATCGAGAGGTGTCAGCAGCCGACCCCCTTGCAGCGGAGAGAGAGGAAGCGAGACGCACGTCGAGCACGCGTGCAAGATGCCGCCGGGCATCGGGCGCGCCGCTCGAGAGGCGGGCGATGGCCTCCTCGAGGACCCACTGGCGAAGCGCGAAGCGCGGGTTCCACAACCGGCGGGCTTCCTGGCTGGCGACCCCACTCCCGCTCGTCGCCAGGCGGGCCTTGTACTTGGCCAGCCAGGCCTCAAAGTCCTTGGTCGCGCGGACGAGGTTGCACATGGTCGAGTTGTCAAGCACGCGCTCGATGACGTTGTCTGCCGGCAGCCTCGGGAAGAGCGTGAGCGTCCGCAGGGTCGAGGTGAAGTCGAGCGTGTGCGTCTCCATCAGGTCGAGCAGAGGCTCGACGAGTGTCGAGACGTCGTCGGCGGTCGGATTCTCGAGGCCAAGGCGCTGAGTGAGCGAGACGGAAAATTAGCGGTTGCGTTGAGCCGCAAGGAGGCGGACCATCTCTGACGCGCTCTCACCTTGCCCATAAGCTCGCGGTAAGTCGCGTCGAACGTCGCAAAGAACTCCGTTCGGAGCTCGCCCTCCTTGGCGAGCGCGGCCGCACGCCAGGCCGGGCCATCCTCGGTGACGCTCGTCTCCCAACCCTCGCGGGCGAGACCGTGCTCAGCCTCGAATCCAACGAGCTCGGCGTTCGCCTTGAGGAGGCTCGAGATGGCGTAGAAGACCATCTCTGGCTGGTTGGCGTACGAGTAGCGGCCCTCCTCATCGCTGTCGTTGCGAGAAGGGGGGGGGGTCAGTTTAGCAGCGGAAGGGTCAACTCAAAGAGGAAGACGACGGACGAGTGGTTGCAGATGTGATTGCGCTTAAAGATGTCCATCCACGCGTACGGTCCGTAATCGATCGTGAGGCCGAGGGCCGAGACGTTGTCGCTGCAGGCGTTTGAGGGAGAGTCAGCTCTAGCACCTGCGCGAGCGAAGCTCCAGCAGGCGGAGGACCCACGTGTTGATGACGCCATGCATGAAGCCCTGCAACCGGCCCGAGGGGACGTCAGTAAGTTTCAGGATGGGCCAGTGAATCGAGAGCAGCCACGCACGTAAGCCTGCCAGGCGGCGACCATCTTTGCGTTGCGCCGGCCGATCTCGCGGATCATCTCCCAGCTGCCGGCCGTCGCGTCGAGGCCGAGCTTGCCTCGAACAAACTCGCCAAGCACGCGGAGGTTGTCCCACTCCGGCTGAGCGCGAGGCTGGTTGGGCCGGAGGAGGAAGAAGACGAGCTGGTCCTGGGGCGGATTGAGGATCTCAAACGAGCCGATGCGGAGGAACGAAGGCGCGATGCGCGAGACAATCGCCCCTGGCTCCGGCCCGTTCTCACGCAGGACCTGCAGCTTGGGCAGAAGGATGAGCGAGAGCGAGCGCGAGGTCGGGAGAGAGCCTTCTGGGAAGGCGGCCGAGTGCTCGGAGGCGAGGAACTCGCGGACCGACGATCGGAGGACGGCGAGCCCGTCGGCGTGGCGCGAGAAGGGCGTCCGGCCGGAGCCCTTCAGCTGGATCTCCTGAATCTCGCCCGAAGGCAGAGCCGTCTCAACTGCAACGAGGGTACCGAGCGGCGTTCGTTGTGGTCAGCGATGACTCCAGTGTCAAGTCAATGAGGACGCTCCGGCGTACAGAGCGAGATCGCGCGGCCGTCGCCGAGCTGCGAGGCCCAGCTGCCAAACTGCCGACCGCCGTAGCGGAGCGACCAGGGCTTGAGGCCAGCCTCGTCGTCGTCGAGGTCCATCCTGACCTCGCGGCCGCCGAGCAGGCCAAGGATCGCATCCCGGCCGGCGTGCGCCGACGCGAGCTCGTCGATCCCGCCGGCCGGATAGTCGCCTCGGCTAACGGCGAGCGCATCGCCCGCGTCGAGGTGCGGGAGGACCTCGTCCAGGCAAGGCTGCGAGAAGCCGAGCAGCGTCGTCGGCCACGAGCGCTGACCGTTCGAGTAGATGACGCCCTCAGCCGGGCCGTCGTGGCCGTCGTCGTCGCTGCTGCTGTGGGCGATCGCAGGCGCCGCCTCCTTGACGGTCGGCTCGTACGCGGCGAGCCAGTCCTCGACGCCGACGGCCGCCTCGCGCTCGCCCTTGTCGTTGATGCGGACCGGCAGTCGGTAAGGAAACTCGATTGGCAGTGGAGTGACGTTGGCAAAGTGACCGGTCGCGAACGTCGTCGACCGTCGGAGGGCCGAGGGGTTGTGGGCGAGCGTCGTCGCGAATGAGGGCGAGGCCGAGGGGACGGGCGCGAGCGCCGTCGTCAGCCGGCTCGCGTAGGGCGCGAGGGGGAGCGTGTGGAGCGTGTGCTGCTTCATACGAGCGAGCGAGCGAGCAGGCATGCACTGCTGCTGCGGCGAAGAAATTCGGTGAAGATGATGGTGGTGGGAGATGGTCGAGAGGTCGAGGAGGACAGGTCGTCGTCGGCCGGTGGTGGCGTCGGAGCGGCTGGCCGGCTCGTCCGCAGCCGCCGCCGCCGGGAAGCGCTTCCTGGGCGATGAGTCGTCGCTCGCCGCCACGGAGGCCGTACGAGGGCAAGAGTCGAACGACAAGAAGATCATAGAAAAAGGACAGAGACGGTACAACTTCTAGGGGAAGCAGCAGCAGGAGGGGCGGGGCGAAGACGACATGAGGGGAAGGGACCACGAGCGAGCAGCACGAAGCGCAAAAAAAGGGGTTGCGAGGGACGAGAGAGGGAGAGGACTACGAAGGGACAGAGAGGGAGACGAGGAAGGGTGTTGCACAGCAGAGGGAGGGGAGAGGGAGGTAGCAGCAGAGCAGGAGATGCGACGGGCAAGATGCAGTATGGCAGGAGCAAAGAGAAGGAGAGAAAGGGAGGGGGGGATCGTCCGTTGATCGAGCATATTCGGGCAGCAGGGTTCAAGGCAAGCGCAGGAGATAACTCGAAGGGAGAGCAGGAGAGGATGAAAGAGAGGCTCTAGGCCGGGTACCAGGGAGGGGTGGCGAGGACGAGGGCCGGCGGCGGCTGCGTCGACGGGACGCCGAGGAGGGCACCCCCGCCAAGATAGGCCGGGCCGGCCGCAGGCAGGCCGTCCGAGAGGCTGCCGAAGCGCGAGCGCGAGGTCGGCTGCTCAGTGTCGTCCGAACCATCGGTCAAGTGCTCGTTGCCACCGCCGCCAGAGACAGCCATGTGGGTAGATGCGTGCTCGTGGTCGTGCAGCTGGAAGGCCGAGATGGCCTCGGTCGTCGATCCGAGCGAGGCGTACGGCCGATGGCCGAGGCCGTGACTCCGCCGGTAGCCGGTCACCGGCGGCGTCAGCTGGCCCAGCGATGTCCGGAGTGGCTGCGGTGGTAACGGCGGCGGGGCGCCCTTCCAGGGCGACAGCTCGTAAGGCGACCGAGGCGACGACTCGTACGGCGACTGTAGGCCCGCCTCGGATCCGGGCGTCGAAACCGGGCCCATCGAGCTCCGGGGCTTAATGTCAAAGTAGCCGTCTGCGACGCCGTTGATCTGCAACGCAGGCGAGACCGGCTGGAGGACCGAGGGCGAGGGCAGGGGGGCGGCGACTGGCGACGGCTCGCGACCCGACTGGCTCGACGGCGAGCGATAGCCCGAACCGGCGATCGTCGGGATCTGAGAGGCAGAGAGCGACCGCAGCGTCACGAGCGACGGAGGCGGCGCCTGCTGGAGAGGATAGTCGTAAGGACCCGGCCGGACGTGTGGGATGGCCGACGTTGACAGCTGGCGAGGAGCGGTCGTTGGACGGGCTGGATGGGCCTCCTTGTACGACAGGCCGCGGACGTGCCGGGGCGAAACCGGGAACGGCGTCGAGCGGGTGTGAGACGGCTGGTGCTGATGGTGCGTCAGGTCGACCGTCATCGGCTGCTGCTGCTGCTTCTGTTGCGGTGGGGCGACAGTCCAGCCGGTCGCGCCGATGATCTCGTTGTCGTCGATCTGAACGTTCAGGGCCGCCCACTGGCCGCCGCCGACCTCTGACTGACGATGCCCGGCAGAGGGCGAGCTGTAAGTGTATATCGCCTGGGTAGCGCCGTGCTGCGTCGGCTCGTACGCCGGTGGCTGGTGCAACGGATGCGGCGGCAAAGTCGACTGCGACCAGGCCGGCATGAGATGCTGGCCGGTCTCGGCCCCCAGGAGCGGCTGGCCAGGGAGGCCCGAAGGCACGTCGAAGGCGAACCGGGGCGGAAATTCGTTTGTCGTCGGGCTAGCGATGCTCGACCGGGACGAGGTCGACGAGCTGGCTCCGGGAGGGCACATCGTCATGGGCTGGTAGGCCGAGGCAAACGTCTGAGGGACGGGCTGTCCGGTGGCCGGGTAGTACGCGGCCGGGCTGGCCTCGAGCGGCATCTGAGGGCTCAGCGACCAGTTGGAGCCTGGCCCAGGGTGGTATCGCCCGCCGGCATGGTCGTCGGTCGAGGACCAGCCGCTGCCGCTGCCACTCGCTTCGTCCGTGCCATCTTGGTCGGCACCCATCGAGACGAGGCCATAAGGCAAGAGGGGGACAGCGCCGCTCTTGGGCGACGACTTAGCCGACGGCCCTCGCTTGCCGCGCTGCGACAAGGATACGCACGGGTCGAGCAGAGCGTCAGCAGACCGGATCGGACTGCGGCACGCGACCCGACGGGCGCCCACCTTGCGTGAGTAGACGTCGGGCTTGCTGTAGTCAACGATCCAGAGGCCGCCCTTGCCGCGCTGATGGCTTTGGCGAGGCATGTTCTGGAACGCCGGCGTGATGGACAAGCAGTGGCGGATAACATTCTGCGGCGAGGGTGGAGAGGCGTCGCACGTTCAGGATTCGAGAACGTTGCGGGCCGGGACCGGGACAGGGTCGGGAAGACCGACCTTCCAGGAGGGCGCGATGGTGAGGTAGTAAGGGTAGCGGACGACGACATGCTCGTAGATCTATCCGGAGGAAGAATGCACGCCCGGTCAGCGATCCTGTATACCCCGGTTCAGCTTGACTTTGAGCGTGTCCGCCGAAGGACGCACCTCTTTGAGGGATAGCTGCTGCGTTGCCGACTGAGGGTCGAGAGCGACGAGCGAGGCCGAGGGCAAAAGGAGCGAAGGGATGGTCAGCCACCGGACCCTTTCCATCGTGCCCCCGGCTCTCGGCCGCCCGGGTGGCAGGGTGGCATGCCCGGACGAACCGTCTCGATGACCTCCTTGATAAGTTGGACCTGCGTGGGGGCGAGGAATCAAGGTCATTGTCAGCGGGAAGCACTTGTGTCGGGAGAAAGCAGGCTTCACGCACGTAGGTCAGCTTTGGCCGTTCAAGGGGTGCGGCTGTTGGGGCGCGTGTGCGGGGCGGTCAGCTCCGACAGGCGCAGGCTAGCGAGCGATGCGGACGAAAGGCGCGAGCAGAGCGACGCACCAGGCAGGCCGTGGGGGTAGAGGGCGGCCATCGACTGCTGGACGACTGCGAGTGAGGGAGCCGGCGACGAGGGGGAGAAACGCGTCCACAAGGGAAGGGCGCGACAAAAGCAGGCGAAGAGGGCGGCTGTTGGCGAGGAAGGAAAGCCTTGCTCGGGCGTCGAGGGACGCGAGCGCGCGGGATTGGAGGGCTGCTGCGGTTCAGGTGCCGCGGGCGGTCGCGGTCGGTCCGGAAGCCCTTCAGTGTCGAGGCAGAGGAGAAGGCAAAGGAGAGAGGGGAGAGGGTTGGAGGGGGAGATTGCACCGACGGGTTTTGGACCGTTGGTCCGACGGACGATAGGTTGGGGGGGGAGGAAGGAGGCTTCTCTCCCTCTCTCGCGTCGGCACGGGTAGTCGGGCAGCCCTCGTCGGTTCGGGCGGCGAGTCCGGGGGGCCTCCTCCTTCGTCCCAAGGCCGCCGGGAGCGTTCAGCGGCGCCCCCTTGCCCCTTCGAGCTGGCGGCGAGGGCCAAGGCAAACGCGGCGGTCGGCGGGTCGGTCTCAGGCGCAGCCCGCCCCGCCGGCTCGCCCCTTGCTCGCTCGTCGGAGGCGGCCGGCCGCACATGGAGACCGTTGGTCCCGGACCCATGGCGACCCACCGCACGCGTGAAAGGAGAAATGCTCCGACGACCCCCCCCCCCCCCGCCCCCCGGGACTCGGCCAACCGGATGCAACGCCCACGATGGCCCGGCCTGGCCTTCCTGGACGGGTCCGGGCCAGCAGCAGGTGGTGCGGCAGCACGGCGCAGGCCGCGGCCAGGCGACAGGCAGATAGGCGACCGTGGGCTGCTGCCGGACGGGCCTTCCCTTGCCCGCCAGCCCTGTCGCACCTGCGTCGTCTTTCCTGCCCTTGCTCCCTTATTCGGCGGACACACCCGCAGATAAAATGGCAGGTAGCGATGCCGAAGGTGGCCACTCTTTCGAACCTTGAGGCAGAGAGAAGGCCTGCGGCGCGCCGGAGAGAGAGCCCGCCTCCGTCCTGAGCTGGCTGCCGTCGACTAGTCGAGGCTAGCGCTAGCCGGCTGCCAGCAGCCCCCCTCTTTTCTCTCCGGGCGCCGACTTAACCTCCTCGCGAGCCTGCAGCAGCGACCAGCAAACGTAGGAGCAGAGGCCGGGCTCCCATCACGTCGCTCCTCCTCCACCTCGACAGCCAGCCAGCTCCTCCCTTCACACGCGTCGGGCCTTGTTGTGAGCAGGCCGTCGTCCTCCACCTGGCAGCAGGGCTAGCCAGCGGGCGGCGTCGCAAAGGCCCGTCGGCCGGCCTGCCCCTTCGAGCCGGCCGCGGGGTTGCCGTTCAGACCGACGGAGGCCGAGGGCTCCCCTCAAAATATTCTCCGGCCGACTCCACGCGCCGGCCTCGTTCTCTGCCCTCTCGCTCACGTGCGTCCTTTTTCGTCCCTGCTGCACCGCCGAGCCGACCGAAGCAAGGGAGCGGTTTTCTGTCGCCGCTTTCGGCCCGTCGCGTTAGCAACAAAGGACCGGGCCCGCTCCCGCCGGCTAGCTCGCAAATGAGAGCCTGTGTCGACAGCTTGGCCCGAGAAGACGGGTCGGCCTCCGCCCTCCTAGCTCCTCTATCTGCTCCGAGACGACCGCCAGCGTCGCCCACCGCCCTCTCCCCGGCCCCAACCATGACCGTTCCGAAGGGGGCTGATGGTCGTCAGAGCCATTTGGCGCCAGGCTATGCATGCCCCGCTGTCGACTCGCAAGAACGCTTTGTCCCGCTGCTCCTCCCTTTTCCCCGCTGCCTTCAGCCACTCAACCCTTCGAAGCGCGAGCACGTCTGAAGTACAGCTTCTGCTACCGGCATGGTCGACCGACAAGCACGTCCTGCTGCCGGCCAAAGCACGACGGCTGCGCCGACGACGCTTTGACGTCGTCGACGCCGCTATCGAGGGCACGCCGCAATAGGCGAGGCACAGCGAGGCGACGGCAACGGAAGAAAGTGACAGATCAGGATGTGATGGAGAGTTGCGCCTCGATCAATCAGCGACGCCTCCCGTCCGACTGGCGAAGTCGACAGCTGCCCCCGTCGGCTCGAGCGACTGTGATCGATCAGTAAGCGATTTGATGAGGCAGGCTGGTCTCGCCTTTCCGCCCGGTCGACCATCGCCTCGTCTTCGCTCTGCCCGTCAGTGCCCCCCGCATCGAAGCGGGGAAGTGATGCTCGCTGTGCGAAAGGAGCAGCATATCAATTGCCACCCTCGCTCTTGCGCAATCGCTCGTACTCGGCAAAGGCGACATCGTCGGCCTGGCCGGGTGCCATGAAGTCGCGGCACATGCGTGTGAAGGAGCTCTGGGCGAGTCGAACCTTTGCCGGGGTCAGCGCTTCCAGGTACGGCATCGCGAGCGACTCCCACGAGTGGTAGGCAAACTGGCCGGTCGCCGAGAACGAGTGCTCGAGCTGCTCGTGCACCTGCATTCAAAGGGGACGTCGGTCAGCGGCGAGCACACAAGGACGACGAGCCGGCACTCGGTTGAACGCACATAGTAGATCCGCGACTCCTCGCCAGAGCCCTCCCAGAGCGGCCAGAAGAAGGCGCGCTCGTTGAGGACGGTGATCTCGTCCGGATGGTGCCTGGCGAGCTCCTGCAAAGAGGCAAAGGCAACCAGCCCCAAAGGAGGCCTGTCAGCAACTATCGATCGGGACGGCAGCAGGGCAGGGCCGACGTACCCAGGGCTTGCGGACAGACATGCCGGCCCAGTCGCTGCCCGAAAAGTCAACGTAGGACTCGAGCCAGCGCTGGACAAACCTCGAGTCCCTTGGCGAGATGATGACGGCGTTGCACAGGCCTGTCGAAGGAAGGATCGTCGGACGAGGTACGCAGGTGAGCCGCATGCGAAGCCCCGGGACACAAGGAGCGACGCACCCTCGGGATCGAGTGGCGGGCGGTCCGAGTTGGGCGAGGCCTCCATGCCCATGACCATGCCATGAGGTAGCAGCTTGTCGAAGCTCCTCGTAACTGCGAGTGTCGGTCGGCGCGAAAGGGAGGGGGGGTCAGCAGAAGCGGGCTGCAGCAAAAGGCCAGCCGCTGCCGGCCGCCCCTCGCAGCGCCAGTGCCGACGCACCATAGACATCGATATCGAGGTAGATACCGCCCGTGAGCTGGAGGGCCTGCAGTCTTACGACGTCGGCCTTGTGCGCAAAGTGTTCGAGCTTGTTTCCGAAGATTGAGTCGGGTGCGGGCGTGCGCAGCAGCGTGAGCTCGGGCTCGAGCAGATCCCAGAACGGTCCCCGCGGCTTAAACCAGTAGTGGCTGCGAGGCGCAGGAAGCCCGGTCAGGGGGAGCGCCCAACGTGTCAGAAGCTGTTGTCGACTGACGCTCGCGACGGACAAGCAGCACGCACAAGTAGACGGCGTCCGGCCGGAGGTTGACGAGCGCTGACCGGATGGCGAGGTAGGTGTAGTACGGCAGGAGCTCGCCCTCGGGCTCCCCAGCCTTGGGTGCTTTGTAGCCGTACACGTAGTGGACGACATTGGGCGCCTGGCCGGGCGCCGGCTCGATGGGCGGTGGTGGGTGGAAGGCCGGTCGTGCGAGGCTGGCCGGCGGCGGCGGGAGGAAGTCGCTCGTTGGGACGTGGAAAGGCGGCGAACGACGGTACGAGAGGACATGGTCTGGGCAAGCGACAGGAAGCGTACGACATGCTCAGCAGCATTTCTCGCCGGAAGCGTCGCGTAGATCATCGGAGGGCGCCGCGTGGTCGTCTGAGCGGTTCAGGGATAGCTTGACAGGGTAGAGGAAGGACGAACCGGCCGCAGGTGACAGTACCCTCCCGAGCACAGCTCCCAGCAAGAGCAGCAGAGCGACCGCCCGCCAGCTGGATCTCGGGCCACCGTTGAGCAGACTCGGTAGCCGACGTGACCAGGACGAGAGCTTGACGAGGCCCTGGGCCGGTAGCGAGGCCGAGGCGGCCGGATGGCCATGCAACGAGCCGGGCGGCGTCGCCGCACCCGAAGGCAGCAGCATGGGCGACGCAACGCCGTTGCCGCCCGAGTGTGAGAGCGAGCGAATCATAAGATGCGGAGTACCGAGTATCGAATAGCTCTCGTCCTCGCAGGGGACCGACCGAGCAAAACGGTATACGAAGGGGGAGGTAAGGGCGAGGTGATGGCGGTGAAGGGTCGGGGCAGCAGGCGGCGGGGCCCGGGCGACTCCGGCCGCGGGCACGGCGTGCAAGACCGGCAAACTGCAGGCAGCCGTACGCGCGACGGGCGGTACTTAGGGACAGGCCGTTGGAGCAGCAGAAGGAACGAGATCGGGCAGCTGCAACGCCCGACAACATCTTGAGCTGTCTATGTGGGTCGTAAATTCATGCTGGTTCGTCAAGTCAATCGGTCCTCATCTCGCCCCCTCCCCGTCGCAGGCTCCACAGATGGCCTCGTGCTTCCCCCTTCAGAACATGGCCTTCCACCGAGCCTCGCCGCCAATCTCGCCCTGGAGGTCGCGGAGGACGCGACCGACCTCGCTCTCGTCCATGCCGCTGCCGAGACCGACCTTGCGCCGGTCCTCGACGACGTTCGCCGCGCCGCCGTTGCCCGAGATGGAGCCGACCGAAAGGGCGTAGGACGAGAGGAGCGAGGCGAGGATCGTCGAGTACTCGGACGCCAACAGCCGTGTGCGGAAAGGCGGAAGGCTGGTGAGCGACGAGAGGATGAGAGAGTGATCGAGCTTGACCTGCGAAGGACGGCAGGCAGTTGCTCGTTAGCTAGAGCGCGCGCCAGCGGGAGGAAGAGGGACGCACCCGACCCCACTCGAGCTCGCCGACGCCCGTCTTGCGGATACCACGGACGACGGCCGCGAGCATAACCTTCTCGTAAAGCGAGCAGGAGCGGACAAACTGGGCCGTCGGGTTGCGCGACATCTCGGCGAGGACGGCGCTGATCTGCTTCATCTTGACCGGCTGAGGCTTGGTGCCCCGCCGCGGCGTGCCGGTGCCGGGCGCCGTCGCCGTCGCGTAGGAGGCGATGGCAACCTCGACCGCCCGGCGGCAGACGTCGAGCATCCGCCGCGCATCGCCCGTGACGCCCGTCGTCTTGGCGGCCGCGAGCGTCAGCGCGTCGCGCTCAATCACCTGGAAGTCGGCGTTGTCGTGTGCCGGTGGCGGCGATGGGTGCGGGATCAGCCGCGATTGGGCAATCTCGACGAGCTGGTCCTTGCTGTAGGGCGGAAAGTTGATGCGCTCCATACCTGGCGAGCGCCGAGGTGGCCATCGAGAGATGGGAGAATTCGAAGGGTCAGTCGCAGCTCTGCCGAGCTTGGATCGCGCGTCGGTCCTCACCCATGCGGCTCTTGACGCGCCCGGCGAGCTTCTCCGGCATGTCCATCGTGTTGGCGACGGCGATGACGATCAGCTGCGAGTTGGGAAGCGTCGGCCAGTTGAAAAAGTTGTAGACGACGTCCTGCTTGGCTGTGAAGAGCTGATCGAGCTCGTCCATCAGGACGACGCTGAAGCGTGGTTCCGGCTGCGTCAGCATCGTTCCGGGACGATCGAGCGACACGGTGCACGCACTAGGTCGTCCGCCGTGGTCCGCCGATCTGGGACGCCTTGCGGCCCTGACCCGTGCCGAAATGAGCCTCGAGGCCCTTGAGCGCCGTCTTTGCGCTCACGCTGCGGCCTTTGCCACCGGCCGCACCGGTGCCGGCCTCGTCGTCGCTGCCGTACTCAATGTCGGGGCTCAGGCCGGCGAGCGCCTCCCAGAGTACGACGTAGGCGTGGCCCGGGTCGGGAATCTTGAGCCCATTGATCTCGACATACTCGAACGGCGGGAGCTCCTGTGAGTAAGAGAGGGTCGGCGCGCCGAATCAGCGGCCAATCCTCGCGCTTGAATCGCATCGGGTAAAGGCGCACGCACCATGTCTCGAGCCTTCTGCTTGAGCTCGCGGACGACAGCGTGCACCGTCGCCGTCTTACCGGTACCTGGCTGGCCCGAGATGTCTAGAACAGAACTGGAAGATCAGCTGCCGTTGCCCCGCGTCGCACCATGACGTGCGGCCGGGCACTGACAGATGCAACCTCCGCCGCCCCCCTCGATGACGCCCTCGATCTTGACCAAGACGTCGGCATATTCCTCCTCCCGGCAAGGGAGCGACTCGGGCGTCGCTCCGACGTGCAGCAAGTGGAGTGCCCGCTGGTACGGGTCCAGCGGCAGCGGCTGGAGTGGGATGGCGGCAGCTCGTCAGCAGAAAGACGCGAGAGAGCTCATTGACAGGAGTGCCCGTGCTGACGCACCTGATCCGAGAGCTCCTGCATCGGCCGCGACTTGGGAGCTCGGAGCCTCTTGAGCGTCTTCTGGACCTTCTTGTCGTGCGCCCTCTTGGCTTGGGCCTCTCTCTTGCTGCCGCCGGCAGAACGACCGCGCTTCTTGGACGGACTGCCGCCGGGTCCGCTCCGAGCCTTCCGCTTCCTGCCCCGGCCAGGGGCGGCATCGTCGTCATCGTCCGACGGGTCATCGCCTTCGTCCGAGACCTCGGCATCGCCCTCGTCCGAGCCGTCCTCGTCCTCCTCGGAGCTCGGCTGGGCGTCCGAGCCGGCGTCGTCGTCGCTCGACTCGGGCTCGACGACCTCGTCGGCCTCGTCAACCTGGGCAGCCGCGGCTGACGCATTGCGGGCCTTCGAGGGCGAGCGCTGGGTCTTGGACGGTGAGCGCTGAGCTTTCGACGACGAGGCCTTTGACGGCGCGCCGATGACCTTGCGAAAGTTCTGCTTGACCGGGCTCTTGACTAGCTGCTGCTCCAAGAGTCAATGGGAAACAATTAGGCTCTGTAGCTGGACGAGCACGAACGCGTGACGGCGCAGGCACCTTCTCCGGGACGACCGGCTTCTCCTTCGTCTTGATCCGACCGACAGTCCACGCCTTGCGGCCTATGGACAGGCTGAGGCGCAGCGCCTCGGCTTGAAAGCTAGTCCAGTCCTTGGCCCGGCTCTCCTTAGCCCGGCCTGTGCTGAGGCAGTTGTCGAACGCCCAGGCCTCGCCCGACGTCGAGTCGGCGATACCGGCGCACCAATAGCGAGCCGGGATCGAGAGCTTGCCCTGCTGGAACGCGCCCGCAGCGGCGGGGATGTCGACCGTCGCCTCGACGAGCAGCTTGCGCTGGCCCTTTGTGGTGACCAAGGGCGCCGTCGGCGTCGGCGAGCAGGTGACGAGGCAAGGCGAGATGATGAGCGACGTCGGCAGCGGCGGCGAGAACTCGTGCCGGGCGTCCTTGAACGACGTGTAGTAGAGCTGCGTGTCGGGGTCGGACCCGGCCCTCTTGAGCCGGACGGCCATCATCGACGGCAGCTCCTTGACGCGCTGGAACCACTTGACACGGACATACTTCTCGCCGGGCTCCTCGTCGGCGACCTCGGGGTTGACGGGCCCGTCATCAGGTGCAGCGTCCTCGTCGGCGATGCGCTCCCACATCTCGACGATGACACCGACGGCCGGCAAGCCGCGCTCAACACGGATGAGAACGGTGTCGCCGAGGTCGAAGCTCGTCGGCCCCTGCTCCTCTTTGACGGCGCCCTTCTTCTTGGATCTCGACTTGGATTCGCCGACGACCGGGCCTGCCCGCTCGAAGCCGGTGTAGTAGTCGCGACGGTCGGCATGGGCCGTCGGCGTCGCCGTCCACTTTTCCGTCGCCTTCGAGCTGACGGACGCGCCGCGTGAGGGCGAGGGCGACGGCACAGGCAGGCCGCGGAGGGCGTTGCGCCGACGGGGCGGCGGGGTCGTCATCGCTGAGCCGCTCGTCCGGATCCGGTGGCGGGAAGCTGGTCAGGCCAAACGCTGAAGTAGCTGGGACGCGTCGCGGGAGGTGGTTGAGGGGTGAGGGCGACAAGGGGGACGAGCTCGGGGTCGGAGCTACCGACCTTCGGCGGTGAAGCGCGCAGGCGAGGTCATCGATGGTCTCGCTGGGCCGACCGCCCTTTCCCTCTGCAGAAAGACGGCAGCTCTCGTGTAAGTCTTCCATGGCTGCCAGACGATCGATCCTGCTTCGTCTCTGCGAGAGCGAGGATAGAACAATGGAGGCAAGGGCAGCGGCGGACGGCGGCGCCCTGGCCCGTTGCTGGGCCTCCCGCGCGCGGCGATGTAGGGAGCGCAGTCTGCGGACGCGTCCTCCCGCCATGCTGGCTGGCTCCTGACAGCCATCTTGACCCAACCGCTCCCCCACCCATGTCCATGAAGCAGATGACGGACCAAGAGCGCATCTCTGCCGAGCGAGGTTTCGCATCTTCTCGTCAAAACCGCTGTTCGGCCGAACGAGGCCAAGCTTAACCTTTCCGTCTGACGTCGCGCATATCCATGCCATCTCTTGTCGCCCTGACTCTAGGTCTAGTCGCGCTCCTCGATAGTGACCAGAAACTTGCCGTCCTCGAACGCGGCCGAGACGCTAGACAGAAAGAAGGGAAGAAGAGGACGTCAGCATTTCACGGTGTGGCACGGCAGGGCAGACAGGAGACGCACGTCGTCAGGTCGTCAACATAGAACGTGGGATTGGCCTGCGAGGGCCAAAGAGGAACGGGATGGAGATCAGCGAGAAGCAAAGATGCGAGCGATCTCGCAAGGCACGCACCGCCCGGAGCGCATCGCCGTCGTGTCCTGTGCCCACACCAAGAACCTTGCAGCCGGCAGCGAGGCCCGACTTTGCGCCAGATGGAGCGTCTTCGACGACGAGGCCTGAGCGGAAGATGAGGGGCGTCAGCTAAAGCCCCTTCTGCAGATGTGCAACACTCGGCTGCAGAAAGCGATGACAGGGACGTACAGCGCGCAGGATCGACACCCATGCGACGGGCGCCCTCCTGGTACGGGTCGGGGTTGGGCTTTCCGCGAGGCACATCGCTGTCGAGCCGAGAGGAGCGAAAGGTGCGTTAGAGCGAGAGCCTGTCGGGCAGGACTTAAAGGATGTGAGACGCACTCGGCCGTGATGACGACCTTCGGCAGCGGGCCGAGATCGACAGAAAGCATGTCGAGGGCCGCAAGGCCGTCTGGCAGCGATCAGAGATACTGTCAGCTCGCCACGTCGCTCAGATGGTCTGCCAGTGCCTCATGAAAGACGCACAGGCGGCCGTTGCGCTCGTGACGATCGCAAAGCGCTCCTTGCCGCCCTCGCCGGCAGCTGTACGAAGCTCGTTCAGCAGCCGCGACACGCCCGGGAGGACGACGAGGCCCTCCTTGCCCTCTTTGGCGAGGGCTGCCGCCGTCGGAATGATGCCGGCCTCGAACTTCTGGACCTCGGCCTTCCTGTCGTCGACAGTTGCAGAAGGAACGCGCGACGTCAATGAGCGAGGTCGATAGAGAGCTCGGAGCTAATGGCGGACGCACAGCGCCTCCTCCGACATCGGCGGCAGGTACTTGCGAAACGTCATGTGCGTCTGGACTCCGTGCGACGAGGCAAGCATGCTGTCGAGGTCGAGATTGTAGGTTTTGGCGAAGTTGAGCCAGACCTGGTTGACGGCCGGCGTGCTGAGCAGTCGGGACGTCGGCCGGCGATCAGCTGTTGCACCATCTTGGGTCGCAGAGTAGTCGTTCAAGGTCGTGCTCTGCACTCCGGGAGCGCAGAGCCTGCCCAACGAGCCGGTCGAGTCACGTACGAATTGAGAAGGGTGCCATCTGTCGCGGACGCCAGGGCAAGGGGGTTCGTCGGAGTCAGCCCTGGTTCAGGATGAGCTGTTGCAGGCAAACCGGCCTGGTCGCTCGCTGCCTTCAGCGCGCACAAGGCAGGTCTACCGGGCGACGATCGCGCCCTCCATAGACGAGGCCCGTGCTGCTTTGCTTTGACAGTCGTAACGTCCTGCGCGAGAGGCCTGAAGGCCGCTGCGTCCACGCCAGGACGGGCCGAGCTCCGCCAGCCGTCACGGCCGCCCTGCTCTAGCCGTTGCACGAGGTCAGACTGACCCATGTCGAAAAGGATGGCGTCAAATTCGAGCGTGTGCTTGACCATGGCCGAAAGGTTCGTCTAAGAATGTTCGTCTAGGGTGAGGGAGGAGAGGCAAGCGGGTCGTCGTCGGCCGCTACGAGAGGGTCGGAGGGAGCGGCTGACTCCGATCGCGGGCCGAGTTCCCGCGCAGCGACCGACCCGACATCAAAGCCGCTCTGCACTGCACGACTCCAGATCAGCGGCAGGTCGACGACTCGCAGACGACTGGTCGAAGAGGAGAACAGGCGACGAGGACGATAGCAACAGTCGTGTCATACAAAGAAGCAGCGGGACGTCTACAAGGCGAAGGGGGCCAATTATGAGGCTCCGGAAAGAGGGTGTACAGGGGAGGGCGAGGGGGAGGGGATGGGACAGCCGTCGCCATTGACAGCCATGGACGGAAGGGAAGTGCGCGCAGGCCAGATACGGAGGGCGTGCGGCAATCTACTCAGGGCGTGTACCGGAAGCCGGGCGCGAGGTCGTATTGGGTGATGACGTCGAGGACGACGCCCTCCTGGGGCGGGCCGCCCTCGACCCGGTCGCGGCGGCGGTTCTCCACGCGATAGAAGATGGTCATGCCGGCGGCGATGAAGAGGCCGAGGCACTGGAAAGCGATGTTGAGCGAGGCTCCCTTCACGAACTTGGGGCCCTCGGCCTTGGGGAAGAGGAACGAGGCGAGGATCGAGAGACACTGGCCGACGGTGTTGAGCATGCCGAGGGCGACGGCGCGCTGCGTTTGGGCGCCGGTGTTGTCGGCCTGCCACGAGATGATCAAAGGGATGGCACTGTAGCCGGCGGTGACCTGGAGGTAGGAGACGAGCAGCAGATGAAACGGTCAGGGACTGGGATTGGCTTGGCAAGCAGCGAGCGCAAGACGTACGACGCAGAAGCAGGCAAAGTAGCGGGCCTTGAGAGCGCCGGCCGAGGCGTGGACGGGGTTGACGCCGAGGAGAAGCGACCAGCCGACGATGCCGACGCAGAAGACCAGCATGACGGGAATGCCGCGCGTCCGGTACTTGTCGCTGAACGAGGTCAGGATGAGCATGAAGACGAGCGAGACGGCGTAGGGCGGGACCGTGTAGAGCTGAGCCTGCGCGGCGGTGTGGCCGAGGCCCTGAAAGCCGGAGGGAAGAAGGGGGTCAGCAGCAGCCCTTCAGGCGTTAAGGTAGGTAAGGCAGCTCACCTTGATGATGGTCGGGAGGAAGCCGCCGACGGAGCCGAGGCCCTGAGAAAGGGAGGACATAAATGGGTCAGCCAGCGGTCCGTTAAGACGACCAGAAAGGCGACTCTCTCACCAAGTTCATGCAAGAATAGCACACGGCGACGACGTAAGTCTTCCAGTCGGTGAAGGCCCGGACGAGCGCCTTCTTGTCGATGCCCGTGTTGCCCTCGCCGAGCGAGTCGCGGTTGAGCCGGGTGAGGGCGATGACGCGCTCGTCCTCGTTGAGGAAGCGCGAGGTGTGCGGCCGGGCCGGCAGGCAGAAGAAGACGACGATGGCGAGCAGCAGACTCGGGCAGCCCTCGATGAGAAAGAGGATCCGCCACTGCTCGATCGCCGTGCCCTTCATCGAGGAAACTGATGAGGACAGAGGTCAGTCAGACGACGCCTCGCAGACCAGTCAAACTCGCTAGCGGCACGAACCTCCGTACGAGATGAGGCCGCCGAACGCGCCGGCGAGCGATCCGGCCGAGATGAAGAAGCCGACGCGCTTGGCGAGCTCATTCTTGCGGTAGTAGTAGGTCAGGTAGAGGGCGATAGCCTGGCCAAAGAGGGCCTCGCCGATGCCGACAAAGGCCCGGCAGACGTAAAGGCCGGCGGGGTTTGTCGTCGCCGCCTGGCAGGTCGCGGCGATGGACCAGATAAGGGCGCCGGATGCGATAGATCTGTCGTGAAGGGCCGCCGAGTGTCAGCATAGATGTATGAGCATGCGACGAGGCGGACGGGGAGTGGAGGTACCGAGACGGGTCGACCGCTTTGGCGAGGAGCGTGCCCGGGATCGAAAAGACGATGTAGGTGATGAAGAAGCACGAGAGGGCGATCGAATAGCCGGTGTCACTGCCGCGGAGGACCTCCTCCTGGAGACCCTGCAGACGGGCGTTGCCGAGGTTGCCGCGGTCGAGGTAGGCGGCCAGGTAGAGCAGGACGGCGAGCGGGAGGATGACGCAGTCGAGCTTGCGGACGAGCCGGCGCTCGGCCTTTGCGTTGATGGCGTGGTAGTCGCTGAGGAAGAAGTCGCCAAACGGTAAGCACAAGGAGAGGAAGAAGACGGTAGAGCAGAGATTGGAACGCACCCGGCGTCGGTCGCAGCGTACGAGGTCCGGGTCGCGGTCGTCCCGAGCGACTTCTCGTCGGCGAACGTCGCGTTGCGCGTCTCGCGGTGCTCGACCTCTTGCTTCTCGGCGTCCATCGTGGGCGAAGCTTGCTGCTGACGAGGAGGGATTGGAAGGATGGGGGAGGGGGAGGCCAGCGACGATGAGTTTGGGAGGAAGAGAGGGAAGAAGCAGGCCCATCCGTGCACGGCCTTTATGAGGCCGGTCCGACTGGCCCGAGTTAGCGTCGAGCTCACCTCGGCCCCCCCTTCCCCTACCCCAGCCCCAAAGTGATCAGGCCGGCGTCTCTGTGAGCAGGCGCCTCAGGCAGTCCGGTCCGACCGAGCGGGTGGCCAAAAGAGGAGTCTCCAGACGGGTTGGGGCCAGGAATAGCTCGTGCCGGCACGCTGGCCGCAGGCCTACAGGCCCGCGACACGTCCGCCCGCAGGCCACGGCCGGGTCGATCCCTTTGCTGGCCAGGAGCTGTCAGCCCCCGCTGTGCCTATAAACCGACGTCGTCGAGCCGGGGCTGTGCTCGGAGATGCGAGGAGATGCACGCTCGGCGGGAGGCCGAGGGCGTCGTGGCGACGTCGTCCTGCCCGAAAGGGGAGGTTTCGCCGGGGCGGTCGCCAATCGACTGCACGACGCAACTCGGTTCGGCCGGCGCAAGTCGGGCTAGGTGAGTGGGTGAGGCCTTTGCGGTTCATGCGTGCACTGCGCCAGCCCGCTCGGTGGGTAGGGGCGTAATGTGGTCTCTGGTCGCTGCGGCTGGCGTCAAGCGGCCGTGCTGCAGGGCGAAGCTGCAGCGAGTGCCGTCAGCACGATTGCGAAAGGCAGGTGCAGATGCTGGCTGCCGCCTGCCGCCCCATCGCTGCCGACCCAAGACCGAGCAGCTTGCGAGGGTTCTTTGACGAGTGGCGAGCGGAGCACGAGGCGTGAGCTGGCAGCAGTCGAGGTCGCGGTGCGACGGGCGCGCAAGCTGATCTGCTGGCCTCGCGTCGCGTCGGATGGTGAGCCCAGCTCGAATTGCGCTGTGGATTCACTCTGGCCCGACGCCCGGCTCTCGAGAACCTGCTCAACATTAGCTAAAACAGGTTCGTCATCTAATCGTCGAGGTCCGTATCCTCCCAGTCGTCTTCGGTCTCTGCGTCCTCGCCGGCGATGTCGAGGTCGACCGCCTGCAGAGGCGCTCCCTCGTTCCAGACGGCGACGACGACCTTGCGCATAAAGTCGCGCACCGTGAAGAAGACGCCGTCGGCGACGAGCTGGATGCACGACGGCGGGACGTCGGGGTCCATCGGGTAGCCCAGCGCGCGGGGGATTGGCCGGCTGGGCGCGTACGAGTTGAGTTTCGGCCGAGGGAGCGACAGCAGAAGGAGGTGGTCGCTGCGAAAGACACGGATCGCGGCATGGGCAGGGCGTCAGTGTCGTGTCGTCGAGGCGATGTCGTCGAGCAGGCTTCCTTCGCTTCACAAAGCCGACGCACCTCGCGCCAAAGGCGGCCCGTCCGTCGAGGACGCTGAGCCAGTTTGTCCCGTCCGCATCCTCGTCCTCGCCGTTCGGCAGGCGGTCGATGTCGAAGACGGAGCAAGACCGCTCGATCACACGGGACCGTTCCGCCGGGTCGTCGGCCGCAAGGACGGCCTCGTAGTCGGTGCAGACGAAGAGCCGGCTCTTCTTTGACAGGGCGACGAGGTAAGGTCCGTTGACGTGGCAAGCCTGCCACTCGCCGCCGTCGCCGTCAAAGACGGCCGGATCGAGCGGGTTCTCGACGAACGGCCGGATGCCCGTCTCGGTGACCTCGACCTCGGCGAGTCGGGCCGGAGGGACAATGGCCGCCGGACGCCGAACGTGGTAGTGCATGAGTGGCGTCCCGGCCGGTGGGGGAAAGCTGCCGCGCTCGACTGCGCTGACGGGGTCATAGCACCGGACTGAGGAGCCGTGGCAGAGGACGAGCGTCTCGGGCGTCTTGTCGAGGTAGCCGATCGGACCTGCTGCGTGCGAGAGCGTCCGCAGGTGGACGGGCGCCTCGCCCGACAAATCGTGGTAGGCCGTCTCGCCGGTCGCGGTGACGATGGCAAGCGTGCCCTGCTTGAGGTGGTAACCTCGCATGTTGGCGAGCGCCGGGACGAGGCCGACCAGTTTGAAGTGCCCGCGCAAGCCGGATTGGTCGAGTTTCCAGACCTCGAGCTCGTCCGAGAAGCGATCGACGACCATCGTCGCCTCGGGCCCAGGGTCGTACTCGAGGTGTGCGAACGGCCGCAGGTTGGACTGCGCGCGGCGACAGCGGCGGAGACGCAAAGCGGGCAGCAAGGACGTCAGCAGGAGAGAACGGGCTGCACAGCGAGATCGGACGGCACAAGGATGACTAGCCACATACGGGAGAAATCCGCCAGAGCGTCTCGTTCGTATCGAGGTCCGTGACGGTCAGCCCGCCACGATGGTCGGTCGTGAGCAGCCAACGGTTGGCGAGGTCAACCTTGAGCCGCCAGACCATGCTCAGTCCGCCGACGGCACCGGCCGTAGTGAGCTTGCGCGCCCGGTAGCAGAGGGGCTCGTGCGAGCCCTCGCTGGCGAGCGACCGTCTCCGGCCTGTCGCGACAAAGAGGGCAAGCGGGGTAGGTCAGTTTGGCGGCCGGCAGCTCAACGAGAGCCAGAGTTGGGTGAGCGACAGGCAACGTACAGAACTCGCGCCAGCTGCCGATGGCCTCCCAGGCGGCCGTCCGGAAGACACGCTTCTTCTCGACCTCGCTGGCGTGCTCGAGTCCGGCGGCCGCGCCCTGGCCCTCGGCCGTGTAGTCGTGCCCGGCGGCTCGGGCAAAGACGAGGTCCTCGTGCTCGAGAACGAGCGCCCGCCAGGCTCGCGAGACCTGCTCAAACGCGGCGAGCGAGGGCAAGGGGAGGTTGAGGGCGATCCGAAGGCCGAGCTCGGCTGGCAGGGCCGAGAGAAGGTCGGTCATGGCGGGCGTGATGTTGATGAGAAGGAGGGTCGGTCGGTCGTCAAAAGATGGCGGCGACTGCGCGCGTTGAAAAGCGGGCGGCCGGCCGTCATGGCCACCGCCGAAGCCCCTCGCTAGCAGTTGCAGCTGCAGCAGCGCATGCAGAGGTGGCCTCGACCTGCTTTCTGGTGGCAAAACAGCTTCAAAACCTGGCGTCCTAGCCTCTAGACGAAGGGACCCGGTCAGGAAAGACAGGACCCTGCCGGAATCGAACCGGCGTTTCCAGGATCCGGCGATCGAACCCGTTAGGTAAAGCTTTCGAGTTGCAAAGCGCAACAAAAAAGAAAGATAAGTACGCACAACCCAGAAATCGTCGATGGTTCGCTCCCAAACGACGAGCTTCCGATTGGTCCCCGCCCGCTCCGACTGCAAACCCTCTGCTGCTGCTGCTGCTGGTCGAAACGACACACAACGTTGCGCTGTCGTATCCTTATCCAAGAAGAGCAGCCCCTCGCCGCGAGGAGCGGGAGGGGCTCGGCCAACAGACAGACTTTTCTCTTTCCATGGCATGCGAGTCAATAATCTGAGGCCTGCCGGCTCCGGCCAGACCGACTGCGGCGAGGGAAGGTGCCGCGCGCGCTCGGAAGTGGGTAAAAAATAAACGCTTTGGAGGTGCTGACCGATTCCATCAAGCGATGGCCGAAGGCCGCGGTGAGGCCGAAGGGGGGAGGGGCCAGGCACAGCAACTCCCCCTGTCCCCCGTCGTACAGGTCGCTGCAGGAGAGTGAGATGAGCATGCATTGATGGGAGCACAGGCTATTGGCCTTCGCAAGCCCGCTGCTCGCTATTGCTACTGCTGTTCCTTGACGGCCAACAGCTGCTGTCGCTCCTCGGCGAGCGTCGCCGGCGCCGCAGCGGCCCTCTTCGGCCTCCGCCGGCGGCGACGCGGCCAAACGAGCGCACGGCGCACACGCGGGCACCGGAAGGGCGAGCCCCCTCCCTGGCCGATGACCGGCGCCCGAAGGCAGCCCTCTCGCCTTAACCACAGTCCACCTCCTCATTTCCCGGACGATCCCCTCCTTTCGGACCTCTAGCTCGCCCACTTGTACGTGCGTTCGATCCAGGTGGCGCCCCGGTCGGGACGCGACTCGCCAGGACTGACGACCTCCTCTTGCTCACGGCCGCCACCGCGTCAGCAGCTCCCCACCCCCCCCCTCCCGACGTTTCGCTTCGAGCGACGAACCAGCCCACACCCATTCCCGCGCTCCTCCAGCTACCTCCCAAGTCACAGTCAGGTGTGTCGTCTGCTTCACTTCCACTGCGTCGTCGGTCGCCGCCGACTGACCTCCTCTCTCCTCGTCCGGCCTCCACTCCGCTCCGACCGACCGACAGTTGATCGTCGCCCGCCATGCCGCGCTGGCTCAAGGAGGCGCCCCCGCCTGGGCCGGAGGCCAAGCTCTCGCCAGACGTCAAAGCCAACATCCTCTCGCAGACGCTCTTCTCTTGGTGCTTCCCCATCCTCAAGATTGGCTACTCGCGCCCGCTCGAAGCCGGAGGTGCGTGTGCTCCCCCCCCCCCTTAGATCCTGGCGTCCCGGGTGGCTGACGGCCCCTCCACCTGCCCGGCGATGGCCGATAACTCTCTCCGGTCTGGCTCGCGTGCAGACATGTACCGGCTCGATCAGGACCGGCTCGCCGTGACGATGGGCGACAAGCTCGAGCATGTGCGTGTACTCGAC
>Ga0308160_10001662_pt1 | contig 29899 bp, 54 predicted proteins | sample PhyFR1_FD_201036 | JGI IMG/M metagenome (GOLD analysis project Ga0308160, IMG submission 201036) | Phyllosphere microbial communities from UC Gill Tract Community Farm, Albany, California, United States - DLSLF.R1 | ecosystem: Host-associated > Plants > Phyllosphere > Unclassified | place: USA... | reverse complement strand
AGCTCGGTCGATCCGTCCGGTCTTGATACACCAAGTGGGTGATTCCGGGGCGAACCAAATGATGAGGGCCAAGGGCAAGATCCAGACCCACTGAATCGCAAAGGCGATCTGATACCTAATCGTCAGTTTTTGAACTGTGACAAGAGAACATGACTTACCCCCAGTTCTCGACATTGATAACACCTCTCAAGACGGCGACACTGATGAACCCGCCTACCGACCAGGCAAGAGAGGTAGCACTAGTCATGTAAGGCTGAAGCGCCAAAGGGCTGACTTCAGAAGCGTATACCTGATGATTAGTAAATCTTTCTTAGCTGAGAGGTGAGGACTTACGTTCGACAAGGTGAGGAAAGGAGCCAGAGGAATACCGATCAAGAATTGAGCGGCGATGAGAACTTCCTTGTTGGGCGCAAAGAATTGCATAAAGACGATGGGAACGATACCGACAAGTGCACCAAGCATGGTCCACTTGTAGCCGATTCGATCGACGATCCAACCGGTGGCGCCGAGACCGACGAGCTGACCGGCTTTGGTGATCTGCTTAAGAACAGACTGACTGGCGGCACTGACTTTGTCAGATTCCGACAAGAGGTACAATCAGGATATAACTCACTCGATATTGTATTTACCACTGGGCAATTGAGTACCGAACTTTCGAACGAATTGGGGGAAACCAAACAAGTTTCCGATCAAACCATAATCGTACGCTTCCATGACAATAGTCAGGGTCATGAGAGCTGACCACAGTACTGCACCCCGATACTTGTGGAGCGCCACCTTGACAGGCATCTCGGCTTGTCGTCTGGCATCTTCCTGAGCTCTCTCGATTCTATCATTGAGGTTGTCGCTATCATAGGGAAGGACAGTAGTGTCGGTATCCACCTTTTCGGTGTCTGGGATGGTCGAATCAACTTTAAGAGCAGACATCTTTGGGAAAGAGATTGGACTCGAAGTGCCGATAATGATTGCATGATCCCTTCGATGCGTCCTTTATGTACATCCACCGTCGCTAATCGACTAGCGACTAACACCGATGTTTTCCCACAAGTGGACATCTTGGCAAAAGGTCAAGATAAGGGAGCGCTAATTGACGAACCCTCGTCGCCTAGTCTTAGCGCCCACAGGTCTGTCTGGGTACGTCGGCAGACAAACACAATCATGCGCCATGCTGTCCGAGTTCTCTGTCTGGAGATTCGCAACCACCATGCAGACCACGATCACCCCCCATACCCAAGAAGCGTACTGCTCGAGAAATATCGCCAGCGAAGAAAATGTATCGGCGACTATCTCGAAAAGTCGAGATGCCCACTTGAGCTGGAAAGACACCTCCATCGACGAGCGGGTTGGTATATGTACACGATGGCTGGAGATATTGAGAGCTGCAATTCCCGAGATCACCCCGGAGCTTGCCCAGCAGATGGGGAGGTATGTTACAGGAAATTCGATAGCTGATCATAGACCGATCATATATACTGGAGAGATCAAAGGCGTACTCACCCGATCCGAATACCTCTTGAGCATCGCCAAAGCCAGCTTGTCACCAAAGACCATCGAGGAAACGGATAAAGTGAAGAAACAGATCGTGAGACAGCCGGTAGGAGTGGTCGTGTAAGTCCGACCGGTTTCCGAGCAAGCTGACAGTAAGGATCATCTCGCCGTGGAACTACCCGTTTTCATGTACGGTCAATATCCTTCTACCCGCTATCCTCGCTGGCAATTCGGTCATCATCAAGCCTTCACCTCAGACACCTCTACCGGCTGAACGTGTCGCGTCAACACTGGTAGAAGCCGGGCTTCCCCATGATGTTGTTCAGGTCGTTCATACCGATCAGCAAACCACCTTGAAGACCCTGGTAGCCGACTCTCGAATCAATTATGTCGCCTTCACCGGGAGTGTCGCAGGTGGTAAGGCTGTTGCCGAGGCAGCTGCCACCGGAAATGGATTCAAAGGGGTAGCTCTTGAGCTTGGGGGAAAGGATGCGGCGTATGTCCGCTCCGATGCAGATCTTAGCAAGACAGTGGGGGCGTTAGTCGACGGTAAGCCAATGTTCACTTCGGTAATCGAAGCTGAGATCCTCAGCTTCTATGTTCAACTCGGGGCAGTCATGTGAGTACAACATCTGGGAAGGCGCTCATGAAAGGCGCATCGGTAGAACGTATCTATGTCGACAAATCACTCTATGACGACTTTGTGGATCGATTTGTGGAAACCGCCAGGAAATTTCAGCTGGGCGACCCTCTCTCGAAGACAACTTCACTGGGACCGGTCATCAGTCTGGCAAGTGCAGCAAGGATCCGACAGCAGATCGATGATGCAGGTGAGCCGACCGGTAAAGCAACCCGCTCATACCTCCAGTCGCGGCCGGTGCTATTGTTCAGCTAGGAGACGCCGAGTTTCCAGACGCCAAACGAGGGACGACTACTATCGCACCTCACGTCGTCGTGAATGTTGATCACAGTAAGCGGTGCATGAGTCTTCAGCTGATTCATAGCAATGTCACTCATGAAGGACGAAACTTTTGGACCGGTGGTAGGCATTATGCCAGTCGAAGACGATGAGGAGGCCCTACATCTAATGAATGATTCCGACTATGGTCTCGTAAGTTACAAGTGGCTGCATGGGAAAGGTAGCGCTAAGACCAGACGGCGTCAGTCTGGACCTCAACCGATAGCGCCGAGTCTGTAGACGCTTTTGAGCGTCTGGCAGAGCGTCTGGAAGCAGGCACCGTATACCTTAACAACGCTGACTGGATGGACGGAGCGCTACCATGGGGTGGAGTGAAGGAGTCGGGCTGGGGCGTTAGCCTCTCGGCTTTGGCGTTTGATCAAGTCACTAGGGCCAAAGCGGTAAGTCAGAATAGAATATAGCGTTATGAACATGCATGTGAATTCCCATGCATTGCTTGCCTTTCCCGCCCCTTGCGGTCTACGCAGAGAGGGATAAGATCGTGGAGCTACCATGAGAATGTCCCCCACTTTCGGGCAGCCAATCTGCTCGATTCGGCGTTCTACCCTGCCAAGGATTTGATCTCGGCTACCTTATCTTGCACCTGATGTCCGAGTGGTTCCGGGTCTAGAATGAAGCGCTATTCAATGCTACGATCCACCCAGTCGCTTCTGAAGCGCCGGGGTGAGCAAGTGTGTATAGGATGTCTGGACAAGTCGGACTCGACACATCACTGACTATCCATCAACATCGAACATGGCTACCAAGGAAGATTTCACGAAGAGAAAGCTATGGGGGTGAGTCCCTTCTTCCGCAACATGCTGAACACACACTGATCGTCAGGGGACGCTTTACCGGCGAGACCGATCCATTGTAGGAGCTCTAAAGTGAAAGCTTAGAAGTATGACTGATTGGCAGGATGCACAAATTCAACAGGACCATCAATATCATCGGCAAGGACATGTACAAAGTCGACATACAAGGATCTATTGCATACGCCAAAGGTCTATCCCGAGCGGGTATCTTGAACAAGCACGAAGAGCAGGAAATGATACGTGGTTTGAAGCTGGTAGAGGAAGAGTGGGACCAAGGCATTGTGCGTAACGAATGCTTTTAGCTGCTGATATACAGTTTGACATCAAAGACGACGATGAGGATATTTTCACTGCCAACGAGCGAAGGCTGAGCGAGATTGTCGGAAAAGATATCGGCGGGAAGCTACATACAGGCCGAAGCAGGAACGATCAAACTGCTACAGATGCTCGTCTCTGGTTGGTGAGTTTACATGTGCACGCTCAAGCTGACTGGGCAGATGAAGGAAGCCAAAATCGTACAGGGCCATCTCAAAGCCCTTATCCAGGCCATGGTTGCCAGGGCCAATGTCGAAGTCGATGCTCTTATGCCAGGGTATACGCACCTTCAGGTAAGTGACCGACGTTGGCAGTGCTGATGGTAGCGAGCCCAACCGGTCCGGTGGTCACATTGGCTTCTCGCTCATGCACATTCATTCCTGGCCGACCTTGAGCGACTTGATCAGCTACAACCCCGTATTGCCAATCTACCATTAGGTGCTGGTGCCATGGCTGGAAATCCTTACGGTCTCGACCGCAAATTTCTTGCCGAAGAACTGGGATTCCTCACGGTCGGCCAAAACAGCATGTACATGGTCGCTGATCGAGACTTTGTAGTCGAGTTTCTACATTGGAGCAGTCTGTTGATGCTACATATGAGCAGGATGGCAGAGGATCTGATCACCTACTCGTCCGCCGAATTTGGCTTCGTCCAGCTTAGCGATGCCTACAGGTGAGTACTATATGATTGATTTGCGACTTAGCTCATATCTACAGGTGAGTAACTATATGATTGATTTGCGACTGGCTCATATCTACAGTACCGGATCATCCATCATGCCGCAGAAGAAGAACCCAGTGAGTACTCCATGATTGCAAGATCTGATTGTAGGACTCGCTGGAAATCATCCGAGGCAAATCAGGAAGGGTGTTTGGACAGATGTCTGGGCTTATGATGACCCTGAAGAGTCTGCCTTTGACCTACAATAAAGATATGGCGGAGGACAAGGAGCCTATGTTCGATTGCACTCGGACTGTTCAAGACGTCATTCAAATCATGGAGGGCGTTATCACCACTTTGACGGTGCGTCATTTATAGCGAATCGAAGTCCAGGACTAACCCCGCAGATTAAGCCAGAAAGGATGCGGGCCGCCTTGACGATGGATATGCTGGCGACTGATTTGGCCGATTACCTGGTTAGGAAAGGGGTAAGTACGTTCGTCAATAGTCAGCTGACATCAGGTGCCCTTCCGAGAGACACATCACATTTCTGGACGAGCGGTAGCCAAAGCAGAAGAACTCGGAGTCCAAATCTCGGACCTGTCTTTTGACCAATACCGAGAATTGAGTGATCAATTCACAGAGGACGTACACGAGGTCTTTGACATGGAAACCAGTGTAGAGAAGAAGAATGTTATTGGTGGACCGTATAGGGAGGGTATTAAGACCCAAGTAGAGTTCATCACAACCCGTCTTGTCCCGTTGTAGCATCCGTATATCCGGCGTTGATGATAAGCATGTGAAAGTGTCGAACCAAGAGGGTGGGACCAGGACAAGGGTAAGAGCGCCTGACCCTGTGAACTTACCCTGACATGGAGACAGCCAAGTGTGGAGGGCCCACTGCTGTTTCGGATGAGAGCGATAAGGTCTTGTGCAGCGGATATCTTGACGTCTATCGTTTGCAGCATTATTGCTCTTGCAACGCTAGTCGCCTCAGTACTGTAGGTCACCATGGCTACACAGGCGCCTGAGATTCCATCCGCTCCGGATCAGCTCGCGACGCCTGGCCAGCAAGAGCCCGGCAGAAAGAGACGGAAAGTCGTGAGGTCGAGAGCAGGGTGTCTAGTGTGCCGCAAGCGCCGAAAGGCTTGCGACATGACCAAGCCACAGTGTGGGACATGTGTCAGGCTCAAGATGGTGAGTGCGAGCACGAGTCATTGCTTACACGTAGGAATGCTGTTGGCCGTCCGGCAAGCCGAATGAAGCATCTCGCAGCGCTGCACCTTCGGACTGTTCCCTGTATGGACTGGCGCTTGCCTCTTCAGCGACTCGACCCGTTCAACAATATGCGCCGGCAAGCTCCGTGATGGAGACTCAACAGGACTCAAATCAGTTCATCAACCCCAATCAGCCGAGCACCTCCTCCTGGTACAATTCACAGTATACGAACGGGATCAGCCAGTTCGGGACCAGTATCAGTCCTATCGCTACCACAATCCCTCAAGCATACACTCCAGGAGTACATATACAGCCCTCCGAAGAGAGCACCGGGTTGACCCCTTTCGTCAATTTCGCTGAGTCGCCATTGATAGGACAAACAACAAATGCCTCTCCACCTCAAGTCGACTCGCTCTTTAGCGGGATCGACTTTAGCGAGGTAAGTCATGATATCCAGCTCGATCGCGCTGACAAGCCTAGTCTATGCTGCAATCGTGGGCGGCTAATTGTCTGAATGTGACAGCTACCCAGAATCCCGACCCGTTCCAGTCGTTGTCCGAAATATTGGGGATCGATAACGACCCTACAGGCAGCTCCAATAGCGCCGGCCCATCCCGTCAACGATCGCTGTCGCCTGGTCATCACGGTCCCTTGTTGAACCATTATCAACGCTCTCTGTCAAGCATGGTTTCGTGTACCGGAGATTCGGCACCGTCTGCCTTTGCAGCTTTCACACAGCTGGCGAATGCGCAAAGTACATCCAGGGCAGGAAGGGGTTTGCATCTCAGTATCCTCGCATGGGCAGGAAGACACATGTCGAATGAAGGCGAGATCCGGTACGAGGCAATGAGCGACAAGCTAGGCGACAAGGCGTCAAACATAATCGTCGGTCGCTTGGAGTACTATCAGAAAGGCAATATCACCATGGAAGAGACGGAACGGATGACGCTTCTAGCAGGCTGCTTGATGCTAATCCAGTGGAAGGTATGGTGATATGTGCCACACAATCACGAATACTGACTTCCAGATATGTCGTGGAGATGTCGTAGGGTTTGGCTCCTTGGTGATTCATATCCGATATTTGGCCGACTCGCTTTATCTTGCTGGCAGTCCAGGGGTAGCCCCTGACTCGATGCCATTCAGCTTGTGAGTCGACGTGACCACAGCATAGTTCCATCTGACGAGTCAGCTTCGAAAACCTACTCTATCATGAAGTACTTGTAAGTCGAGGAAGACCTCCACGGGGACTAATGACAGTACTCCCGCACATACACCCATGGACCTGTCATCCCGTACGACATTGCCCTCTCCTATTCTAGCCGTGCCATGGATGGTCTGAACACCCTCACCGGGGCCTGTCTGCCCCTCTTCATCAAGATGTACCGTATTGCGCGCTTGACGAAACAACGACGGGAGGTCAGCGTGTGGGACGACGAGGCGCTCGTCGACATTGTAGCTGCTTCTGACGAGCTGGAAACGGAACTGCAAGGGGAGAAGAAACGCATGGATAGTTTAGTGCAAGGTGAGTCATTTGACTGATGTTGGAAGCTAACGTCAAGTCAATCCTTCGCTTGCCGAGCATCGCTACCTCCACGAAGCTTTCCGAATAGCTTGCCTCATCTCACTCTACACATTCGTCTTACGTACACCTGCCACAGCACTCCGGGTGAGGCTACTAGTTCGACAGTCGCTATCTCTTTTGGAAGAGATGAACCATCGGTCACTCCCGGGCTTCTGCTCTGCTCACTGGGTCATATTTGTCACTGGAACTTGCTGTACTCGAGAAAAGACGGATGACGAGCACATTACAGACTGTGAGCGGGTGGACCGCCTATATGAGGATACAATGTATGTCGAGTGTGCGAGGCTTGTGCTGATATTATCAGAGAGCAGCTCGCATTCACCAACGTGAGCCGGAGCAGGAACATTGTACACGAAGTATGGAGACGGAATCAAGGCGGCAAGGTCTTTGTCGACTGGCTAGATATCATCGAAGAATACGATTGGGAGCTTTGGCTAGTATAACGGCGGATATGAGATGAAAGCACTGCCTTTGAGCTTTGATCGCTCCTTTGGATATTCAGGCGTTGCTTCTTGTTTGTGTGTGTGTGTGTGTGTGTGTGTGTGTGTGTGTGTGTGTGGCTTCTCGATAAAGGGGTCCGAAACCTACACAACGTTGACAAGCTTCCTACACACTGCAAAGGTACATCTCAAGCTATGACATTCAGTTCGGCCTTGTTCTGTCTTCTGACTATCTCTTTACACCTCAATCCGAGCACTGCCTAATCATGCAGCCTCCAGTGGTACCAGTCGCTCACGAGCAGGATGGGCGAAAGTCACCAGGCTCTGAATGTGGGTAATCCACCTTCCGTCTGATTCTCTTGCTCACCCTCCAGCCACCATGTCAACCGCCTTCTCGTTCACCAACACTATGGAGCATCGAACGTAAGTTTTGTTCCATCGAGCGAGAGGGTCTGACGGCGAACAGCTATCGAGAAGATAATGGGCGAGTCTTTCAAGCTGTCAGTGACGACTACGCGGTAAGCATACTTGTATAAGTCAGGCCTGGTGGATGGTATGCTGACTCCCCTAGCTCCCTGCAGGTTCGTTGAATCCGTGAGCTGTAGAGCTGACAACAGACGAAAGAGAGACGACTCGACTCGACGTACAGCATCACGCCTTCAAGGCCGCACAGATGAACAGGAATTACCTTGCTCCCGTCTCAGAGTGTCTGAATGCCGGCTCTGAAGGAGATCAGATGGAGAAGAAAGTTCTGGATATTGGATGTGGATCCGGAATTTGGTACGCTTCCCGTTTCCGTCGATGAGGCTGATGATTACAGGCTGGTCGAGATGGCGAGAGAATTCCCCAAGGCTTCATTTCTTGGTGTAGACCTTGCTCCCACCTGGAATGATCGGGTCGATGTTCCAAAGAATGCCACCTTCGAGCTATGCAATGTCGTTCAAGGTATATCGTGTCCAGATGATACCTTCGACGTCGTCCACTGCCGAGCGTTGATGGGAGGAGTAAGTTTTGATCTTGTCGCATATTGAAGCTGATACTCAGGTCCGCGACTGGGCGAGCTTCATCAAAGAGCTGATTCGAGTCACCAAACCAGGAGGTCTACTCGTTTCGGTTGATGGTGCGACTGATTGGCCTGTATTCGATAAACCAGATGATATCCTCACCCCACTCCTCCCTGAACAAGCTCTCGCCCGAGCTCCGGGCTTCTCCATTCTCACTTCCAAGCTCTTCGAGTAAGGCTCCGTCTCGGTCATCGCTTGTGTAACTGACGCAGTAGGGCGATGACCACCCGTGGACTGAAGCCGGACTGTGGTAGGTCGGTGATTCCTGAATTGATGGAGAACGATACCACCTTGGTCGGCTTCAGGCGAGTCGATGTCGTATGTCCATTCTGGGGCTGGTCCAAGGGTATGTCCTGCATCTTTGGGATACACGATCGAGCTGACTTGAAGATCCTCTCCTCCGAAAAGCTGGGTAAGCATCAGGGAGCAACGGTAGTTGACAACAGGGAAATCATGGTCGACGATACTCAGGAGATACCTGAGGTGAGGGGATCGTTCGAGACCTATGTTCCCAGTTGGTTCAGTCAAGCTGACATCCCAGACGGCACGATTGCTCATCATGGACGCCTGTGGGCTATCTACCCCCGAGTACGATGAGATGAAGAAAGGCTGGATGGATTCTATTGGGACGCCCGGGATGTATACCGTGAGTGATGGTTGCGGCGTTTTCGTGATGAACGAATGTCCTTAGACATCTAGGCTATCAACGTCCACCACAACTGGGCGTTCAAGAGTGCCGATGTAGACAACGCGAAGAATGCAGAATGATTGGGACGACAAGGGTGTTTGTGGGAATCAAAGGTGCCCTGATGACGTAGTGCTGGAATCAAGTGTAGATCAAAGAGTGTCAATGTTTACGATGCACATATACTGTCTTATATGTTTACTTTGAGCAGGATACTCCCAAGGCTCACCGAGATATACACAATGAGCAGTCCTCTAAAGCGATCTATCGGCAAGGTATCAGCCAGTGAGCCCACTTGTATCTGTTAATTTTGGCAGCTGATCTGTCAGGTCCGGTCAAAAAGAGACGGCGAGCGAGTTCCTCTCCGGAGCTAGTTGAGATAGGATCGGAATGGGGAGAATGGCCCGCGCCATCGAATAAGATGGAGGAGGCCAGAAAGTTCATCCTAGACATGTAGGTCAAGCACATAGCTGTCCTGCGAAGCTCACTTGTTCAGTGTCGATCGCCGTTTATCAGTTCTCATAGTCCCGGACAAAGACGCCGATGGGCTATCAGGTATGTTGTCCTCAAGAGTGAAGCTGACGAGAAGCTGGATCGATCCTACATCGCACATTCACACATCTCGGTCACCCGGAACACTTGATACGAGTACACCATCTAACCAAAGGGACGAACCTGCATACCGACGAAGAACGAAGCAGGATGGAAGCATATGATACCGACAAAGTCGTTGTACTGGATCAGGGGAGTAGGCCAGGACGAGCTTTGGTTTCGAGCAAGGAGCAGGAAGACAAGCGGGTACTCATCGTAGATCATCATATGTCGGATGATGTGAGCACCTTACTCCTGGTGTCAGCTGATCTTCCAGTTCCCAGCCGACTCTCAAGTCCTCACGGCATGTCAGACACCACCAATAGCCACAGCTGCGCTTCTCACTTACCTGATGCTTCGACCTCTACATCCTGCTGTTAGGGAAAAAGAGGCCTGGAGAGCGGTTGTCGGGGCCACAGGGGATCTGGGCCCAGTCAAGTGGGGAACGGGTCCATGGCCGGCGGAACTGGGTCAGGTATTGAAGGCGTAGGTAAAGCTCGATCTACGATAGGTAGCAAACTGATCAGACAGGCAGGGGACCAAAAACATCTCCGAGGCTGTGTCCGGCGTCAACGCACCTCGAAGAACGGCAGAATACAATGGTGAGTATCTGGAGCCGAAAGCTTGTTTTGAATGTCACTGATAGTCAGTCCCGAAAGCTTGGGACGTAAGTCAGATGCCACTTGAAGGTGTAAAGCTGATTGGTAGATCATGCTGCAGGCTGATAACGCGTCTCAGGTTGCATCCAACGCTTTTCTGAAGCTATGCCGACTGGACGTCGCCCAAGAGACCGAGCGATGGGCAAGGACGGCACCGAAATTTGCATTGGATGGTCGCGTAGCGGTGGTCACCGTAGATAGCGGTTTTCAAGGTATGTCCAAACACTCTCTACATGTCTAGCTCATTGCTAACTCTTAGTCCATCCCGTCATCGCGACTCGTTGGGCCGGCAATCTCGGGCGCAAAAGCAAAAAGCTTGTCATGGTCATGGTTAGCTCCTAGGTCATCGGCTTCCAAATCAGAACTGACTCTTAGTGCGCCAACATTGGCTTCCAGCCTGATCCAAACAAGGTGTCCTTCTCATGTCGAATCGCTTCCAACCTTCGGTCATTGCCCGAGGGAGAAAGGCCGAATCTGATAGCTCTGTTAAAGGAATATGGAGATTCAATAGATGGATTCAGGGAAAGGGTCGGTGACGATTTCGCCCGGGGTCATAAAGAAGCAACAGGGGGGGTTATAGCAAAAGTAAGCTCTGCTTGTTTGATTCTATCTGACTATCAAGGCCGAGTTCGCACTACTGCTAGGAGCAATGGGTGTACCCAGTGCAGCAGCCCCATCTCCCAAAAAGACTGTCAAGCCAAAAGTCATCGATGCAGGGCAGAAGAACGATATCAGGTCATTCTTCAATTCTCCCGCCAAGAAGGAGGAAAACAACTAGACACACACAGCTGCGTGTATGTATGGGATTGAGGCACAAGCCACCACTCGAAGGACCTTTGGGATTCCACTTTTCTGATAAACTCGGTCAATAAGAACCACTAAACAAGAACGCACTATCCCATAATCGTACCCCCTTTTGTCTAAAATGACAGACCCCGCATCTTCACGACCTATCTCTCCTTCTGAATGTACGGTATCCTTCGTCAATTGAAGCTGATTATAGCGCATTTTTCGATTTCGACCTCAATGGAAAGCCGAAAGTTCAGAGATGAGAGTGGGAGGATGTATCAAGCTACGAACGGTAAGTCCAGGACTGAGCTGGAACACGAAGCTGATAGAGCAGACGAGTACTCGGTAAGACCATCTCTGCTCGATGACCTTTGGTACTGATGCGAAATCATTCTAGCTCCCAGCCGGTCAGTGCTAATATCAAACCCCTTGCACGACGATGCTGACGGTGCAGATGATGCAGAAGTCGAAGTAAGCCTCAACATCAGTACATTCCCGAGAAGAGTATCTACTGATCATCAGCGACTGAATGTACAGCATCAAGCCTTCCACTTCATCCAAGGCAGCAAGAACTATCTCGCTCCTATGGACTCCGTACTCAAGGGGGTTGATGGCGAGACAAAGAGAGCAATCGATATCGGATGTGGTGAGTTCATACCAATACCCTGTCATACTCAAGCTGAACATACTCAGGATCTGGCATTTGGTGAGTTGACACTGCAAAAAATATGGATCAGCGCTGAGATCATCAGGACATTCGAGATGGCCCAAGAGTTCCCACATGTCCAGTTCATCGTGAGTGACTGCGATCCTACCTGGCCAGCTCAGTCTCTGACCATATACAGGGTAATGACCTCGTACCCGTCCAATACCAAGAGGAACTCCCGGAAAATCTCCAGTTCGTCCTAGAAGATGTCAACCAAGGTCTTCCATACCCCGACGGGCACTTTGACGTATTACATTCTAGGTTGATGCTGGCTGGAGTAAGTCCTCTTCTTCTGTCATGACTCCCCGCTAAGATAGCAGATCCGAGATTGGAAAGCCTATATCAAGGAATGTGTAAGGCTGGTCAAACCAGGCGGATTGGTGGTCTTTGTCGAGATGTCGGATTGTTTCAAGTTGGCGGATGATCTCAGTAAAGAGGAGCAGGACAAGATAGCTCCTGCTTATGCCAAATGGTGCCGATTGGTCGAAGAGTGAGTCAATGAACCATGGTTGTTATGGAAGGCTACACTCACAACACTAGAGCTATGGCTATCAGAAAGATGGATGTTCGACCGGCCGCCAAGACCATTCCCGATCTCCTCAAATCCGATCAAGCTATGGGAGAGGTGACCGTTTTGCCCAAACCGCTACCTTTCACCCCATGGAGCGATGGTAGGTTCATCTTCATCGTTGGTGGTATGTACTGACATGCAGATTCCGTACTCCGAAAGGCTGGGTAGGCTACAATATCACTTCCCGTGACTGAAACATGCTGATATGCCCTCAGCGAGTTGATGTTGCCAGACACCAAGGCAGTCCCTTCCGTAAGTCTTATTCACTCTACACTCTTGTGGGATCCTAACTGACCACTTCAGACCTTGCAGCTCCTCATCACCGATGCCTGCGAGATCACCGATGCAGAATACGTCAAACTGGCTGAGGATCTGCTCAAGGAATTTGACAACAAGGAGGTGCATCCGGTATGTCTTCCACGAAACATCCGTGAACATGGACTGACTCTCAGATTGCCCCATTGTCTCATATGTATGGGCGATGAAGCTTTGAAGATCTTGCTAGCCTCTTCGTCGGATCGGTCTGTGTGGATACTGCCCATGTAACTTTATGACGGCGTAACGACTTCCCGGATCCGTGAAGGTTCACATAAGCTACAGACAAACTGACTACTCTACAGGGTCACCTTCTCGAGTGCTGGTCCCAGTCGACTAGCGGCATCTACTTCATCCTTCTTCATGTTTCCAACTTTCTTCTTCAAATGCTCGATCCGCTCCGGGGTAATCTGAAATGACTTGGGCATCTCAGGGTCCCATTCTCCCTCCAGTATATACGAAGCCAGAGACGGAGCGCAAAGGAAGATACGGGCCATACCTAGTATACCATTAACGGCCTCTCTGCTAACATCTAAACAAACTCACCATGCCCATTGTATCCTGCCGCAACATACTGGCCCTTCTTCCCAGGAATATCTCCCACGAACGGCAAAGCGTCGGGGGTCTGGACCGGTGAGCGACTGATATTGACCATTATCAGGAGAGCGTACCATTCCAATGATACCCGTCCAGGCGTACTCCAGACCCTTCGCATTCCCATCTTGTATGCCATCTGCTGACCAACCTCCTTTTGGAAAGATCTTGACAAAGCTCTCGAAAGCGTTTTCAGTGATCACATCATTTGGTTTCGAATCATCGACGCAATTGACGATTGATTGATATACCTCAGTAGGCATACCTTTCCTGAAAGCATCAGCTTCGCCTCGGCAACTTTCAGGGGACATACCAACCACGCGAAGTACCCAGGATGATCGAGTTATCGGGTCTGGTGGCTACAGAGTAAAAGTGTTGGAGCTGATATCGAAGGGAGCTATGTTGCGTCAGCGTGCTCATCGCTTATACAGATGGAATTTCTCACTAAGAAGCATCCAATCTAGGGAAGACTTCCGGTCCAGCCGGTGCAGCCGAGAGCTTCACAGCTTGAGCTACGAATCAGCTCTGCAACATCGATCGTACCATACCTCTCATTGGAGTGATCAGACCCTCGAGCTCCGGTATGAGGGCCTGACTATAGGCGTTGGTGGCAAAGACGACCTTGTCCGCCAGGACACTACCCCTTGAAGTATGGACGTCCCATTTCGCCCCGCTCGCCTCGGTCACATTGTGTACTGGTGCCCAGGAATAGAGCTCGTAGCCTCCCAGAGACGCGTTCTCCTTATGTATGGATAAGGTGAGCTGAGCTGGATTAAGGGTAGCCGCTTGCCAGCCGTAGCTGTTTTTCACGTCCTGGACCCGAGTTGCCTGTCATATTAGCGTGGGAAAGATGTATCAATCGCTTATAGGGTCTCACAGCCTTTGCCTTCTCTCCTGTCAGGACTTCCACCTCGGCATCGGAGCCCGACTTCCGTACTCCGTCGAGAGCTTTGGCCGAATATTCGGAGAAGTCATCCGTGAGACAAGCGTCGAAAGTCTTTCTAGGCGTCCACTCGCATTCGACTTGATGTTCTTTGATATATGCGTCCACCCTGCCCGTCAGCCTTCACTCATCTATGTTCATCGACCATCACTCACCGTTCCAAGACGACCGACTCGGACTCGCAGACCTCTCGAGCTTCTTGTTCCCCATGTAACGCTGCAAAGTTGGTGAAACCTCGATGAGGATCCGGTCGGCAATGACCGGCATTCCGGCCACTAGCTCCGGAGCAGATTTCCCGAGCCTCCAGAACGACGATCTTGGCTGGTCGATTGGGAGACTTCAGCATTGAGTTGGCGAGAACCGCACCTGTCTATGTGAGCATCTGATCTGATAGTACGAATGAGACGACGACATACCGCACATTCCACTGCCCACTATCACTACATCTGCGCTTTCTGGCAGGGTATCTTCCTTTCCGCTGTTCAGAAGGGGATGGTCACGGACTGTCCTCTGCCACTCGGAAAGAACACCAAGAGGCACAGGCAGATGTGGATGCGCAGGCTGACTTGTAGCAATGGGCATAGTGAGTAAAGTAATGCAGTGGACAGAAAGTCAGTCAGCTCATTTCAGTCGTATACCGACACCGACATATCGGAATGTTGTATACTTCGGTCATCTCCGAGCTGGCGTGGGGGAATTTGGCGTTTTTAGTCGTCTCCATATCGCTCCATGATCCCAGAATAGTTCTGGCATGATAAGAAGTATGACTCTCATCATACCACCGACCTTCGATGTCGCCCGGGAGAGTACTGTATGTGGAGAGATACGCTAGTGAGAATTAGACCCGGAGAGTCTCGGAACAGGTGGGCATGCTGAGTGGGGTGAGATTGGAAAGACCGATAGGAGTGAACACTCAGTCAGCTCATAAACACCTTTTTCCCCATCAATCAATACCCATTTCCGTACCAACATGCCATCCTGGATGTCGCCTTTCAAGTCCAGAGAAGTACTGCCTAAGGTCGAGGAAGGTCTGACCGAGCCCATCCCTGGCGCTACTACAGACGCTCAGACCGGAGCTGTCATTGAGAAGAAATCGAAAGAAGAACGGTGGTTCGTTGCCCGATTGGATGGTGTTTTGCTTCTATATGGATGTATCTCTCAAGTCATCAAATACCTAGATCAGCAAAACATCTCCGCCGCCTATGTCAGCGGCATGAAGGAAGGTATGTCCCACCTCTATTTCTATTAAGGGAATAAGAAACTGACTGACATGTTAGACCTAAACTTGATGGGCAATGAGTACAATTACTTTACAACGTGAGTCCAGTAGAGACGTCTTATCATCATCGGAGCTGAGAGATCAGCTACTTCAATGTCGGTTATGCGGTGTTCCTCATCGTGGGTCTATGCGTTATCTGAATGTACAGGCTGCCCTGACGAAGTAGCCCTCACAGATCATGATCACTCGAATCCGGCCTTCTTGGTGGCTTCCATGCCTGGAGTTCTGCTGGGGCCTTCTTACCTTGGCATTATACAAGGTCCATGACCCAAAGCAGATTTACGTTCTTCGAGCTTTCGTGAGATCCGTGATCGCGGTGGAGAAGTACAGCTAAACCAGTCAGATTGGAGCTTTCGAAGCGTCGGCATACCCTGGAGCCTTGATGTTATTTATGTCATGGGTATGTGATTATGGGATCAGATAGTCCAGAGATTGACGGTAACAGTATACCCCGCGAGAAATCGCGTTTCGAATTGGTTTCTACCATTCTTGTCAATCTATCGGAAACATGGTGGGTGGCCTTTGTGCTCACACATTGAGATGCTGACCGACACAGCTTGCTGGCGCTCTCCAGGCTGCTATCTATAACAGCTTGGATGGTCATTCTGGCCTAGCTGGATGGCGATGGATGTTTGTAAGTGTATCTGTAATTTCAACAACTAATAACAGGTGATTGACGGAATCATCACCATGATTTACGCCATCGCTGGCTTTTGGCTCATTCCGGATTTCCCTTCGATGCCGAAGTCCGTTTGCTCCTCATATGCGTAAGCATCAGCTGATCTCCTAGTCCATGGTCCTTCTGGCTCAAGCCTCGACATGTCGATATCGCCCTCGAGAGGACCAAGCGATTCCGTAGATCGGACAACAAGAAGTTCACTCTGGCCACCATCAAGAGGACCGTCAAGATGCCACTGCTTTACTTCTTCATTACTCTCTATCCTGCCAGTGTTCTAGCGCAAGCTGGATATCAGTGTACGTCGATGAAGTCCGTCCTATGATGTGAATTGATGATAGACTTTAACCTATTCTTGAAGAGCTTGCATAATCCCGATGGTTCGCCAGTGTGGTCTGTCGCACAAGTCAATGCGATCCCCATTGGTGAGTGATTTCCTGAGGTATAGGTACAAGCTGATATCAGGCGGTGGAGCGATCACCATCGTCATGGTTTGGAGTTGGGCATTCATTTCGGACTACTTCCAGACCCGCTGGCTGGTTGTCATGGCTCAAGCAGTTATCGGCTTCATCCCTTCCATCATCTTAGCTATCTGGAATGTTCCACTGGGAGCAAAGTACTTCGCGTGTAAGCACAATCAGTGCGAGGTAAGATATCGACTCACCCAAACAGGGTTTGCGACATACTTGTCACTCGCGACAGCTCCACCTATCTTTGCCTGGATGTCCGATTTAAGCCCTCACGATGCGGAGCAGCGGGCTTTTGTACTGGGTTTCAGTATTGCATTCTACTATGCTGTCGGTGAGTATCCTCTTCCAATTGTGAGCTTCTCCGTGCTGACTCCGGCCAAGGGGCGTGGTCCAATGTCCTCATCTGGCCAGCGAGCCAAGTCCCCCATTATCGCGTGGCGTGGCAATGCTCAATCGCCCTTTGGGCATTGGTCATCGTTCTTCTCTGCGCACTGAGGTGGACTGAACTGAAATTCATCAGGTCAGTAGCTCTTATTGCGATCCTTGCGCCTACATACTGATCCATGTAGACCTCGGAATAGACGTATTGCGGAAGAGAAGTACGACACCGCTGCGGAGTTGCCGCAGTCATCAGACAAGGATCTCGAAGCAAAAGAAGCTGCGATGAATAGGGTGACATCGGTAGGTAGCGATCATAGTCAGCTATGAGTTGCAGGTGGGTACGTATTCCAAGCAGTCGTGGTTATGGTAAATAATGAACAATAATGTATGAATGTATGAAATTGCACAAGACGCGAAGCCCTGTGCCGCCGTCCCCTGGTTCCCTGGTTCCTGAGAACCTTAACTCTTCAGGAAACAGGGTAATTCTGCATTTTGTCCCTGGGATCGCCCTGCCGAAATAAAAGCATGCTCTCATGGTCAATCCAGCTTCTAGAAAAGGAGTGACAAGAGTCAGGTTTTGAACACACAACATCGACCATGAGCAACAACAAGGACTTGTCCAGACAGGACTGGCTGGTAATCGCTCTCAGTGTAGTACTCGTCTGGAGTCTGGGATATGGGTACTGGTTACCGCTGGAAAGATTGCCGAGTACAGGCAGGACGACACAAGGGGCATTGACCAAGGGATACATGTCGTCCACCGTACCCGAATACGACGTGTAGGTCACCCATCTTAGCAATGATTGTTCGACACTGATGTTGTAGGGTGGTATCACATTACGACGAGGATGTCAATGTACTAGCCGACACGATCAAGCAGATTACAAGCAGACTGAAGGGGAGTAAAAGGGTCATTATCTATCACAAGGGGGGCAGAAATGAAACTGGTCTACAGGAGCTACTCGAACATGCCGACGAGGTGGTGCCACTGAAGAATATCGGAAGAGAGGGAGAGACTTATCTCGTGAGTCTGCATTCCCGGCACACTTTCGAGCTGTTAGCTGATTTTAAGCGTCATATCGCTCGTCACTATGAAGCAGCACCATCTGCCATGGCTGACCATACCCTTTTCTTGCAACCCCATCTCGCCTGGCACTGGATCCTACTCCCTCGAGTCGAGTCGATACGGCACAACACCGGCTTCCTGTCTTTCGGTCCTTACAAGGCCAAGACTTGTACGCATGACAGTCAAAATCTGGAGTTCAAGAGGATGTCGGATGTTTACAGCTCATTCAAGGGTACCCTATGTCCTCCTGGGAAACACTTGGTAAGTGGCCCGCATCAGCCATTTGGCCGTCTACTAAGACCGACAGTCAACATGGGCAGGTCAATTTGTCGTTTCTAGACAACGAATACTCGATAATCCCCTACGCAATTACCAGAATCTGATAGACCTGTTCAATGCCCCAGAGGGCCACTGGATGTGGGAAGAAGGATGGGGAAACAACAAGCCCTCTAACCCCACGCTCGGTAAGCTCCAGAATCACATGTCTATTGGAGACGTATCTCACTACTGCTAGGTCACGTTCTAGAAAGGTCCTGGCCGGTCATCTTCGATTGCACCGACGCACAAAAGTCCGAGGAGAAGATCTGCTCGGGTAATCAGCTAGCTTGTCAATGCCTGGACGAGTAGACGAAATGACGATACCATAGCAAAACACGAGCACATTTTATGATGCATTTGAGCGCAAACGTAGAGCAGACCCCGCATGATCGCCGGACTTGGCAACTAGATGTGACCTGAGCATCGATGCCATGAGAAAGATGATGCATGCGACCCTAAACCCGTGTAACGCCGAGGACCAGAGGATAGCTGTCTATCATAATTTGAACCTCCTCTCCGTGTTTCGTCGCCCATTGACCCAATCAGTCTCATTCAGTGTCATCTCGGGTGCACCAAATAGGGCGTTGTCGACGGCCTCGACTCCAAGCATGAACTAGATCGTCAGTATCTAGGCGTGACTGCCAACAGGCTGTACGTACTGAATGATCCTGGTTTCCACACTCGTACTTCCAACTGCCGAATCTTCCTCTGGAATGGATACCCAGGTCGTTTCGTAGAGTTGGCAAGATCTTGTTCAAAGCAGCGTCTCGACTCAGCGAAGGAGTGGGGCTACTGGTCAGCCTCGAATACATGTACCTGTCAGGGTCACTTACTACCCGTGGTCGAATCGCCTCTCGTAGGTCGAGACAATCTCGTCATCTGGCTTCAATAGCTCTGTGGCGACAGCTCCCTTAATTGTCTCCTCCAAAAGGGTTTCCAAGTTAACTTCGCGCTGTTCCGATTGACAGACCTCGAACATGAGACTCCAGTACGGTCCCTCTTGGGCAGAGCTGTCAAATTCGGCATCCGAACCGGCTCGGCGTAATGTCGGGAGCTTGGTAGAGGGCTGAGGAGCGTTGAAGTCGGAGTAGTTGGAGAAGATGGTAGCTCGATAGAAAGGTGTGTTGTCTTCGGGGAAATATAGCCAGCCTAGGATATCAGCTTTCATCCTCGGATACGACTCAGCAAGACATACACTTGTCACCGATTCTCTCTGGTCGCTTTCCCCTAACTCCGACACCGAGCACGATGGTACTTGAAAACACCAATCCCTCAGCGGCCTTCTTCAATGGCTCCACTGTCTCCTTTGGTGCTTCCAAAAGGCCTAATAAGCCATCAAGTGCCATGGTCGAAACGAGATTCTCATATTGGACAGTCTTTCCAGTCGAGAAGTGGACGAGCTTTTTGGCGGGATCGACGGAGCGGACGACAGCGCTGGAGCCCATTCGCATGGTCTTGGGAGGGAGGATAGAAGCGACAGCGGTCCAGATACCTCCGGTACCGCCATGCGTGGGGAACTTGAACGTTGCGTTTGGTCCCCAATTAGGTGCTGGTTCTTTGGTGACGGCATTCTTGACAACTGTACGTAGCGAAGGAGCTGCGACTCGCTCTCCAAGCCACTGACATTGCATCTATCGATTAGTATGTGTCGACAAAAGCACCTAAACCTACGTACCTGACTAGGAGGTACACCCCAGACTTTGAAGTTGTATGGCCTCATGAAAAGGTCGGCGATACCCTCTCCCATGTTCCTGACGATCCATTGGTCAAAGTTCGTTGGCTTGGTCTCGGGAGACTTGTGTCGGGTTTCGGCAGCAGTGATGAGACCGTCGAGGCAGTCTAGCTGAAGTTCCATGGGTAGTTGGGAGATGTTGTTTTGGAAGGGGTCTGTGGTATCAGTACTGACCGTGCGCTTGAATGGATATGACATACATGGGATCCAGGTGTTGGCAAGTCTGACGTAACTGACACGCTGATGTGTCTGCCAGTCTCCATCTTTGGGCAGAGCGGCGTGGATCACGTCGTCAAAGTAGGTGTAGTGACTGTAATATTAATGGTTGCACTTGTCTGCTCTGTCAGATGCAGCTCACGAGAAGATGACATGTCCTCCGTAATCGAACAAGAAACCCTCTGGGGTCTCGTCTGTACCGGCCAAGCCTCCCCTCTGCTCGTTTTGATCCACAAGCAAGAAGCTCCTGTCAAGCTGGTGTAGACGTATAGCAGCTCCAAGCCCGGTCTATTCCTGATCAGTGGAGCCTTGCGGGGTCAAGGGAGTTTACATACTGGTCCAGCTCCGATAACTAGGGTCTCAACCTTCTGGATGTCGGCGTCCACTGATGCGTTCGTTGCTGCGCTATCGTTTGCCATTGTCTCTGGTGCGCGGGTCGTCAATGGTTGTTGAAGATGCTGTTGACAAACAGATGAGATTTGTGGGGTGAGCAGTAAAGAATTCTGTCGCGACTGCGACATGTATGTATCTATTCAGGGACACCGTGACGATCCCCTTAGATTATCCTGAATTTGCAGACAGGGGCTGTCAGGAACAGGGTGCCGAGCGGCGTGCTCCGGATGTTCCAAAATTCATTGCATTATGTAAGCTATTCTTCTGTATGCTGCTCTATTCCCCCTCTACTGCTTCCATGTGCTTTTCAGCGCCCAGACCTTGGCTGTGATCTCGACTCCTTCTGGTATCCCGCCAGCTACACCAAGTTCAAACCGGTCGAGGACGTTCTTGGGATATACATTGACGGTGCCCTCGAACGCGCCGTCATCCAGCCAGACTTCTAGCAAACTTCGGTCGAATAGACCGTTGATCTGGTATGCGGCTTTGGCTTGACTGAGCGAGAACTTGTCGGTAAAAAGGGGCGATTCGAAGCCTTGCAGCTTGCCTCGGTCGACAAAGATGGTGAATGGCGCACCAGCGTCTTGGAGGTAGTAACCACCAGTCAAGCGTTCGGTCTGATCTTCTGACGAGCTGAAGGTAAAGTTGACAACCGCGTCCGAGGTATAAGTGGTTCCTTCGGGAATTGTGAGATTGACTTGGAAGTAGACTGCGTTGGAAGGTACATCGTCGTATCCGATATTCGCGGAAATACTGGTGTTGGTGAAATTATCACTTGAAGCGATCTCGCGATCAAGGATGGGCGAAAGGTCATGCGGAGTCTGGACTAGTGCCCAACCCAGTCGTTCAACCTTGGTCAAATGCGTGTCCTTTGCCAAAGTCATGGCACTCCTCCAACCCTCTTTTGCGGTGGGGACGATGTTGGTGTACTGCCAATTCGAAGCCCAAGCTATCGAGATGGGGTCGGGATACTTTTCTGAAGGAGTACCGTAAAAGAATTGACCGGCGTAATTGTCTTTGGCAAAGTTGGCGAGACGAGCGGCTGGATCGAGGGGTGTGAAATGAGTACCGTTGAAGCGTCCAGGGAACCATTCAGTGACTGAACCACCTAATGGCGCACCGGGATTTAGGGAAATTGTGAGGACGTATAACTCATCTTCTCCTTCGACGCCTCGTACTGGAACCGGAACCATGTTGGGGCACTCGTACTGTACTCCCAACAATCCAACATGGCTGACGTTTGACGCATGTGTCCATTCGATCAGGTCGGGCGAGGTGAAGATACCGATAACGAACTCTGTCGAGTAGGCAATGACCATGACCCAGTGGTCCTCGTACCAGATCACCTTGGGATCACGGAATTGATTACTGCCGATATCAAGGACGGGGTTGTTCTCGTATGGTTCAAAGGTGTAACCGTTATCGTAGGAGAAAGCGAGATTTTGGGTTTGGTTGTCGGGTTCGTTGAGCGTGTAGACGGCCACCACACCGTTGGTCTGGTTGGGAAAGAAGCCAGAAGTGTTGTTGGTGTCGATCACGGCGGAACCTGAGAAGACTCCTGTACCTTCAGTAGGTGGGTAAATGGCGATGGGCTGATTGGTCCAGTTGTATAGATCGGGCGATGTAGCATGACCCCAGTGTTGGTTGCCTGCGACAAGCGCGGTTGGGTTGTCTACCTGATCAGCGGATGAACTTGCGCCTTCATAAGAGGTCTGAGTCGACTTACACTGATAGTATAGATGCCAGATTCCTTCCTCGTCCACAAACATACCATTGGGATCGTTCATGAAGCCCTATTCTTCAGTTGTGTGTACACATACGTCAGGTGGACTCGTACTCACCGTAGGGGGCGAAAAGTGGACTTGTGGCCTATACTTTCCCGAATAATCACCGGTAGGGGTCACACCAGGCTGAGGGGCGGTCATGGAATTGGAAGCATCTTGAGCCATTACGCCGGAACCTAGAATACTGGTCAAGAAGCCGGTAGCAAACATCAACATCCCCTTGAAAGACGATGTGTTGATAGCGTTCACGAAAGGATAAGAGGTAGAGACGATGGGAGCTCTGGTCCGAGGACCTGTTGAAATACATAAAAGCCGCTGACTAGTTTCCGGGCAAGTCGCATTGGGCAAATCAGAACGAAGAGCGTCACCGGGCACCATGTAGCAATTACAGAAGGCCGAAGTTATTCCGGATCGCTATAGCGCTTGGCAGATCTCCTTTTTTGACACCGAGGCTTGGTCATGTTGCTTATGGTGGGCTATGAAGGCATGTGATTGCGTAGCTTTAAGCGAGACTCCTGAACTCGACTTCCAGGCTTTTCTATGCGGTATGATGCATGTTGTGATTTTGAAGCTATGATGATGCTAATGTGCTGCCAAGACCCTCTTGCCTTCTGTTGCCGGCGGTGTCCTATAACATGCCCAGAAGAGAATCAGCCAGACCGCTCCCCAAGCCATGACAAAGTAGAACGATGCCGCAATATTCCGGAAATCCTCTATTCCGCCAGGATGTATCGTCATGAGTCCAGCCTGGATACTGACGGCGATGGCATTTCCTGCTTGGATGGCGGTCTGAAGTATTGCTCCTACCACACCTGCTTGTTCGGCGGGGGCGGCTGTCATTGCGCCAACACTAGTTTGTCAGCGATGTCTGATAGACGCGGAGAGAAACTCACATAGCACAGGTGGCAGCGATGTTGTTGGCCATCGTGCCAAGAGACATGCCTGGGAAGAAGTATTTCCAGTACCACACGCCCGTCCTGGCTTCATTGGCGACAAAGAGACCATAACCAACTAGTCCACCAATGATACCGATAGTATAAGACCATCGGGGTCTCAGTGCGATGATTGGATATCGACTGGATCGTCAATAAAGTCCGAGGCATGAACAGGGGGAACTTACACTAGTAGAATACTGGAAAACAGCGAGAAGATACCAGATGGCAAGACCCTCACAGCAGCAACGATCGGTAAATCCCCTCTGATCTCGGTGAACACCTCAATGACTGGGATCTGACAGCATGTCCACCAAGCGTAACTGAAGATATTCAGGGCGACCCAAAGTGGAAAGTTGGGATAGGTCCAAGTGACTGGCGGGATGAGGGCGTGAGTTGCGGGAAGGCGTTTCTCCCAGTAGAAGAATGCCGGGAAGAGGAACAAGGAGAGGATGAGGGGAACGAGGAAGTAGGCCGTTGCCCAGCCATATGACGCTCCAAGCGTTAAACTCAGGATGAGGAGAAGGATAGCTGCGAAGATCCTGATTATTAGCGATGACAGTACTTCAGCACTCACATCATGGATCCTTGCAGATCGAGCCTTTTCCATTTATGCTTGACATTCGCCTCTTCACCTCGTGGATCTGGCACGTACTTGAGCGACCATAGCGATACTGGTATACTGGGAGATCAGCTGAGGAGTCCGGTCGAGCTGCTGGTGGACTTACATGACAGCGGTGGTGATCCTAAAGTACCATCTCCAACCACTCATCTGCCCTCCATTTGGAATCAATTCCACAAGACCTCCAATTTGAACTCCGAAAGATGCTCCCAGGGCCCCACTGAGAGAGTAGACGGTGAAGGCTCGCGGCAGTTCATCCTCATCAAAGACGGCGGTAATTAGGCGGTATGACGAAGGAATGAGAGCCGCGGCCGAGATACCGCTGATTGCTCGCAGTATGAGGAAAGAGTACTTGTCGTTCAAGAACGAAATTATAAGGTTAAGTATACCGAGGCCGAGGAAGCCGTAACAGAATACAGGTTTTGGAGAGTACAAGTCGGAAAATCGACCCCAGAATAGAAGGAACGACGCGAATGTAACTGTAAATGACGTCTGTCCTATCAGACATGGTTCAGACTATAACCACTGGATACTCACGATGACCCATGTTTGTTGTTCGAAGACGATATCCAAATCTTGGGCTACGGGCGCGATCAATAGGTAGAAAACGCAGACTCCCAAGACTAGCGCGTCAGCTCTGCCCACTGTTCGCTTGCTGGTGACTGACCATCAATAAAGACTCCCAAACAGAATACTCCGAGCAGGAGGTATTTATGTGATGTCGTTTGCTTCGGACGGGTATCCGTCAAAGTCGTTGTGGGTGTGGCTCCCGTTGCTTGTTCGTAAACGGTCAGATCCTTCGATCGGCCGCGTTCTAAATCGTTCGTCATTTCGACATCGTTGCCCATGTTCCGATCTCCCATTCTACGTGAGTTCCGAAAGATTGAGCATACGAAAGTCTACGAAGTATCGATGCTGTGTCGTGGACCTGTCACTAGCGTTGTAGATGTAATGTGCACCACATGAATCGAGTCAGGTAAGGTCTCATATGGCGATATTGGAAAAACAGCATGCCGTCGGAAAAATTGGCTTGGCGACTCGGCTCGTCTAATTCCCGAGCGGAGCGGAACTTGGTAAGTTGGGGCACCCAGCGTTGATGTGGGGAGGTCCTTCATGTGCATGCATGCATGTATGGCTAGAGGTTTCATCCCGCAGAGCGCATAGTGGGCTACAAATACGCTTGGTACATGAGACAGCGAGCCGATGGCCGGAGCAGTCGCAATGATACTGAACACCAAATTCCTGGGGTCACTAGGTTTCGTGCGAGTGTGTTCCACACAGTCCTGGTGAGCGCGCATGAGCTCAATTGCCTACCATAGATGCTTTCGACCATGGTCATCAGGAGGCGTGATCGTACTCATGTAGATGAAAGACCCGCGAGTCGTGACGCGAAGAAGCGATGGCGGGATGATGACGCGGCATAAATGCGTCGTGTATGTCCGTTTTAAGACTGGATGATTGTGATCTGGTCACGGCGGGTACAGCCCACAACCCTCAGCGGACATATCCTCTTGACGGTCGGGCAAACGGCCTAGTGAGCTGAACGAAAGGAGCGAAGGACTGAATTACCAATAGCGCGCATGGCACGTGGTTGTTCCGTGGATTACGGGCCATCGACGACGACGATCATGACGGCGAAGGAGCCCTTCAGCATGGTCATCCATCACCATCACCGCTCTTATAATTGTATATAGGGGCATCCGGTGACCTGATCAAATTTGCCTGTAGATCTCCGTCATCAACGTTCACATTAGCGCACTAGTCTAAGAACTTCAAGCTTTGAAAGAGTTACTACGCCATACAATCCCGAACAACAAGATGACATCCGTCATTGGTCGACAGATGATAGCTGGCAGATCGGTCTCGCCGATGGCTGTAGGTCAGTGAACTTTCAAAGACAAGCTCAGTGTATAAATGACGGTAAGGATGTTGGGCTTGGGGAGACAATAGGCAGTGGGGCTACGAGCAATCCAAAGACTTGCAAGGTATTCAGGAGGCTTGGCACAAATCCAACGAGAAGGGTATCACCTTCTACGATACCGCGTATGTAATACACCTTCCCAATCTACCCCGTATACATCGATAGTCAGCTAAACCTTCAGCGAAATTTACGGAAAAGGCGAATCTGAGAGAATTTTGGGAAAACTCATTGCCAACGCTAGTCCCGAAGTAAGGAAAGAATTGTATATCGCTACCAAGTGTACGTTTTCGCTTGCGGCCAATTTCTAACTTCACACAGCTAATGTCTGCAGACCTCGGTATACCTGTCGCTGGCCACTTTTTCCTCTTCCGACCTGCTATTTTGACCGCAATTGATCTATCTCTCAAGAGACTGGGCGTCGACTCAATCGACCTTTATATGGTAAGCTTCTTCACTCGCATGCCAAAGATTACTCACAAATTAGATACATGGTCCTCTTACTCTCCACTCTTTCGAGTCGATGGCCGCGCAGTTGGTCACTGCATACAAAGCAGGAACCATCAAGGCGGTCGGAGTATCGAATTTCAGCAAAGACGAGCTGTACGTATCTCACTTCCCACATCCTGTCTGAACTGACTGGTCAGCATTCAGATGAGCGACATACTTGCTCGTGACAACATTCCTCTGGCAGTCAACCAGGTCGAATACAGTATCCTTCGACAACTACCAGAAAAGAGTGGATTACTTGCCGAGATGAAGAAGCGAAATATCACTTGTCTTGGTTGTACGTTTCCCTCCTTGTCATGAAAGCAGATTTTGACGCTGATCAAAAGATTCTCCATTGGCTATGGGAAGGCTGACCGGAAAGTACAGTGCCGCCAACCCTCCGCCAAAGAACCGAAAGTGAGTCAATGTCCCGACAGGTAAGCTCTAGGCTGACGAGTACAGATTCGGGGGAAGCTTGACTTGGGAACAGATGGACCCACTTCTTACCGAAATGAAGGGTCTGGCCGAGAAATACAATGTCCCCATGTCAGCAATCGCCATTAACTGGGTTATTTGTAAAGGTGCCATTCCTCTTGGCGGAGCTAGAAACGCCGAGCAGGCTGAACAGGTGGGTCAAAGAATGAGATCAGGCTAACGATCAGAACGCGAAAGCAATGACGTTCAAGATGACTGATGCAGAGGTAGACTCGCTAAGTGCTAAGGGCGCTACTGGATCCACGTAAGTCCATGTTTTCGTCGAGATCATTTCTGACTCCAACAGTGGCTGGTGGCAGCATGGATAAGGATTTCCGATGACCTTTCTCGCTCTTATAGTATCCGCGCAGCGTTTCGATATAGACACGATTTATGTAATCAAGTACCAGTACAGATAACGGTCGTCCACATGATAGAGGAGTCTGCCGACCAGGATCTCAGCATCCAGTCGGAGACGCGTCTTGCTTTGTCTTGGCATTTGCTTTTCATAGCTCGGACCTCTTTGTTGTATTCCACCTCGTCTCTCCAGTAGTCACAGTATATAACATGGCGGATCTCCAAGCTACACTCAGGACGGGCACTCTAGTCACAGTCGATGACTTTGACCCGTTGGTCTCATATTCGAATTACGCAGATTGGACCACCCCCGACCCCTCTCAAAATCCTACCTGGTTCAATGCGACTGAGGATATCACAGGCTCTCCGTGGCATCAAGGTAAGCCTGTCGTGTTGCTCTTCCGACAGATCTGACCAGTAGCTACCTATCACCAGACCAGCGTCGTCGGGACAAAGGCGACTTTCAACTTCACCGGTGAGTTCATATAGTGATGCAGAACTGATGACAGCCGACAACATCGCCATTTACGGCGCTGGTACCAATTACACTATCACCATCGATCCATCTTCAGAGCAACCGTACACCGAGACTTTCACAAGTAGAAACGAGTCTGGCCGAAACGTTCTATACTCCAGCGATCAATTGACTTATTCGCCCCACACCATAGAGATAACCAATGGAGGGGAGTCCTTGTTACTGGATGTTATCATGACCGTCTTGGATCTCGGCGCTCAAGGGTGAGCGGACTGTGGACCTCCCCACATTACATGAAGCTCACTGTCAGTGCAACTTTGACTAACGCAACGCTTGATGATCGAGATGGCAATATCACCTTCTCGGGAGATTGGACCCAGCAGACTGGACCAAACTTCTACGAGCAGACATCGACCTATACCCAAGGGGCCGGCAATGCTTTCGAGTTCAAGTTTCAAGGTACCTATATCGGTTTCAAGGCCAGTGTACAACGATTGACAGCTTCTAGGATCCGCAGTCTACCTATACGGCGACCAAGTCAACGACCATGGCCCATACACCATTTCCATCGACTCCGTTCCACAAGCCGCTCTCAACGACCGATCAGGATGCGGAGGTGGATATGCCAAAGAGTGCGAAAAGTTGTTTGGTCTAAAGTTCTTTGCGGGTAATCTAGGAGAAGGGGAACATACTTTACGATTCGAAAACGGTGGACCTACCGAGGGAGACAGGACCTTTTTTGGTGAGTCGTCTTGATCGCCTCCGCCCGTTTGAAGGCTGATGACAGACTTCGATCGTCTGATTGTTACCACTCCTTCCGAGTACTCATCGCAGTCTCTCGAGAGCGACTCGCCCTGTCCTTTCGTTATATGCGAAGGTAGTGGTAACACTACCGCATCCGGAACCGGCACGAGTCCTTCATCAACCGCTCCAAGTGGCTCTTCGACCGTTTCCGCCTCTGCTTCCACCAGCCCCAACGCGGCTGCTGGGACCTATCCCGGCCAAGCCATGCTATGCCTCACCCTCGGCGCTTGGCTCCTGAAGAAATTCTTGTGAAGTATCAGAATCCCCACGACTTGATGACGAACACGCGATATAGACGACACATGTATGCATAACTTCTTTCCCTCCATGGCTCATATCAGCTGGTGTTCGTGCCCATGCAAGACCTGCACCTGCGATGGGCTCGATGTCGTCGCTGTTTAGTCGCCTAGCTTACACAAACATGCTATTCGGCTCCTATCTATCGGTCGGATTCCCGGAGCACATGTTCCACCGAGGCCCGTAATGTCTCTCTCGCTTGAGTCCCTGCGATACATCCAGTTTCCGCCGTTTAAGGTCATCCCCCCGAGGCTGCTCGCATTGCAACATGGGCTCGAGCCGAAGAAGAACAAGCAGATGGGATTCGGCCGAATTTGTGCCTGCCAAGGCGACAATGACTCATGTCGCCATATCAGATAAAGTACCTCCGCCACGATCTTCTGCCTCCTCACCCTAACCCCGAGAGACACTCGGCTTCAAGGAAGCTCACAGAGGCGCAGGGGGTGACGTGACCTCTCATCGGCCTACAATCAGATAAGGGATGAACCTACATTGATATCACGTCCGTCTCCTTTTCGCCTGCACGGAGGATGGGGAAGGTCGTCCTTGGCTTCGGCCTCGGCCGGCTTGCCGGTGTGAGCGTCTGCCGGAGATGGCTTGGTCCTTTTTTCATGTCCTCCCAGACGCAGACTATATGAATCATGTCTGCTCCAGCGGCTTGCGTCCACTTCAAACCTTTTCCCACCTGTTTCACTGATCTCGAACTTTGTTGTGTTGTCACCTCCATCTTCTTCGATACACCATGTACTTGACCGCCCTTCTACTATCCCTTGTAGCGCCATTGGCTTCAGCAGCTGCTGTCAAGCGTCAAAGCTTGGACAT